>JACCDN010982351.1_pt1 | contig 13023 bp, 11 predicted proteins | sample 7441691 | NCBI WGS metagenome assembly JACCDN01 (sample SAMN15323439, study PRJNA562643) | freshwater metagenome | isolation source: river surface water | place: USA:Blue River Watershed | collected 2017-08-16 | reverse complement strand
TTACTATCATATTCTGTCTTTCCTGGAAAATTTAAAATCTGAGAGTTATTAGCTCCAGCTACTAATGACATGGCCGGTGTATAATATCGCAGCATTTGCTCAGCAAACGTATGAACTAGATTAGAATCATCATCAATAAAATCACAAGTTAATGAGCTATAAGTGGCCTTTTTTTGTACAAAAATGCGCTGATTGTAACGATTTATTTCTTCCAAGTCATATTCAACAGATGGTCTATTGATTTTTGAACATAAAAACTCAAAACCATGGCCTTCTGACAACGTTGGACGTATCCACGCAGACATTCCATTACCCACATGAAATCGAACAGCATATAAAGAAGCATATTTAGGAAAAAACTTATCAGCTATATGTCTGGCATATACTTCAGGATGGCACACACAATCATTAGGTTTACCTCCGTCTTTACTACCAAACAAACCTTTAGCATATTTCTGCAACCGAGTGACATCAGATATTAAACCATCCATATCTTTCAATCTTAGGTTGCCACCACGCAACTTATCACTAACATTTCCCATCGTGGTTTTTACGTTATTTACCGCATTTATATCGACCTTTTCTACTACTTTCAAAATCGACGCAGCACCAAAATGGTCGAGCACGCCGGTGATTCCTTGCGCGAATTTGTCAGGAATTTTACCATTTTCGTAAATTCTATTGGAAACGTTTACCAATTCTTTCGCTTTTTTTACAAAAGGAGAACTGGAGTTGATTTTCTCAACTTTATCCAATATTTTATTAAAACTGTTTTTTTCACGATTCGCTATTTTTGTCATGTTGGTCAATCCTGTATCAACAGAACTGCAACAATTGCTAAAACGAGTCGGATCAAATAAATCTCTAGCTGCCATTATATTTCACAAAAAAAAAATCCTAGCAATATTTATATCACTAGGATTTTTATGAAAACCACCGTAGTTGTTACGAAGTACCACCCAACGCTAAACCAGAAGTGTTAGCATTCATCAGCACTTGACGTACTATATCAAACCGGATAGAAGCAGTAATAGTAGCAGCGTCAGAGCTGGAATAATCCAAATCATTGTAGTTTGAATTCTTAATCCAACACCCCTCGTAGTGCCACTCTTCAACACTCTGCTCATTGCCATCCAATTGACGACACACTACTCCGAACTTATAATCAGAACCACTCGTAGAGTGGGCCAACCACGGAGCGCCTGCACCAATTAATTGTTGTTGACGTGTAATTTGTTGTTGAATAACGTTAGTTGCTAAGTTTTTAACATCATCGTCAAAAGTAATACTTAATTCATCAAAAGAATACTTGCCCATAACATACGATACTGTATTATAACGATGTATGGCATATTCTTCCCAGTTAATGTTGGGTCTCGAGCAGGTCTTAGCACTCAATGTAAGGGGCTGTGAATTTACACCACCACCACCAATACCGACGAATACTACCTCCCATTTGAATTGCAGCTTAGGTTGCAAAATACCTGCACCACCACGAGGCACCCCAAAATCTACCAAACTTGCCATATGATTGCACCTTTGAAAATTATTATATCTGTATTTATAATGGGTAACAAAAAAGACCACATAAAGTGGTCTTTTTTATCAGCCCTACATTAGGACGGTTTTTGAACTGTAATAGGAACGTAGATGAATTCAACTGCAGTTACAGGTTGAACTGCAACCTCACACCACATCTCTTTACGTGCCACACGATCAGGTCCATTATTAGAATCATCACACAGGGAAGCAAAATCATATAAACCTCTCAACGCAACCAATTCTGATAAGAAACCATCAACCATTGCTTTAAATTGATCTCTAGTGATTTGGTCGTTAGGTCTGAATAGGAACGGACGGCTGCCCTTTCTTATACCACGCTTAATGTAACGTAACAATCTGTCAACGTTAATTGACATTATTTCCGACACATAAGGCTGTGAATTGACCTGCGACATCATCACGTACCCAGCACCAAACTCATATGGAACAATATTCAAATTAGCAGGAGTGGTGGGTGCCATTCCAACCAACAACAGCTGACGTTCACCAGGATTCAACGGAGCATCAACGAACGTGGTTGGAGTTCCTGGTGTGCCCGACAAATATCCAACCCTTGACACACCAGATATTATTCCATTAATAACGCCAGCAGGTGCATACCACGGATAGGAAATAGTATCACTATAGGTCAATGTTCTCAGAAATATGCTATTCATTGGAACAACGATGTCGTTACCGTCAAGGTTGCTAATCATTGCAACGCCATAATGGTAAATTAGATTGCGATTCCTAATTCTCGTTGGCAATCCAATAGGAGCTGGAGAATTTGCCCAAGTTGATGCAGCGGTCGGACCAAGAAACATTGGAGTTCCACAAATGCCAACTGATTCTTCATTAGAGCCTTGAATCAACGAATCAATATCATCATCCAATTCGTTAAATCCAGGAGCCAACACTATGTTAAACTCATATGCGTCGGATTTTAGATCAGTAACAGCTTGAAACGCTTGTTGCAATGCGGCCACTATGGCAGATCGTCTCGCAGAATCGCTCGTTCCCAACACTGTGGATTTGTTAAATTCTTGCGTAAATGTGAAATCATCACCAATTTCCAACAACACGTCACGAAGTTCTTGTGGGGTAAATTCAGTAGCGTGACCAGAAGTACTACCTTCACTATCGACAACAAACTCCAACATGCGACCCCGAATACCAGTAAAACCATACATTACATTATTAGGATCAGCATATCCTTCGGCATATGTGGCAGGACCATAAAAACCCGAAGGGCTATTATATACACCTCTAGGCATGGTACGAACGTCAGTTTTAAACAGAGATGGTGTATCTCTCCATTGCATGTCTTGGGCTAGCCAAATTAAACTATTGGTACCAGGTGTAACCACCACATTGGGCGACGTTGGACCGTTTGCTGCTACTGATTTATAATACACGTGGTTGTAATATACATAAACATCAGCAACATAGTTGGATGTATTGTTATACGGAGTGACTACTGGGTCTGCCCCCTTCGTTTTAAACGAATAAGAACTAAACACGAGATCGTCTAGCGCATCTTCCACAATTGGCCAAGCCTCTGTATCTGTTAAAGATGCGCGGGTGGTGCCATTAAGATTGTTATAATTGGTTAAAAAGGTGGTAGCGTCTGTTTGTATTCTCGTGGCTGCTTGTGTAATTTTATCAGTCCACAACGACAACAATTTTGACCGAGAATCGTCGGTGTTGATGTTGGCTCTGATAAAATAAGCTAATGATCCTAAACCCAAATAATAGTTAAGAGCTGCTAACCCATATTCGTTTCTGCTATCTCCGTGCAACGGATATGTAGTTCCACCAATAGTTTGCGTATAAAACTTCGGCACCCCATATAACTCTATGGACTGTGAAATTGATGTAATTGGACGAATCTTGTGACTTTCGTATGTACCTAACGCTGGAAAATCATCTTGTTCATTGGAGTCAAAGTATGTTTTCTCGTCCGCGGTTACGCCAAAAATAACAGGAACTGCGGTTGCTTGTGCAGGTATATAAAAAGTCTCATCAATTAGAGTTACCGATACACCTGGAGTAACTAAAAGAGCCATTGTTTTTCCTCTCTTGTTTTCTTGTTATGTTATATTTATAAAGGGGGTCAATTGATTATCCACACGATGATTGTCCTACGCTAACCGTATCAACGATATCATTGAAGTCCAAATCATCGATGCTAATGTTCACGTTGATGCTATCCACCGTGTATAGATTTGTCTTTATGGCTGTTATTAAATTGTTGGTGATATTGGTTGGCAACGCGATGTAAATAGGAAACTCGAAATCCATGTTTATCTTGATTATTCGACGTTCCGTGTCCATAGGAACATTGTCTTCAATTGCAAATCCTTTAAGTTCTACTGTAGTTATAACTGTAGGATCATAATAACTATCACTAGTCTGTATTTGCAACACAGGATCAAACAACATCATGATTTGTTCTATCAATTGAAAAGTGTGTTGATAGTTGGTTGCCATTAAATCAACCGACATTGATATTATGTAGGGAACTGGTTGTTTTTGATTCACCACTTCCACATCTTCTGGCAAATATCCTGGACCTGCGGTGACGGTCTGCCTCATGACCCCAACCCCCTTCCTTAGTTGAGGTGCCATTTCTATTGCTTGTATTCTTGTAGAAAATGCTGGCAACACTAATGGTTTATTTTGAGTATTGCCAGCTAGTATAGCTTCGGATACTCTATCAGCACTAGTATAACGAACACCAACTGATTGGAATTCACCATCGTCGTGTTGAATCTTCATAGAAGCAAAGATTGCCATAAATTGTAATACATACCTTTTTATTTGATTATCAAAATAGTAATTATTCAATACTGTCATTTGCGAATGTTCCTAGCTGGGGTTGGCGACGTGGTTAATGATTCTTGGGATTTGGGTTTTCTTGTGTTGTATGTAGAACGTAAATCTTCTTCTAAAAAAATCCAACGTCTCTTAACGCATGAGAATTTATAAAGTCTAGCTGGCAATTTCATTTCATCTGGATATATTAACCTAAAGTACTCATCATCCTTTGCTTTGGTTACATCTGGTAGCGATAAGCCCTCTGTGTATGGAAGACCCTCAGGAGGCAAAGCGTCTTGTACGTATATGTCACGCTCATTCACAAAATCCTTTGATGTATTGCTAGTATCCAGTCCATGCTCTGATCGTTCAGCTTTGGCTTGATTGTCAATATGGTCAGAAACATTCATAATGTTTTGAACGACCGGATTGGACAAATCTAACAAGTCACTGCCAAGCAACGGAGATAAACTCTTTACTATATCTTTGGTCTCTTCGGATGCGATTAGAGGCTCAGCTACTATTTTTTGTAGATATGGTCGGTACCCAGGAGTATATCCATCAGATGACCAAGACACGTCTATCACTTCCATAAATTTTCTCACGGGTTTCAAGTCAGGAGTGTATTGAATTTCGGATGGCAGTTCTATAACATCCCCAATCACAATTGGACGTCCTAGTTTTTCAACACAAGCATCAAAATGGCATATTAATTCTTTTTTATCGTTTAGAAATATACCAAATCCATTGAAAGGAGTGTCTAATGCAACCGGATCATACTGCATTTTAATGCGCTCAGCTTGATCGGAATAAGATCTGGATCTATTTTCCATAAACCCCATATCATAGTTTAAATTATTAAGAGATGTTGGAGTGTGGTAAAACATTTGTAGTTTTCTAATACACCAAAAGTCCTGATCAGATCCTTTGAAATCCAATGGACGAATTTTCCAAAATCTACTCTGAGCACTCTCCGGTAAAGTCACGACGTGCTCTTGAGTATCGTTGGTAACCACAACAATGCCAACTCCTTTCCAAGTAACCCCATCATCTGAACGCTCAACTTTAAATCTGGTAGCACGATTCGATTCTGAACCACCTTGAATAATAGAGATGGATGTTATCATTTCCAGGTTTGTTGCTTTGCTTCCGTACTTGGCGCTAATATTTTTTTTGTTTGTTATAATCCCAAAATCATATCCCAAAAACGCACTACTGTTTACATCCGATCCTAATTCTTTGGAATGATATTCGCCGTATCCTTCTCTAAATGCGTTTATGGCTTCATACCCAGGAACACTTCCCGATGAAATAGCAATGCCTTTACCAGTCTTATCAAATATTTTTCCACGCTCTTTAAGACCTAGCAATTTAAATACAAAGATCTCTGATGCACCTGCTTCCAAATGCTCTCGCATGTAATTGCTAATGGTTGCATTATCTCGCAGCTTACCAGTTTCGACTAAATCAAATTTCGGTGGGTGAAATGTTGCCATACTTATTCTCTAATTCTTGTATTTGTTTTGTTGACATTGTTATCATCATTTTTTTCAACATATTCCAATCAAAGTCAATATCATGCTCAGTCATATAATGCAACAGAGACTCAAAAAAATCATAACCTCGTAAAAACACATCTGTTCGCATGATGGAGCTGTATAGGGTAGAGGAATTTATATCACCATATACCCGTTCGATATTATTCAAAAACTTCTCAATTCTTATATAATCATCCTTTTGAAATGTGAATCTAGAAGACCTATGCTTTAATAGTTGGTAAAACATATTATTGAGATCTAATACCGCACTTGGCACTAATTTTTCCAGCTCCGTTGGGGGAATAACGTCTTTTATAATAAATTTAAACGATGAGCGGCTTTCGTGGCTGTTGTTGATGGTGGTGGCTTTCAATTCTGCACAATTAAGACCGTATTTTTTTCCACGTTTTAAATCTTCTAACACAAAAGCACGTTTATTGTATGGGGTCTTTATAACAGCATATCCGATAGCTGTTCCTGTTACATCTCGATATCCATCCTCACTGAAGATTTCATACAACACATACTGTGATGTTCTCGCTATTTCCTGATACCCAAACGGGATCTCCTCATTTTTATTATAATATGGTTTAATTGCATCTTTCAAGTCCTTTATGCTGGATAAGTTGAAGATGGATGATATTTTAACTTTTCGAGATTGTCTCATTTTTTGAAGAATGAATAAAGAATCTCTAATATGTTCTCGATCGTCACTGTAACTATCATCATCCTTGAATGAAAATTCCTTTGATATGTAACGGTCACACACCCAAGTAACATCCATTCTACTACTAGCAACCTCATTGAAAACACGATTAATTATATCAATGGCAGGCAATTCTTGTCCCACATCTTTAACATATCGTTGTTCCAATTCATTACCTTTTGTGAAAACGATTGTTTGGAAATAAGCTTCACTCATAACATTATCCTAATATAAACGTAGCATGTCCACCGACTTCTTCTGGACGCTCAATTACATAATTGTCGATTTCCAGCTGACACTCTTCCTTCTCTGATCTAGCAGATTCTAACAAATTTGATACCTCGAGTGACACTCCACCACCTGCTCCCGGAAGAGAAGAATACTTACCACGGATGCCCACGGCGAGGGTTTCTCTTGCTTCCGCCAATGCATACCGATATATCCAGTGTTCAGTGTAACGATCCGAAAGCAATTCATTTTCGGATTTCTCAATCATAGCATCCAGTAAGACTTTTTCAGCTTTACCTACCGTGTTATATAACACCAACTCTCTCGTGCGCTCGTTCCAATTAAATTGAATCTTTGATGCAAACATCTTTTCAAGCAACTCAATGTAACTACTTAACAAATGGAAAGATACTAAATCAAACGAACCAGCTTGATATAACTGCTGAAGTATTAATTGTCCATATATTTGCTGAGATCCAACCGCAGTTAGGAAAGATGAAGGCAATCTAAGAATCTTTATTATGGATACGATTTTATCATACCCATAACGCTTATTGGACATGATATATAAATTTTGATATGGTAGGACCTCTAAGAATCCTATTTTTCTCGTGTACGCCACAGAAGTTTTTGTTCTTAAAACTCGCAACGCTGCATCAATGGCATCGTGTATTTGATCATCTGTCAATTCCACATCATATACTGGAAATCCCAACTTTCTCTTTATTCTATCTATAATAATATCACGCTCTTCCGTGCTGCCGTCATTCCCCCCAACGCCCGGTTGATACTGCATTGGTGTTTTGCTTACTTCATCGAATCCGACCTGCGCGAGCTTCAATTCGCCACTTAGCGCCTTTACGAAAGTGGAGTCTGGTTGGTTTATATTCAGCACAACATCGCTTCCAATGTCTGTTGATTTGAACACAAAACCGTCCCTCCAACTCACATAAACATCTGATGTGGTTAAAGTGTAGGAGCTTCCACTCCATATAAAAAATTCAGATGTACTAAGCTTAAACCATTTAAACCCGACAATTGGCTTAGGATCAGTAGTGGTAAACATTACATTAACATATGCTATACCATTCCAAGTGTTCAAAGTATTATTGATGGTATCATACCAAAATTCTCCCACCACGTGCAGGGCAGGATCTGACGCTCTGCTAATAAATGATACAGGACTCCAGGTAGTTAGCGTTTTTTCGTATAAAATATTAGAAGCAACATCTAACGCGTATGTCCCAACTACAGACAGCAACGGATCTGTTGGATTGTTAATAAATTGTGTTGGTATCCACTGGTTCCCATCATACAAAGAACCAATCTGTGTATTCGTGTTATACCAAAAACTATTTTGATCGACAGTAACTGGCAATAAAGGGTTGGTTGTTGATGTATTCAAATCACAACTCAACCAACCAGCTCCATCTAATACTTTTAGAACGGACGTTGTTGTGTTGAACCAATATGAACCTGAGGTTAAGGTCATTGGATTAACATTTAGAATTATGAAATCACTATTCTCTACATCCAAAACCAAGTCAAATAGTTGATTGGTGCTAGTATCAAACAAATAAGCAGTTGTTAATCCTTCGGTATTGCAATTTGTTCCAAACGTGCATGTTTTTGGCGCCCACGAAGTACCATTCCATTGATATAACAATTCATCAATAGGATTTACCCAAAAACTGTTTAATGGTGGGACTAACGGATCGAACGGACTAAATGTTAAATTGTTTACTGGTATTAGTTTATTTCTCGAAATGAAGAATAATTGATCATCATCTCTCAGCCAGTAAAATCCGTCTATGCTTGCAGGGGCAGTAGGATCCACTGCCGTAACATGGGTCGGAATGGATAGCCAATTAGCACCATCCCATTTTTTAGCAACAGTGCCGTTAAACCATATGGTATTTGATAGTAAATCATTTGGAGACGATGGGAATTTGATGAGTGGTTGAGATATCCAAGTGCTACCATTCCATTTTTTCAACACAGGATCATTAAACCACAATGTACTTAACGCCATAATTCTAGGATCACTTGCACCAAAAAAAGATGGAGTCAATGTATTGTTAACATAGCCCGTCCACTGAAATACTTGCTCGTTTGCAACATCTACCCAAATAGCATTGGTGTTTATTGGAAGATTACCTTGATAGTCACTATAAAATATTCCAAATTGATGATTAATAGCATCAATCATATCTTCATATGTTATAGGCAACGTATAGGTTACAGTTATATTAAACGGATCATCGTTTAGGGTACCAACAAAGGTAAGTGTAGTTGGGGGCGTTACAGAGGGAAAGTCAACATTATCTGTTATAGAGCTATTTGGTATTGAAAATAGTTGAACTGACGGGGACGCTTCCACTAATGGAATGTCTTTATTTAACTCACGCTCATAAGCATATACCCCATCAACATCATACCGAATCAACGAATCAACACAAAATCCCGTGAAAAAATAAGACGATCCTTCGGGACACTCTGTAATATCAATATAATTAGTGGTTGTATCGTTATAACACGAAAAAACCACCAATGCGTTTCCAATTTTTTCAGCTAGGTGGTTAGTAATGTTGCCAACATTATCGTATTGATATTCTTTACCATCAACAGGAATCTGTTTTACGGTATCTCTGCTCAGCAATATTACAATGCCGTAATATGCTCTGGTATCGTTTGCTCCTCCTCTAGCTTCAGGAACATTCCACGATACGCGTATAACTGCAGGTGAGATTCGTTGAGATACTAGTCGAACAGTGCGAGACTCAGCTCGCAATTGATGGGGGGTGGAATGATTATTGATGGTCATGTCAATGATAACTAGTGTATCATTATTTATGACCTATACTAAAAGATCACATTTCGGATCTTTAGGCATGGTGTTGGTGTATAACCAAGATTTGATTTTTTGATGAGCATAAAACAGTTTATATTCCATTTCGTTTATTTTAACACTAACTGGAGTTGGATCATCAACGGATTCACATAACCAAGTTATGTGAATCACGTCGTTGGGTTTAACTGCAATATAAGTTTTGCTGTCCTTGTTTACACCTGTTGGGATCTTGCAATATTTCGACACTATGTAATCGATGGTTACTATAGGATCCTTCTTAGTAGCTTCCATTAGTTGTTGTCTTGAAGCTAAAAAATCACCAAACGATAATGCCATTTTATTTGTTTTTCTCCGTCGATGAATCGTAATTGGACAACTTTCCACTATCTAACAATTCGTCAAACGTTCTCTTTTCTATCATATAGCAATCATTAGTGAACCAAATTTCTCTATTCTTATACCCATCCAATTCAGAAATCCTAGCAACATCAAATCCATTCAAATCAGGATCAAGCGCATCCATGATCCTCATAAACAATCCTTCTTTCATAGGACGCAGCCACTCATCCACGTTAATATCAGACACAGTGCGTAGCATGGTTTTAAAATCATGCAATCCTTTAAATGTTTTCATTATGTTGTCAAACATTGCACATACGCGTTGTATTTCTTTTATATCAGACTGGTCAGGAAAATCTTTATCATTAACAAACTGTTCGGTTAAATTCAATATGAGTTTAAACTCACGCTCAAACTCTATCACGTTGCGTATTCCGAACGCCTTTTCCAATCTATTAAATGACTCACCATATGTAGCATCCGAACAAACCCCTACTTTAGATCCATTGACAGGCAACACCACATACACAGTGGATCCTGACTGTGCTGGACGCTTTGATGTTGAACAAATTGTACTAATAGATCGTTTTGGGAAAAATTTCCATTCTGGACACATGTCCAACATTTCATGCAGCAATTGATATTTGCCCTCTTCGTATTCGTGTTGGCTAGCTCTCACCAACATGACCTTATCTTGTGCATGAGTGGTTGCAAAGTAAATTCCTTTACCGCGAGCCAACAAATCCAAAGATTCACTGCATTTTATCTTTAATCGCTGAATAACATCAACATCATCTATGACATGAGACGATTCAACTAAAACTTCTACATTCTTATACATCTGCGTGCACTTATGTGTTTTTGTATTTATATAGCAACCCCACCACTTTTAATCAACAACCTTTTACCACAAGTGTAATAAATATATGGTCATATACCAAATGGGGATAATCATGATCACGGTGAGACGGCGAGAATTCGATTTTAATAACTCCCAAAAATACTTCTTCAAAAGTAATAAATTTGTAACACACTTCCTTAATGCTCTTTCTACTTCCTTCCCCCCTGGAGAAGATTTTTTTGTGAGATCTGTTAAAAGATAAAGAAATGTCTAATTTTGAAAAATTAGACCAAACAATATATGGATTATGGTTATTGTTTGGTCCAGGTGGATTTATTACTAATATTGCTAAAAAGTTGCCACAATATTATAACCCCGGATTCCATCCTTGATTATCATCAACTTTGATATCATATTCAACCCATATATTAATCATCGGTTGATATGTTAATGGGTCAATTGCAACTGTATTTGATTTATATATTGGCCCGCATTTAATATCACACGGACAAGTTATATGTCCAAATAAAGCAGACACGAACAAGTTATCACTCAAGCTGCCATACATGACTGAAACATCTTGAGCAAGCTCCAAAGTGGCTCTTTGAACCATTTTATGTTCAAATGTTGATTGTGTTGAGTATTGCACTCTACAAGCACCATTAACAGTGACAGGATTGCTCAATACGTACTCAAAATTATTATCATTGGGACCCATTTTGTTTATCTCTTATTTTTTGTAATTTTTGTTCAAGTTCTGATTTATAACAATCTTCACGATTTACTTTGATGGATATTACGCTATCTAAGTAATTTCGTATCTCTGAACGAATCGCTCGCTCAGAGTCCAACCAACTGCTTTTTAGTTTTTCAACTTCTTTAATCATCTGATCATTTAAAGCATTTTGAGTCAACCGCTCTGCCTCTTCTCGAATAAAGGTTCTCACCTCTTCTCTCACAATGCTCTTGATTTCAGATGCAATTAAATCCTTAACCAGAGCTCGCAAATCTGCGTCGTCACTAATCGTTAATTCTACTTTCATTTTTTATCAACCAAAAAAGGATTTTTTCCAAATATCAGACACATTGCATATTATAGCATTACTCTTAACGTGGCAGATAAAACCATCCGTCATATACGGATTCCAGGAAATATACAAATTATCCAATTCGTCGTCTAAATCAAACATCTGCGCAGCTTGTTTGATAACAGACTCGCTCCATTTTTTAAATGGAAAGTTGCTGAGATTGTTATTGTTATATCTCGAATCATGAGTAACCTCAACATCACACCATTCAGGCACAATAAAGGTATCATGAATACTCTTTAATTCTATTTCCCCTACAAATAGACCTTGATTTTCTCCTTCAAACACATCAACCTCCCATACGTTTCCATCTTCTGCATCAACGTAATATCTCATTTTATTAATAAGATTTGGGCACTGCTCTAGTAGTGACAAAGCAACAGCTTTATCAATTTGAGTCTCTATTTCCACACGCTCAATAGATTGATTAGCTGAACTCTTAAACGCAATATAAGCTAGTCCTCCCTCCAGTCTCACTCGAACCAATCTGTGTTCATTTTCGTTGGAAGATTGTACAAGGTAACCTTGTTTAATGCGAATTGCATATCTATATTTAAAATTTGGAACTCCATCTGTAAAATACGATGGCTTTACAATGAATTTTCTTTCAATTTCTCTATGTGAGGACATTGTTAATATCTCTGAATAATAATGAATATCTTATTATACTGAGTTATTGCGGTTTCTTCAAAATAAACAACATTGTGCCACAATCCCAAATTCTACTATATCCTTTTTCCGCAGTCATCTGAAATTCTGTTTTATTTGAATCATAATTATCCCAATTTTTCAAAGCATCCTTTCTAAACATCCATCGATGTCGTCTTTGTCCATCAACAATATAATGATATCCAGGTGGATTAATATGCGCAAAATCGAATCCCAATTTATTATACATGTTTCCTTCACTCCAACGAATGTCGGCATAGCTAATAATTTGACCCCACGTGTGTTCGTTTTTGAATACATTCAACATTCTACCTGCAATTCCTGATATTAACACATTAACGTCAGTTGCAAACCTAGACAATTCCCAAGTGTTGTTATTTTTATAATTCTTCGTTTTATAGAAC
>JACCDN010505559.1_pt1 | contig 13024 bp, 18 predicted proteins | sample 7441691 | NCBI WGS metagenome assembly JACCDN01 (sample SAMN15323439, study PRJNA562643) | freshwater metagenome | isolation source: river surface water | place: USA:Blue River Watershed | collected 2017-08-16 | reverse complement strand
GTCGACAGTCCAGTATGTGGGGCCGGTACTGAACTCAGGCAGCTGCGGTGAATAGGTGTAAAAGCGCGAAAAGAATGGCTGCTGGGTGTTTTTGGTAGCCTGCGTCGGATTGTTGCCGCCGGTTACGGTAGGGTCAACAATTGTTTTACTTGAACGCTGGATGCCGCCCGATGTTACCCAGAGCGAAATGAGAAGAATTACAATGCCGATGCCCCATGCGAGGTCTTCAGTATTTTTGTCCATGAATTCATTATACCGCTTTTTCGCGCGCTGCTATTTTTGGTGCCGTGGACAGAAGTGTGTGCTGCGTCCGCCGATGACAATTCGCTCAATGATTCCGCCGCACCCAGGCTTCGTGCAAACTTTTCCATGTTGGCGGTAGGCATTGTGGTAGGGATGAAAGCCGCCCTTTTCGCCGTAAATGTTACGGTAGTCAGACATGGAGTCGCCGCCGAGGGTGATAGACCGATTGAGGATTTCGCGCGTGTGCTGAAAAATGGCGCTGAGTTCCGCCGGGCTGAGCGATGCTGGCGAGCGCTTTGGGTGAATGCCGGCTGACCACAAAATTTCGTCAGAATAAATATTGCCGATGCCGGCGAGCACGTGCTGGTCCATGAGCACGCTCTTGATGGGTGACTTCGGTTTTTTGCTGAGACGCGCTGTGAGTTCGGCGAGTGTAAAATTTCTATGAAGAGGCTCTGGTCCAAGGTGAGTAAGGTCGGGGTGGTTGAGAGCATCGCCTTTTTTAATGAGCATGACCTTGGCAAATTTGCGCATGTCAGAAAAAGCTAAATGTTCGCCGTTTGCAAAAGTAAACACCAAACGCACATGTGCATTAAACGGGTCGAGGAGTGCAACTTGATGCTCGGCCGCCTTCCAACTGTTTGCCTTCTTGTTAAATTCGTAGCGACCATAGAGCAAATGGCCAGTCATCTTCATATGAATGAGAATGGTGTCGCCACTGCTGAGGGTGATGAGGATATTTTTGGCGCGACGTTCAATGTTGGTAGCGTGCGTGCCGGTGACGCTTTGGCGAAACATGCGAAAATATACAGGATCCTTAATAGAAGGTTTTCCGTAATGAAAAGCGCTATTGTAGCTTGTCCACACGTCGGTAATCGGCTGGCCGACAATGTGTTTGCGCAAGCCGCGCACCGTTGTTTCTACTTCAGGCAGTTCTGGCATGCCGCCATCTTATGCTTTTTTCGATAAAAAAGCGATCAATTCTTCTTCGGTAACACGGGCGTCGCTCCACGGAGTTTTGCTGCCATTTTTGCCCATAATGTACGGGTCGGTGCCTTTGCCGGTGATCAACACCACACCACCAGGGCGGGCGAGTTCAATTGCCTTGCGGATAGCTTGGCGTCTGTCCATGATAATTTCGAGTGGCTTACGGGTAATTGCTTTGGCCATTTCGTCTACAATGGCGCGAGGTTCTTCGTCGTATGAATCTTCGTCAGTCAAAATAATATGGTCGCACAAAGCATCTGCAATGCGCGCCATTTCTGGGCGCTTCCAGGTGTCGCGGCCACCGCCGGTATTGCCGAGTACTGCAACTTTGTGACGGTTTGGAAATGCCTCGTAGAGTTTAGTGAGGGAGTCGGGCGTGTGTGCATAGTCGACGATGACGTCAAAATCCTGCGCACGCATGTGAGCTTTCACCGACGCGCTGGCATTCGACGCGCGAATGAATTGTACACGGCCTGGAATTTCTGTTGTGCGGCTTAGCGAGCGAGCAATCGTTTGTGGTGATACACCATGACACGCTGCATAAGTTGCGGCAGTGAGCATATTTTCGATAGAAAAGGTGCCGCGCAACGGACTTTCGATATGTTCGCCCTTAAAGGTCATGGTCAGGCCGCGGTCAGAAAGGGTGAACGGTTCTGCATCGTGCAAAGTAAATGAGAGCACATTTGGAATTGTGCCTTTCACTGCATCCACAAAAAATGGCGAGGCAGCATCGAGTCCGTTTACGACGAGTGTGCGTTCTGGCTTGTGTGAAGCTGCCAATTTGCGCGCAAGCGAAATTTTTGCGTCGCGATATTTTCCGAATGAGCCGTGGGATTCTATATGTTCAGGCGCGAGATTCAAAAAGACGAGGCCATTCATCGAAATCGCCACATGGCGAAAAAGCTTTGCACCCTCAGAACTCATTTCTATCACCGCATGGGTGGCGCCAGCATTCACTGCCTTACGCAAAAAGCGCTGCATGAAAAAGCGGCCGGGCATGGTCATCTTGAACATGTTCGGTTCGGCATGACCATTAATAGTAAAGCGAATGGTACTTGCAACTGCAGTTTTGTATCCAGCCTCGGCGAAAATCGCGCCGAGTAATTCTGTGGTCGAGCTTTTACCTTTTGTGCCCGTTACGCCAACCACGTGCAATTTGCGAGAAGGGAAGCCATACGCGAGCGCGCCTGCCCAGGCGAGGAGCCAGTGGTAGAGCGGTTGCGTCGCGTTAAAAACAGCGCGTGGGATGAGAGGGCGAATGAGTGAGAGGAGAGTTTCCATATGCTTGTGTATAAGGGCGTGATTATTTTCCTAAAAACTTAAGAGCTTCTTTAAGGCGCTTGCTGGTGTCGGTAATAGTGTGAGGTACCTGCTTGAGCGCTTCACGAGCTTCTTTTTCGCTGTAGCCAATGGCCTTGAGGGCTTCGAGAGTGTCGGAGTCGTCATGGCTGGCGTCATCAAAGCTTTCGTCGGCCAATTTGTCTTTGAGTTCGAGGACCATTTTTTCGGCATTCTTTTTGCCAATGCCAGAAACTTTTGTGAGCCGTGTTGCGTCGCCGCTGGCAATAGCTTGGCGCAATGTTTTAACCGATGCCGTGTTCAAAATTGAAAGGGCAGTCTTTGGGCCAATGCCTGAGATGGTGATGAGCAGCTCAAAGAAGGAGAGGGTTGCCTCGTCCAAAAATCCGTAGAGATGCTGGGCGTCTTCACGCACCACGTGGTGTATCCAAAAGCGTACTTTTTCTTCTGGGCCGATAGCAGCGAGTGCGTCCATGTGTTCGCCAGTGAGGGCGATTTTGTAGCCGACGCCGTTCACGTCTAAAACGACGTGGTTAGGCCAGCGGGCAATAATGAACCCATTTAAATAGGCAATCATAGACGTATCATACCAAAAAGCGCCCTAAAATGCCTGAAAATCTTTAAGCGACGGCCTGTTGAGCCGGCATAAACGGCGCGCACTATTGACCGAAACGGGTATTTCATGTAGTATCGTCCTACATATGGCAATTACAAAATCAGCAAAAAAGGCCCTCCGCAGCTCAGCGCGTAAGGCAGCTCATAACATGATGCACAAGGATCGTGTTAAGAATATTACAAAGAAGGTAAAGAAGCTCGCCGCTGAAGGCAGCATTAAGGAAGCTCAGGCCCTTATCGCAGAAGCACAGAAGCTTATCGACAAGGCTGTAAAGGTAAAATTCCTCGCAAAGAATGCTGGCGCTCGCGCAAAGTCACGCCTCACTATTTTCGTAAACAAGTCAGCCGCTTCTAAGAAGAAGTAATTCTCGTCTCAGAGCGAAATCAAAAAACCGGCCGTAATGGTCGGTTTTTTGGTCGATATTAAGCATTGACAGCATGTGATATTTGTAGTATCGTGTGGCCTGGAATCATGGAAACTCGAACCATAGTAAATGCAATAACGATCGGCGCTATCTGCGTTTTTGCATATTTGTTTACTGATAAGATGGCAACGCAGGCAACCAAGGCTAGCGAACGTCGTTTAACATTGGAGTCTGAGAAAGATCGAATTCAGATCGCAGGCTTCCTGGGGAGGGTTACGTATGTGAAGGACCCTCGAACGGGGGTATGTTTCGCTCGATACCGCGCCGCTGGATATCGATACCTGACAGCAGTACCCTGCGACGGCATTCCCACCAACATGCTGGTTATCCCAGACATGGGAATCACCAACAACATCGCGAAATAGCTCGCGACGCATCACCCCCGACCAGGCTTTGTCCAGGTCGGGGGTAATTTTTTATATAATCTGTGCTCTCGATAGGAATCGAACCTATATTGCAAGTTCCGCAAACTTGAGTCCTATCCATTGAACGACGAGAGCAGTAACTGCTGGACGGGTATTCACTACACTAACCTAAAATAGGAAAAAATCAATCCCTCGGCTTGTTTTTAGCACTTTTGAGGGGTTTTGTGCGATGCTTTGCTGGTAGTTCTACAAACCGAGATGATTAAAGACGTGGTGCATGATTGGTTCATGCATGCGCTGCTGGTGAACGCGTTTTGCGAGGAAAGTGCGGAGTTCGACAATGTCGACAGCGTCGGTGTCGATAGTGTGGGTAATCATTGGGTAGAACACTTGCTGGGTGCGCACCACGAGCACTGGGGTGCGACGTTCGATAATGTAGAAGCTGCGCATCTGGTTAAAAGGCACTCTGCTGCTACCAAAAGTGATGCCGTTTTGGTCGACGCTCACCACGATTTCTTCTGAGGGACGAGAGGCGATGAGGGAGAGGCTAAAGCCCGCGATCAAGATAAAGAGGGCGAATACGTAGCTTTCCAAGAAAATAGCCACCACCATGAGGGCGAGGGTAATAATCCAAAAAGCCCAATACCAATCGGCGGTCTTACGCGTTTTCGGTAATTCGATTGTCTGCCATTCGAAGTGATTCATCATGCTTCACTAATCTTACCATGTACATGCCCAAGGCAAAGAGAAGTGTTGATGAGAATGCCGAGACAAAGCAGTACAAGCACAATGCCTTAATAACGAAGAACATTAAGAAGACGAGCACTGCAGACGTAACGAGGCCAACAATAGAAAGGAAGCCAGCCCAGCGAATCCACTTGGTGTTTTTGCTGTCGATCGTGAGTACGGCGAGCACGATGTGTGTTACGTAGTAGAGTGCACCAAAGAGGGCGAGTGGAATGCCGAAGATGCTCGCGTACACACTTGAGGTAACCTTGCCACAATCGCTAAAGATGCCCGTGCCGCAAGGGACGGTAATGTCCATAAAGTGGCTAATGGTCAAATATGTTGCGTCGGCAAAACCAATGAAAGCGATGACCGCAAATAGGATGGTGAGACTACTGATTTTCTTTGAGAGCATTTTCGATAGTTGTCTTAAAGATTGCGAGACTGTTTGAGAATGGGAGCTTCTTGTCGTTGAAGTAGAATGTTGGGGTTGAATTTACTTTGAATGCCGTGCCCGCTGCGACTGAAGCCTTTACGCCTTCAGCAACTTCTTTTGATGCAAAGTCTGTTGAGAATTTTGCGGTGTCGAGGCCGATTTCTTTTGCGAGGCCAGTGTAGAAGGTGTCTGGAAGTTTGCCGTCGGCCTGAATCTTTTCGCGATTAGCAAAGAGCTTATCATGCATTTCCCAGAATTTACCCTGCTTGCCAGCCGCATCTGCTGCACGTGCTGAAGGTTCTGCATTTGGGTGCTGAGGGAGAGGGAAGTGGCGATACACAATGCGGAGATCTTTGCCGAGTGTTTTTTCAATTTCCTTTACCCATTCAAAATAAATGCCACAGGTTGGACACTGGAAGTCGCTGTACTCTACGAGTACGTTTTTTGCCTGAACATTGCCTTTTGACCAGTCTTTGTCAGTGAGAGATGCGACGATTGGGGCAGTTTCTACAGCTGCTTTGCGATCAGGAGTGCTCATTCGTGCCATGGCGAAAATGGTTCCGCACAATGCGACAATAACGAAGAGCCACAAAATAAAGCGGTAACGACCTTCGCGCTGACGGTTAACTGGGGTGATTGAATCATTGATATCAGTCATGGTGTGGACATTAACTATGTAATGTCGCTATTTTAACACGACGCAGCCGGAAAAGGCGATGGTGTGGCGTGGTGTAAATGGGCGGTGAATGTGTTAGTGTTTTCCTATCATATTGAGCGTTATGCAAGAGATTTTCTACGATTCTAACGGACTTGCAATAATTCCGTCCTTAAAAGAGCATGTGGCGCACGGTTTCTCTTGGGGTAGCGAATTTCCAAACATGTCGTATCGCCACGGCGAAAAGGAAGAGGTTCAAAAAGCTGAAGATTCTTTTCTGCGTCGCTTAGGTTTGCCGAAAACCGGTACTTATGTAGCAATGTCACCAGAGCACGGTGTGGCTAGTGTCGTGGTGGGGAAGAATGTCAACAATACAAATCCAGAGTGCGATGTGCTAATGACAAATGAAAAGAACGTCGCTCTTGCAGTTAAACCAGCGGATTGTCTTGTTGCGATATTTACAACCCGTAAAGATAACCCAAATCGATGCTTTGCAGTTGTGCATGCTGGTCGTATTGGGGTAGGCAAAAATGTTGTCGCCGTCGCTGTAGAGGCGCTTAAAAAACAATACGGAGTTAATCCTCACGATTTGCTTGTGGGCGTCACACCAGGGATAACAATAAAAAATCATGCGGTAAAAAGTCGTGCAGATCTCGTAAATCCGGAGTCATGGAGCAATTTTTCTGAAGATAGAGATGGGGTAGTGTATGTAGATATGTACGGCCTGTTTCGAAAGCAATGTATTGATGCTGGAATTTTTCCTGAGCATATTGCACAGTATGAAGTCGATACATTTGATGCTGCTGTAAAAGGTGAATCATTTTCACACAGATACGCTCAGATAAATCAGAATAATAAAAATGGGCGATTTATGGTCGCCGCATTTTTAGACTAGATATTGTGTTTTGCTGGCTTCAACGTTACCAAGGATAGGAAGCCGAAAGTTTCTCCATAGTCTTTTTTGAGAACCAGTGGAAGGTGTAGAGGCTGATTACGGTATTTACAACGGAAACGATGAGTGTTGTGCCAACGAGATTTGCTCCCTGTATAAGGGCGACTGCACTGCTCGCTGCTGTTAATCCAAGAATACCAAGGAGGTTAAAAATAAAACCAATGACAGTAATAACGAGGTATGGCTTCCACAAGAGGTCGAATGCGCTTTTAATGTAGTTGTTTACAACAGGAATTCCTTTGACGATGTTGCTAACAAATCCATAAACTGTGGCGAAAATGAGACCGCCAAGATACCAAAATACGAGGCTAATGATAAAGCCAAGGAACGTTGCCCCAATAAGGTATGGCTGTGGCACGGGCGCAATGCTAGATAGGACGAGGGCGCTGATAAATGCAGCAATAGTGGTAACAATAGATACTCGTGCACCATACGATACAAACACTTTCGCTGTTTCAATATATTTGTTTTGCGCTGGCACGATTACATTTGGCTGTTGAACTTGTGGCTGAGGGGGCATAAAAATTTAAAATTAATGATGAGAATAGTATATCACTGGGTTACCAAGGGTAATACGAAGCGAGTTTTTGCGAGACGAGTTTTGCAAACCAATTGTATGCGTAGAGGTTTACTGCGAATCCAACGGTTGTGACGATAAAGCGAACGAAGAGCATGCCACCCGCAGTTGCGGCGCCTCCTACAAGGAATGTGGTTAGGCCAAAAAGGGCTAAGATGCCAAAAACAAATGTGATGACATTGAAAAAGAGATACGGCTTCCAAATCAGGTCGTAGGTACTGTTGATAATAGTATTGAGTCCTGGTATGCCTTTAATAATGTCTCGCATAATAGTAAAGAGTGCCGCAAAAAGGAGACCACATACGATCCATGCAATTCCTTGGAAAATGATTCCAAAGATCGCTCCGCCGAATGAAAATGTCTGCGCGGTTGCGACGCGCGCCGGGGTAAGGGCTGAAAGTACAACTGAGACGGCAATACCAACTGCGGTGACCACAAGGCCGTAAGAAAGGAATGTCTTCACAGTGACGCTGTACTTGTCCGAAAGAGGGGCAACAACTACTTGATTTTGAATTGGTGGCTGAGGGGGCATATGTTTAAAAAATGAGTATGTGAGTAGTATAGCATTTGGGTCGGTGTCAGACACATGCAGATGAATAAATCGCCGTGTATTGACAAATCAACATTTATAATGCATTCTATTTTAGAACACTCTGCACATTACGTATTTATGAATAAATCAGTTCTTGAGGTTTTGGAGCAAGCGCTTACGGGAAGCTCAGAAATCGTCGTACCAAAACTGCCAGTGACAAGATTTGACCGTATTCTTGGAAAACTGAGAAGCCCCATTGTCCCCAAACTTATGGGTGTTGTGTGGCATTTTGGCAGCGATTCGATCAAGATGAACAAGTCGGCTGACATTGGAATTGGGGTTGAGGCGGTACTCAATCTCATTAAGTCAGAGCTTATTGTCGAATATGGGCAAATACTCGAGCCGGAGGAGGAAGTTGCGGTGCGATGGGATTCGGTTGATGGGTGGATAGTTGTGGCGGTATCATGTGAGATTCTTCGTGATTTTATGGCTTCACCTCGCTCAAACTAGTTTTTCGTTTTTAGATTCAAGGCCGCCTTCTCTTGAGAGGCGGCTTTTTCATACCCCTCCATCCAGTGCTCGCCCTAAAATCTGTTTGGTAGTGCTTGTATGGATCGGACATCCAAGCTATTCTTTTGCTATCTATGTATCGATTTTTGAGAAATCTTTTTATTGGTCGCGCTTGGACACAGCCGTTGTTTATGCGCCTACTTAAAACATCGCTCACGGGCCTCAGTATGATTGGCGCGGGGGGTTCTATTGAAGAAAATGGCGAGGCACGCACGTTGCGTTTTCTGCTGACTCAGTTTCCGTATGAAAAAGACCCGGTTATTTTTGATGTGGGTGCGCAGGGAGGTGATTACACAAAAGAAGTTCTCAAACACCAGCCGAGGGCACATGTGTTTGCATTTGAACCTTCAGAGAAGTCATACAATATTTTGCATAAAATGTTTTTTGAGGATACGTCCAAAAAACACGAAACATCTATTACACTTTCGAAGATCGCGCTTGGTGAAAAAGATGCTGAGTCAGCGCTTTACTCGGCAGACGCAGCTGGGGTTGATAGTCTTGTCTGCTTGCCCGATACTGAACATAATGCATTCCGTAAAAGTGGCACAGTGCAAGTGAGGTCACTCGATTCCTTTTGTCTTGAGCATAAAATTACGCATATTGATCTTATTAAAATCGATGTTGAGGGAGGGGAGCTGGGTGTGCTCAAGGGTGCTCAAAAGATGCTCGCGGCTGGCAATATTCGCTTTGTAGAATTTGAGCATACAATTCACGCAGCTCATGCTGGGTACTCGTTTCGCGATATTTTCAAGATACTTTCTCCCCAGTATAAGATTTACCGCATTCTTAAAAATGGTCTCTGGCCTATTGAAAGCGCGGGTATATTCCAAGATCTTCCATTTGCGGTAAATTATTTGGCTGTTAGCAAGAAGGTTTGAGGGCGAGATTCGAGTCTTACAGACTCTGTACAGGCTTCACATTTTCTTCCATTCTCGCAGACTTGAATTGGAGAGATTCGGTCACAAATAAATTCCTCGTCGTCACTCGGAATTTTTTGCGACCCCGACTCGCGACCAGTTCTACTGAACTGGTACCCGCTCCGTCTTTCGAATCTCACACGCAAAGCAATGCTTTGCTCCCATCACGCAAAAATCGCCCGAAGGCGATTTTATTTGCGGATGGGGTGAGATTCGAACTCACGGTCCCCGTAAAGGGACGACAGTTTTCAAGACTGTTGCTTTAGACCGCTCAGCCACCCATCCGTGGTGTTTTGCATAATAGCAGAAAAAACGGCCTTAGCAATAGTCTGCCAGTCGTGTACAATACGGGCATGCGATATTTAGGCGTAGACTATGGAACAAAGCGAATTGGCATTGCTCTTTCTGATGAAATGGGTATGATGGCTTTTCCGAAGGTTGTGCTCGAAAATAACGAGCGTTTCTGGGCTTTTTTTGAGGATATGGTCAAAAAATGGAAGGTGGAGGCAGTCATTTTGGGGGAGTCGCGCAACTTCAAAGGTGGTGAAAATCCTATCCATGCAGAATCAATGCGCTTTAAAGAAAAAATAGAGAAAAACATAAAAATCCCGGTTTACCTAGAGCCCGAATACTTTACCTCAGCAGAAGCAGAGCGCATTCAGGGCAAAATCGCCAATCTCGACGCTTCAGCAGCAGCACTCATTTTAAAAAGTTATTTAGACAGACATCATGGATAATTCACAACAAAACACAAATCAGACAGCAGAAACAACAACGGCGACACCAGTAGCGGTGGCCCCAGCCGTGGCAGCAACACCGGTGGCGAATATTACTCCGGACTTTATTTCATACAATGACTTCAGTAAGGTCAAAATTAAAGTTGGTCAGATTGTTTCTGCGGAAAAAATTGCCAATGCGGACAAACTTCTTAAGCTCATGGTGAATTTTGGCGAAGCAGAACCACGTCAGATTGTTTCGGGTATTGCAGCGTATTTTCCAGATCCAGCAACGCTCGTAGGGAAGAAGGCTATGTTTGTGACTAATCTCGAACCTCGCACCATTCGCGGACATGTCAGCAACGGCATGCTTTTTGCGGTAAGTACTGATGCGGGGGCATTTTCACTCCTCGAGCCAGTTGGCGACATTCCTCCGGGTACGCAGGCAAAGTAGTTCACGTTACGTGAACAATATACGGGCAGAGCTGTAGTATAATGGGCGCATGCCAGCTCCGTCTCCAAGTACACAATCAGCTCCGGCTCAGGCTGTTCAAGCTCCTGAGGCGCCTGTTAAAAATGCATCTGCCGGTCAAACAGTGATTAAGCCTGCACATACTGTGCACAACAGTTTATTTACGCGACTTTTTCCACCACCGACTTTTTTGGAAATGCGTGGCTGTGGTTTGGATATTTCTCGCCACACTATTCGTCTTGTGCAGTTGCAAAAGACCCATAAGGGTCTGCTCCTTAAACATTTTGATGAAAAGGTAATTCCGCCAGGCGCTATTTATGAGGACAACATCGCGCAAAATAAGGAATTACGCCAGGCTCTCGTCGAACTTAAGAAAAAGTATCACCTCAAATTCGTGGCAGTTTCTGTGCCAGAAGAAAAAGGTTTTTTGTTTCGTACCACCGTGCCGCACGTAGCATCGGCATCTATGCGTCAGAATATTTTCTTCCAGCTCGAAGAAAACATTCCACTCCGCGCCGACGAAGTTGTGTTTGATTATTCAGTTGCAAAAACATTTATGGAGAAAGGTGTAGAAAAGTGTGAAGTAATTGTGAACGCATTTCCACGTCATCATATTGTGAATCTTGTTGAGCTCCTTGAGTCTGTGGGGCTTGTGCCGGTTGGTTTTTATACTACAGCTGAGGCAAACGCTCGCGCGCTCGTGCGTAAAGACCAGCAGGGCGCCGCACTCATCGTTAATCTCGGTGGTCACCATACTGGCCTCTACATTGTGCACAACGGCATCGTGCAATTTACATCAACCCTCAACTTTGGTGGTGAGGCGCTCACATCTGCCATCGCCAAACATTTTTCAGTCAGTGAGGACGAAGCTCGTGCGCTCAAGCATGACGGTGAGCTCTTTGCGAAAGGGAAGGGAATGAATGTGTTTATGTCGTTCATTAATACACTCACGGTGCTCAAGGATGAAATTAACCGCGTGCTTATTTATTGGCATACACACCAAAACCAAGAACGCGATCCCGGGCGAGAAATTTCTAAAATTATTTTGACGGGCAAAGACTCAAGTATCCAGGGGCTCGATGAGTATTTAGCGATCACCATGAAGCGTAAAGTGGTGGTAGCGAATGTGTGGGTGAATGCGTTTTCTGTAGACGCAGTGATTCCGCCGATTTCTCTCAAGGATTCGCTCAATTATTCAGCCGCAGTGGGGCTCGCATTGCAGGCGCATCAAATTGCCTACGAATAATATATGAATAATCTCATCCCTCCAGAATTCCAAAAAAAGCTCTACTTTATTTACTTAGGACGCCTGAGTGTGGTTGTTGCCGTGGTGTGTATTTTTATTGCCGTTGTGTTTTGTGCGGCGCTCATACCTTCTTATGTGCTCACGCACCAACGATTGTCGATTGCGCGTGGCGAACTCGCTGAAGTCCAAAAGTCAGAGTCTCTTAAAGCCGACTTAGAATTACGAAAGGTCCTTGATGATTCAAAGTCTATTGTTGCGCTCGCGGATTCGGCCATTCCGGCGATCTCATATAGTGAGTACGTTGAAAAGGTGATTGCTATGCGCGTGCCAGGTGTGGCAATAGATTCGTTTGATTTCAGGGGTATTGGAACAGAAAGCCAGAGTGTTATTATCGCAGGTGTTGCTAAGAATCGCGATATTCTTGTTCAGTTCGCAAAGAATTTTACCGCAAAGGAAAACACAGGCTTTGGTCCTGTGAGTATACCGGTCGAAAGTTTCCAGAAAAAATCCGCCATTCCGTTTACGCTTACCATACCAATTGTGAAGAAGCAGTAGAAAACTTCTATGAATTTAAAGAAACAAATTAGTATTATTGCGTTCTGTCTGGTGCTTGCGTTGTCGGCATGTGGTGGTGCGTATTTCGTGTACAACACTATTCGCAACGAGAGTGGGCAGATAAGCGAGGTGCAAGATGAAATCATCCAAACTCGTGAACAAGAGCAAAAATCTATAGTGACTAAAGACCTCGTGCAGGAAACGAGCAATTCGCGCGATGAACTTAGCAAACTCATTTTGAAGGGTGATGACTCAGAAAAAGCGGCATTTGTTGAGCGACTCGAGAATATGGCTGATGGGGTAAATGCCACGACTACCTTTTTTGGTCTCAAGCAAGCACCGCTCCCAGAAGACGAAAGTCGCAAGAAGGGTGATACGGATAAATATGAGCAGCTCACTGTGGGTATTAAGGCAGAAGGTGGATGGCGTGCAGTGCTCCAGCTTTTGGGTATGCTCGAAAATTTGCCGTACCTTTCAAAGGTTGATGGGGTAGTGTTGCGTCGCAATGAACCGGAGACAGCGGTTTCTGTGAAAAATAAAAAGCCACCAACCTGGACGCTTTCACTTTCGCTCATGGTGATAAAATACAAATAATATATGGATGACGCAGGATTAAAAACAGAAGAGCAGGGAAGTGTGGCTGCAAGTGCTAAGCCGGCAGCTGCGGCGCCTAAAAAACACCATCACCGTACGGTTTTTTCTCGCTATCACTTTCGCCCATATCGCGACTGGCGTG
>JACCDN010063577.1_pt1 | contig 13025 bp, 13 predicted proteins | sample 7441691 | NCBI WGS metagenome assembly JACCDN01 (sample SAMN15323439, study PRJNA562643) | freshwater metagenome | isolation source: river surface water | place: USA:Blue River Watershed | collected 2017-08-16 | reverse complement strand
TTGTGGCTTTGCCAGGCGAGGCGGGCGAGCTCGGTATTTATCCGCGCCACACGCCGCTGATTTCACGCATCCGTCCCGGTTCGGTGCGCATTCACACGGCTGATGGTGGTGAAGAGTTTGTTTTCGTAGCAGGTGGCATTCTTGAAGTGCAACCCAACTGCGTCACCGTCATGTCTGACACCGCTGTGCGCGGTAAAGACATGGACGAAGAAAAAGCAAACGCAGCCAAACTCGCAGCTGAAGAAGCCGTTAAGAACGCAAAATCAGAAGTTGATTTGGCACGTGCTCGTTCAGAGCTGGCCATCTTGGCCGCTGAATTGTCGGCCTTGCGCCGCTACCGCGCTCACAAGTAATTGCTGTGCGCGTCAGCGTTCAAAAGCCCCTGCCACACGGCTGGGGCTTTTTTATTGCCTGTTCTAAAAACGTGGACAATTTGACCCATGTCTAAAGCCAAACTCAGAGCTGCCACGGTTGGTGGCACAGCCGACGCGATTGAGAACCAGTTTTACGAAGCCTTGCAAACAGGCGACATCGAAAAACTCATGGGCTGTTGGGCCGATGAAGACGACATCGTGTGTGTGCATCCAGGCGGCCCACGTTTGATTGGCAGTGCAAGCATTCGTGCGGCGTTTGAAGCCATGTTTGCCAACGGCACCATTGCTGCTCGACCAGAGCACATTTGCAAAGTCGAGTCACTCACCAGCGCCATGCACAACGTGATTGAGCGCGTGGCGCTGCTCACCACAGACGGAACACAAGAAGCTGTGGTGGTGGCCACCAATGTGTACCAACGCACCGCACAAGGTTGGCGCATGGTGGCGCATCACGCCAGTCCAGGCACTGCGCCCACCCATGCTGAAGCGCATCAAGCACCACAGGTCTTGCATTGATTTGGGATTACCAAGCGCCTTGGTGGTTACCAGGCGGCAATGCTCAAACGATTTATTCGGCCAAATTAGCCAAGCGTTACGAAGGCAAAGAACCACGCTGGTGGCGTGAGCGCTGGGACACTCCAGACGGTGATTTTGTTGATGTCGATTGGCGAATCGATGAAACAGATCTGCCAGATGAAGCACCCCTTCTCGTTTTATTCCACGGTTTAGAGGGCTCTTCCAGCAGCCACTATGCCCAAGCCTTTGCCAAGGAAACGCAGGCGCGTGGTTGGCGCATGGCCGTGCCTCATTTCAGGGGCTGCAGTGGCGAAATCAACTGGGCGCCACGCGCTTACCACTCGGGTGACTATGAAGAGGTGGGCTGGATGCTCCAACGTTTCAGAATGCATCACAGCGGACCCATGTTTGCCGTGGGCATATCGCTAGGCGGCAATGCACTCATGCGTTGGGGTGGCGAGATGGGACAGGCGGCCAATGCCTACGTTAGTGGCATTGCTTCGGTGTGTTCGTCATTTGATTTGACCAAGAGAGGTCATGCCATTCACACAGGATTTAACAAAACGGTTTATGCCCGCATGTTTTTGGCAACGATGAAACCACGTGCCATGCAAAAACTTCAGCAGTACCCGGGCTTGTTTGACCCAGAAGAGCTCATGGCGGCAAAGACGCTCTATGCATTTGACAATGCGTTCACAGCCCCCCTGCATGGCTTTAGAAGCACCGACGACTATTGGGACAGGGCCAGTGCCAAGCCCGGCCTCACGCGCGTGCAAGTGCCTGCACTGGTGCTCAATGCACGCAATGACCCGTTTGTACCGGCCAGTTGCTTGCCAAAACCAGATCAGGTGAGTGACCATGTCACGTTGTGGCAGCCTGAAGAGGGCGGCCATGTGGGTTTTGCCTCAGGCATGTTTCCGGCAGATTTGCAAGAAATGCCTTGGGCAGTTTTGGAGTGGATGACACAGCATGGATGACCTCGTTTTACAAGCCATGGCCAAGTGGCCTAACGTTCCCGATTGCTATGGTTGGCTGGGCTTAGATGCGCGCGGTGACTGGTACATGCGTGACGATCAAACACAAGCACTGGGCCCCTTCACACAAAGCAAAGGCTCACGTCTGACCCACGACAAACTCATCGCTTTCATTGGACGCAACTACACGTGCGACAAACAAGGCCAGTGGTATTTTCAAAATGGCCCGCAACGTGTGTATGTTGAGCTAGAAGCCACACCATGGATTTGGCGCTTGCAGCCCGATGGGGCGATCCAATCTCACACGGGTGAGTCAGCGCGCATGCAGCGCTGCATCGTCGATGAGCATGGCCGCTTGTATTTGGACACCGAGCAAGGCTTTGGCTTGGTCCATACACAAGATGTGTTGCAAGCCGCCGAGTTGATTGAGACAGGCTTGTGGGTGCCACAGGAAGTACCCACCAAACAGTTGCCAGAACGATTTGCGTATGTTCGCAGTCCGCAGGCATATGCCGACAAAATATCGACATAAAAAAACCGGTCAATGACCGGTTTTTTTAAAGCAGAAACAAAGTTTATTTGACTTCTGGTTTTTTAGGCTCAGCAAACTTAGCGCCTGCTGCATTGGCCATGTAAGCCACGCCACGACCCACTTCGTAATCTTCAAAGTTGCCGCCGCCTTGAGGGCCCATATTGCCTTTGCCTTTGAGCGCAGACGTCATCAACGCATCAAAACCTTTCGCAATGCGTGGGCCCCAAGCCGCTGCATCGCCAAACTTCGGTGCGCCAGCAGCGCCCGCGGCATGACATGCCGCACACTGCGCTTTGAAAACTTCTTCGCCAGAATGAGCAGCACGGTTGGCGTCCTTGATCTCAACTGCCCCTACCTTTTGAATACGTGCTTCAAGAGCTTGATCAGGGTTAGATGTGTTGACAGTTTGTGGGCGGAAAGAGGCAGCAACAAAGGCGATCAAACCCACCACAACGAGCACGGGCAGAACAAATGTTTTCATCGTCGAGGAGAAAACTTCTGAAGTGGAGTGTGAAGTGTCTTGCTGATCGTTGCTCATTTCTAAAATCCTGTGGGCTATCCTAAAACTGCCGAAATTATAGCGGGGCGCCTACAATCAACAGCTGACAGCGTGCGGCTGTAGCTCAGTGGATAGAGTATTGGCCTCCGAAGCCAAGGGTCGTGGGTTCGATCCCCGCCAGCCGCACCAAACTTACATTCGCCATCCTTCGGGGTGGCGTTTTTGTTTGTCGCAAAGCCTCATCGCTTATGGACGTGCTGGATATTTGAGTTCGTGAACCTTCGTAAGGTTGCGTCAACAGTCGGGGGTTGAACAGGGTTTGAAGAGGGTTTTGTATCCAAGGCGGGTAAAACGAAACCCTGCAAATTACCCCGAAGCCTAACAAGCCGAGGCCCTAGGCAGTGTCCTCGCGCGCGTGCGCCCGCGCGTATCGTTTGCCGGTCATGTTGACATGCGCTTATCGGCATCTTTTAAAAGCTCCGATGGGCGAATGTCGAGCGCATCGCAGAGCTTGTAAAGCATCCGGACGCTAGGGCTGTTCTTGCCGAGTTCGATGAGCGAGATGTAGTTGCGGTCAACGTCAGCACGCAATGCCAAGTCGGTTTGACTCCATTTGCGCTTTGTGCGTTGGCCCCGAAGTGCCAAACCGAATGCCTGATCTATATCCAATTTGCTTGCTTAATTTATTAAGCAAGGTTCGTTGATGAAGGACTAGAAATTGCTGCATATATACGGCAGAATGAGAAGCATGTATTTAGGAACAGAATTTCACCGCTATTGGGCTGAATGCGGTGAGGCCTTAATCCATCCAAGGGATCAAAGCTACTTCGAAAACGATAAAACAAAACAGTGCAAAGAAGACAGTGACTTTGTAACCAGCGACTATGGGCCATGGCCTTTCGATGGACCGATGGAGACAGCGAAAATTGTCGTTTGCTATGCCAATCCAGCTTACTCAGTGGAAGATAAAAAGCACCAAGAGCTAATCAATAAACAAAGAACAGGCGTAGAGCCTTTACCTAGGCCATGGCATAAGTTTTATAAAACGAGGATCGCAGATCCACTACGAAAGAGCGTCGAGTCGTTGGAGTCTCAAGTGGCGATCTTTAATGTGTGTCCATATCCATCAATCTCTATGCCTGACAGAGCAATCAGGGGCGCGGCAGGGCTTCCAAGTGTGTGGGCTGCTCAGAAATATCTGAGGGAAGTGCTAATTCCAAATGCCAGGGCGGGAAAGATATTTTTGGTGATAGCTAGGAAGCACATGCTTTGGGGGGTGAATAACGGCATAACTGAAGGCAACATTTCTTGTGTCAGAAATAGGTACGGAAAGTTAGATGAAGTGACGGTGGAAAAAATTCGAAACTGGATGACCAGTCAAGAGCGGTGTGAATCACCAAAACCCGAAAATTAAATAATGAACACAACGTTGCGCCCCATACCTCACGGCTCATATGTAGCAAGTGATGCTGAAGTAATCTCATGCACCTACAACATGGATGGCTTCACGCCGATGAATTCTGTGTTGGTTGCGCATCAGATTGAGCGAGCGCATTTCGCTAGCAAGACGCTAGAAACTTACCACTCAGCAAGAGGCTTCCGCACGTTGGTGCATGAGGATGTAAAGCCCAAAGTAATTACAAGTACAGAGACTGAAAAGTGGGACAGCATTAGCGATGCGCCATTTGAAATATTGAGTACAGCCGGGATTGTCGGAAAGTACAAATCACTCTGCTTTACGCAGTTTGCGTTTGTGCAAGGGCTATTCCCTGAAATTGCTTTCCGGCAATTAATGCTTGCTGTGGAGTTTTCTGAGCATTTCGGAAGTCTCGAAAAAATCATCGTGGATATGGATGAGAGACATATCGAACAAGCAAGAATGATTTGGAAAGAGCTAAAGAAAGAGTTGAGCCAGCCGCTGCCTGATGATGAGTTCTCGGAGCAAGGTGAGAGGCCGATTGAGAACATCCAACTCGATCCGGTGACAAGCACAGCTTTTTTGCTTGAAAGAGCTGAGACAGGTGATGTGAAGGGCATGGCGCAGCTTGGGCAGCATTACAGGAATCAAGCGCCAGTCCTTGCGTTGAAGTGGCTCACACTTGCAAGTTTTAGAGGTTCGAAAATTGCAGATGCACTAATTGAATATCTAGAGCGCAAGATGACGGATGAAGAAAAAGCTGCGGGCTACAGACTGAGCTTGTTTTGGTTTTCCGACCAGATCAAGAAAATTGAAGCGCAACGTGAGTCAGAGATGGCGCCTGAGTTTGTCGCATGGGTTAAGAGCACAGATGGCTTGGACATGACTCCAAAGGTGCATCAGTGAAGTACGTAATCGCTGCCGTGATATTCCTAGCAGGAGCCTTGACCTCAAGTGCTTTTGAGTGGTTGCATGAGATCACGACAATCGAGATTGCGAACGTAAGTGACCAACCAATTCGTTACATTGACATTCACTATCGTGGGCAAGATGAAATGCAAGGACGTATTGCTCAAGGTTTAAAGCCCAAAGAAAAAATCACGTTCAAGTGGGTAACCTTAAGCGAAGCCAGTTTTGAGTACGTAGTGACGTTTGAAGATGGTCATCAGCTTGCACGTGCTGGCGAGTACACCTCAAGAGGTCAGACCGTCAAAGATGAAGTTGGCGCTGACACGATTGCTGGCACAACAACTGACATGCTCTACCGCTCAACCACGCGAAAAGTCACTCGAACGGTAGATTGAACGCTAGGCCTAGGCCACCCCCTAATCAAGTCAAGATGCGTCATCTAAACACGGCGCTCGTTCGCTTAGACGGCAAGCAACTAACAAAGCAAAACTATAGTCGCGGAAATCTTAAGTAGAGGTAATGCGGATTACGCCATCTACACCTAGTACTGAATCTAAGATGAACTCTCCAGAAACATCGCCACGCTTATACGCACAGTAAGCCTCGAAGAACTCCCTCGCTGACAAAAGACCTAAATGGTGAGTGTTTGCAGTTTCAATAACATTTGGGGGGAAGATTGGTGTGTCGGTTTGGTCGCGGAGGTCGGGGCTAAGTTCACGCCAAGCATTACCAAATAAGACAGCCTTACAAAGATTGCCAGTGTCTTCTTGATACTGAAGCATGTAGTGCATGAGTTGTCGTACATGGGTTAGCGCAATACTTTTTGAAACCCCCTTAACTTCAAACAAATATTCTGTGTCGCGCCAATAGACGATGAACTCTTCTTGGCTATATTTTGCGGGGACAACTTTCGCCCCAAGGTCTTGAAATGCATCTGCTACAGCTGACTCAAGCTCTGTGCCAGTAGCGGTTACGAGCTTTGCGTAGTTAATAACGAGTTCTCTTCTTTTCTCGGCATCTAAGATTTGCTGCTTAATTTTGTTGATAGATTGAGTGTGTAAGTCGATTTCAGCGTCAATGGTATTTAGTCCGGGCAAAGGTAAATCTAAGACCCATTTAGGGACTTCCGTAGTTTGTTCGATGTTGAAAGCACACTTAAGGAAGGTTCGGATGCTATCGCCCGAACTCATGTGCGTGAGTTTTGGCAGAAATGTTATTTGACCAAAAATCACATCTGGATCGTGGTTGTAAAAAGTAGATGTCGAATAACCACGCCCGCTTTGTTCGTGGAAAACGCCAAACTTTAGATTCCAAGAAAGCGCGCGCCCTTCTCGATTGGTCACAAGAGCGTTTGTAATTATTGAAACTTTGTCTGACTGCTCTTTTTTTAGCATTCCAGCAAAATCGCTGGGCAATAAAGCCTTAAATAAAAATCGCTCCCACGATTTAATTTGCTTGACGTAATTTTCAAAGTCATATGTAAGCGTACTAATGGAGTTTCCGGACTCTTCGTGGACTGAGTATTCAACTGGGCACCAGTCGCTGTTAGTTTGTCTTTTGTCCCCCAGAGTTTGATCGTAAATAACTATTAACTCTCCATTTGACTTGATGTATCGACAAAGCAAATTCCTGATCTGACGTTGATATGGAATAGGCAAGTCAGACAATGTCTCTTGAGTTAGTGACGATTGATCAATGATGCACAAATCGTAGTCAACGATATTGGGGATATCGTCTCCCCATGATGCGCAGTCCACGCCAGAAAGACCTTTGTGTCCGATAACTAAATTTGGATGTTTCTTCAACATTTTCCAAGTGTATAAGTTTTATTTGCGGAGCTTATCTACGTAGTCCGCCCACCATTGGTACATCTTTTCGCGCTCGGCCAAGTAGAGGGCACGGTTGTAGATCGACCGAATGTCCCCCTTGGTGTGTGCCAAGGCAGCTTCGATCACGTCAGCAGGGTGTCCGTTCTCGTTAAGCAATGTGGATGCAGTTGTTCGAAAACCGTGAACAGTCATGCGACCACGAAAACCCAAGCGCCCAAGTGCATAGAGCATGGTGTTGCCGCTGATGGGTTTGCTACGGTAACTGATGCTTTTGAAAATGAAGTCCGAATGACCTGTGAGGGGTTGTAACGCACGCAAAAGCTCAAGCGCTTGCCGAGATAACGGAACCAAGTGCGGCTCTTTCATCTTCATGGTTTCAGCAGGGATGCGCCACAGGCTTGCATTCCAATCGATCTGACTCCACTGAGCTAGCAGGATGGACTGCGTACGTTGAAACGTCAACATTGTGAACTCAAGAGCCGCGCGTGTGACGTACTCACCTTGGTAGCTATCCATAGCCAGCAAGAGCTCACGGAAGTCTTCGGGGGTCGTCACTGCTACCAAGTTAACTTGGCGATGAGGTACGAGCGCCCCGCGAAGCGCTGAGGCAGGGTCATTAACTGCACGTCCCGTTGAGATTGCAAACCGAAAAATCGAACCGGCTTGTTCGAGCAGGGTGTGTGCCAAGTCTGTTTTGCCGCTGGCCTCAATAGGGCGAAGCAGCGAAAGCAGAAGTGGAGCTGTGATTTTTGTGATGGGTGACTTACCCAATGCTGGCAGCAAATGGCGAGACAACATGGTTCGAATTTTGTGGCGATAAGTCTCAGACCAAAGCGCGCCACGAACCTTAATCCAATCGTTCGTCAGGTGCTCAAAGGTGTCAACGTGTGCAGCCTTAATTTCTGCTTTGCGCTTTACCTTGTCCTCTTGAGGGTCGATGCCGTGAACAAGCAGGGTGCGTGCTTTTTCGGTTTCCGCGCGAGCTTCCTTGAGCGTGATGTGCGGGTAGGGGCCAATCGTGAAGGTGCGTTCTTTTTTCGTGATTGGATGGGGGTACTTGATGGCAAAGGTTTTTCGACCTCCGGGATGGACCAAAAGGTGAAGCCCTGTGCGGTAGCCGTCAAATAGCTTTTGGGTTTTGTTCGATGGGCGAACTTGTTTGATCGCAGTATCTGTGAGCATGGCAGTGTCGTTATGAGTTATCCCCTTGCGCGGCACGTGCCAGCAAGGACTCAAAAATTTTCGGTGGCATCGTTAAAAAGGCAAACCAATTGCCACTCGTTCTGGTTGGGAATGTGGCATCTCGGTTATGACCTAAGCTGACCCAAGCGGCTTATGCGCGCCGCTTGATCGGAAAATGAATATCGAAAACACCCGCCACCTAGGCGGGGTGTTTCGATTTCCTTAAGGGGCGCTTAGCTCATGTTTTGAGTTGCCTCCTTGATGCCGGTTTCAGTCAAATCAAAGCTCCAACCGTCAGCACGACCGGGCTTACCTTCGCCTTTGACGATGAGGCCTTTCTTCGTGAGGCGGCTAGCTGCTTGTTTGATGCGATCTTTTCCTGGGCGGCCAGAAATTTCAGATTGGGCACCAATCAGGCCATTCAATGTGTACTTGTTCCCATGGAGCAATTCACTATGAAGAAAGTTCAGCACAGCTGAGTCGAGTTGCTTTTGCTGCGCATCGAACGCGGATGTTTGCGAGTGTTCACGGCCTAAAGGTTTAGACCACTCCAGCAACGCTGATTCAAGTTGCAAATCTTGCGCGTTGCCGTAGTTGTCCATGATCGTTACAGGTGTCGAAACCAAGCCAACACGAACCTCGGTGTGCTTCGCAAAGTAGCGACGTTTGCCGAGGACGATGTACTTTTGACCATCCCTATCTTCAACCATGCCAGATGTTAGGGTTGTGTCACCAGCCCAAGCTCCCGCACCGCGTGGATCGGTCACCAAATCTTCACGGCTTGCATTCTTGCCAGAGTGCGCAACCATGCATACAGAGCAACCCATCTTTTCGTAAAACTCAGCTTTCAGCAGTGCGAGGACAGTCGCCACCTCAGCGTTGCTGTTCTCGTCCTCCAAATGGAAAGATGCCGAAGTCGTGTCGAAGATCAGCCATGGACGCAGCATCACACCATCTTCGGTGTAGGCGGTATGACGCGAAACCATGTCTTTGAGGGACAAGAGTTGTTCCCCACGAACACGTTGAGCAGCCAGCAATTTGATTGATGCATCGATATCTTCGAGAGCAATGTCATAGTTGCGGTGCAAGGCAATGATGTTGCGTTTAAATTGATCGGTGTCCTCGGTGATGTAAATCACCTTGCGGCCTTTTACGGGTGGACGAAGTGAGCAATTCGGCAATTCGAGCCCCGCAACCGCTGCACACAACGCAACCATAGCGGTTGACTTGCCCATGCCCGGCTTGCCAACAAAAACCATGAGAGAACGAGCCAAGAAGCCGTCAATCAAATAGTCCACTGGCTCGAGTTGCAAATTCGTCAGAGGAATTTCTTGCCAGTGAATGTTCGAGGGCTTGATCGAGTGCTGGTTCCAGTTCGGATCATGTTCGTTTGCGAGCATGAAGATGGACTTGTAAGACAAAGGGCCGGGGTTTTCCAAGTCCTTCTCCCACTTGCGGTTAAACACTTCTTCCGTGTGCTCTGGCGCTGAGCTGGATATGCTCCAGTTTTTCGCAATCGCGTAAGCACGATCTGAGTCCGCCAAGCGTTTCATGGCTTGGAGTACCAAGTACCAGTTTTCATAGCTTTCTGCGGGTACAACTTTGAGTGCACGTTCCAACTCGTCGTAAACCTCTGGGCTGACTACAACTGAACCAGCGTTCAATGCGCGCTTAGAGCTATTGATCTCAGAGGTTCTATTGGCGGGGTCTTGATTAAAAATTTCGGAGTAATCTTTTAACGGTTCATCACGAATGATATTTCCTGTGAATGTAAAGAAACGACCATACGAATAAACCTCAATGCCGCTGGAGTAGTTGGCGCTGTTCATCAGGCGCTTGCCGTAGCCAATTACATGAACACCATTGCCGCTGGGCGAATACTCGACATACCCAAAAGCCGCGCGTACAAAACCAAATAGCTTGTTTTCCTTGATGTCATCAAGGTCAATGCCTTGCCAATAGTTGCCTGTTCCATCAGGGCCCAAAGCGAAGCCCAGCTCAAAACCAACAGCTTTGCCATTTTCTTGGTGTTGCTTCAATTGTTGTGTGGCTTCAGCATGCGTTACTAACTTAGCGCAGTCCTCTTCGGTGTCAGTTGCGCCGCGCGGTGAGAGGCTGGCTGCGTAGAAAGGAACTTTGCCATTACGCAGCAACCAACGCTTGGCCTCTTTCATCGTTTGCAAAGTAGATGCGTTCATCAAACACCGCCTTTCTTGGCGAATGAGTCAATGAGTGCTTGAACCTCACTTGCGCGGAAGCGCACGAGACGTTTGCTGAAGCGTACGGGCGTCAACCATTTGAGGCGAACGAACTTGTTGAGTGTTGTGGGGCCGATGCCCAAGCGGTGTTGGGCTTCTTTGGCTGTGAGTAGAGTGTCCGGTTTAACCTCGTCCGGTGAGGTGGCGCGAAAAGACATAAGTCCTCCTCAAATCGCGTGTTGTGCAATTCGAGGGCTCATGCAGCCTTCCGTTCCTCGCAGCAGGATTGCCGTTCAGATGTATGCAATATAAGCTATCGGATAATGGTTGTCAATAGTTTATATGCTTGGTCGTCCTGAGCGTACGCCTGTTGCATAGGCACGGCTTGGGCTAGTCAACGTAATGTATGGAAATGAGTGATAATTCAAGACCAGCATCTGTATGTCTATACAGTCCTTTGTTTCATTCGTTTAGCAAAACTAATGATGAGAAGGCAGATCGGAGAACACTATGTACGAGCCCAAATTAGCTGCAAAGACTCTGCTTTTAGAGGCTAGCAAGTCCGGGATCAGCATTACTAACCTCAAAATTCAGAAACTCTTGTATCTTGCGCATGGGTTGTTGTTAGCGCGGACGGATTCCGCGTTGGTGAGCGAAACATTCCAAGCGTGGAAGTACGGACCAGTGATTGAGTCGTTGTACCACCAGCTCAAGGTTTTCGGACCTGATGCAATTTCGGCAAATGATACTTTTGTCAAGTACTGGTCTCCTTTGCCAGAGTTCGCGACCGATGCAAACAAGGCGATAAGTGATGTTTTGGCCCAGTTTGGTAACTTGTCAAGCCGAGCTCTAGTTAACCTTTCTCACGACCCTAACGGGCCTTGGCAGCTCGCTTATACAGCTACTACTGCCTCTAGTGAAATCAGTGAGGCCAGCATTAAAGAGTACTTCAAGCAGCATCTGGCAGGCGTCTAAAACGGTGACGGAACCGATAAACAAAAATATCAAACAAGAGGGTGGATCAGCAAGCGAAGTTGCACCCGATGTTGTGCTGAACTTGCATAGTGAAGATGAAGTTCAACAAGTCTTGCGCTTGTCTTCTTCCGCCGTCGATGTGGGTTCACTTGATCCTGAGCTCCGCGAAGATGATGCTCCTAAAGGATTCGATCAATACGAGGAACGGTATGTTTTATTTATTGACATACTGGGGTTTACTGAACTTATAAATAAATCAATTAAAGATGAACCTCCGCTGCATGGAAGTGTTGCCGCAATTTTCCAAGCGTTAGATTGGAACTTTGATGGCGTTGCAGATGATTTGATGACAACGCTTGGTTTGAAAAGTGGCCCCGTAGATTTAAGGGTGCATACTTTTTCTGATTTCGTCATAGCATCTTGCCCTGCTTCAGAGGTTGGACTAGCAACGATCTTGTTTGCTGCTTTTCATATTTCGCGGCAGTGGCTCTCAACAAAGTACCTTAGTCGCGGGGGGATAACCAAAGGTCCTGTATTGCACAGAACAGGTCAAAGTGTTGCCCCAATGGTTTTTGGCCCAGCGTTTGTTGAGGCTTACAAACTTGAAAGCCAAGTGGCTGACCTTCCTCGAATTATTTTGTCGCAAAAAGTGCGGAAAGAATGTGCTGATTTATCTTCCCGCCAAGATGAACTTGGCTCATTTATTCGCAAGGTCGTTCATCGTTGTGATGACGGCCCTAGTTGCATTGATGTGTTTACACATTTACGAATTAATGGGATCAAATTAGCACAAGACCATATGCGAGAGGCTGGGCAATTTCAGGATGCGCTTGAGCATCATTTGGAAGAGGCTGCGGATACACCTACGTGGTATCGGAAAACAAGTTGGTTATCTCAACGATTTAATACAGCTGTAAAAGATACGATGTACGCACACATGAAATTGAATTTGGATATTTGAAAAGCTTAGGGGCTCTTTCAGGGTTTATGATTTGAGACTTATGCTCTGGCGCTAAAAGGCGAACAACGACGAATAAGTCTTGCCGCCCCGCCAGCCGCACCAACGTCATTCGGCCGACATTTGTTTCAATTCCAGCGCTCGGTCATACAGTGCATTTTTAGCCTCGCCGCTGATTTCAGCCGCCACTTTGACCGCCGTTTTAAGTGGCAGTTCTTGCATCAAAATTTTCAGCAGTCGGTCATTGTCACTGCCTGCAACACGCGCTTGTGCTTGCGCATGCACCACCAGCGCAAATTCACCACGCGTGCGCTGCGCATGGCCTTGAAACCAAGCGCTCAAGTCTTTCGCGGCCACGGTGGCAATTTCTTCAAACTGTTTGGTCAGCTCACGGCCCACCGTCACTGGACGGTCACCTAAAACGCCAAGCGCAGCAGCGACCGCTTCAATGCGGTGTGGCGCTTCCAGCAGGACTTGTGTGCGAGGCTCGTGCGCCAGCACCTCAATCGCGTGGGTGCGTTCAGTCGCTTTCGACGGCAAAAAGCCGACAAACACAAAGCCAGACGAATCATGCGCAGGTGTGCCGCACGCACTCAGCAGCGCCGTCACACTGCTAGCCCCGGGCAAGGGCACCACGCGCAGGCCTGCATGTTGTACTTGCC
>JACCDN010760837.1_pt1 | contig 13028 bp, 11 predicted proteins | sample 7441691 | NCBI WGS metagenome assembly JACCDN01 (sample SAMN15323439, study PRJNA562643) | freshwater metagenome | isolation source: river surface water | place: USA:Blue River Watershed | collected 2017-08-16 | reverse complement strand
TACGATTGCTGACACTGATCACCTAGCTGATTCTTGGTTTAAGTCAGAAATTCTTGGCGGATTAAACGGTGCAGATGTTGAGTTTATTGATCCGTCAACAAATGATGGCGAGTATGGAATTGTTGCTGTGCATTTGAGGACGCCGACTGGTGCTGTCAGGTTGGATTAATCGAATAAATTTGAACTAGTAATCTTTAATTTCAAGGAAAGTTATACAATGAAACTTATGGGAAAAGTAGCTGTTACAGGTGGTGCAGGTTTTATCGGATCAAACCTCACAAAAAGATTACTGAGTCTAGGCCACGAAGTAGTTGTAGTTGATGATTTGAGCACTGGCTTAATTACAAATTTGGACTTAGATAGATCTCAATTTCACAAGATTTCTATATGTGATTTCAATAGTCTATACAACGCGCTCGAAGAATGCGAGACAATTTTTCACTTCGCCGCGAGGGGTTCGGTACCGAGATCTTTGAAGAATCCGGTCGCCACTCATGAAGTAAATGCGACTGGAACATTAAATGTACTTGAAGTCGCCCGAAGAACTAAAGCACACGTATTGTTTTCTTCCTCTTCCTCGGTTTACGGCAGAAATTTATTGTTACCTAAAGATGAGTCGATGTGGCTTGGCCCAATGACGCCATATGCTGCGAGTAAACTTGCAGGGGAAGGATATGTTCAAGCATACGCATCTTCATATGGGGTAAAAACAACCCTTTTGAGGTTTTTTAATGTTTTTGGACCGAATCAACGTCCAGACCATGAATATGCGGCCGTTTTACCAAAATGGATTTGGCTTGCAATTAACGGTCAACCAATAGAAGTGCTTGGGGACGGAACTACAACCCGAGATTTTACGTATATCGATTCTGTTTTAGATGTTTCAATCACTGCAATGAAAAATAGGGTGTCGACACCAGGAGCAGTGAATGTCGCATTTGGAAACAAAATTTCCTTAAACAAGGTAGTCGGAATTCTAAAAGAACAATTTCCAGATTTAAAAGTCGTATATAAAGAGAGTCGGGTTGGCGATGTAAAAGAATCTCAAAACAATCCTAAGTTACTGATGGAGCTATTTCCCAAAGTTGTTCCAAAGGATTTTGATGAAGCACTGATTGAGACAATAAATTGGTTAAGAGATTTTGGACATGAAATTATTAACGGACCGGTTGTTACCGACTAGAGAAATTTATTTCCTGAAACGCGTGAGTTGATATGCTAACCTTGCCTTGACGCTTTGTTCTTAGAAATAAGCTTAATGTACAAATCAGAATGATTATTTATCAATTTTGCAAGACTAAAATTATCATTTGCAAAAATTTGTCCCGCAGCACCAAATTCCTCGCGTAAAGTCGAATTCTTGACCAATAATTCAAGGGAATCTGCAATGGAGATCACATCTAACTGTGTCACAAATCCAGTCTTATTGTTCAGAACTACATCTGGAACGGAGCCAACATTTGTTGCTACAACCGGTTTAAAGCCTAATCCAGCTTGAATTAAGCATAGTGGCGTGCCTTCGTTGTCGCTGGTCAGAAGAACAATGTCTGTAGCCGATAAAAGTTTTTCGACATCGCTTTGCCACCCCAAAAGTTTCACGGGCAAAGATTCTTCATCAATTTTTTTCCTACAAAAATCCATCATATCTCCATCGCCAGCGATGAAATATTCTAGATTTAATCCGCGTCGCTTTGTTTCTTGGGCAACCTCCAAAAACCTGTCAGGCCTTTTTATTTTAGTTACACGTCCAATAAAAGCGCAATATATGGCATTCTCATTTAGTCCTAGTAACTTTCTTGAAAATAAAGAATCTGGTAGTGAGCCAATACTCAGACCTGGCGGCATTAATTCAAACTTTTCCATTTTTCCGATTCCAGCATCCAACAGATCTTCTCTGACTTTTACACCAACCGCAAGAAGACAATCAGTAATTGAAGCGAGGGCTTTTTCAACGGAAACCACGAGAGATTTCTTAAAGGATCCAAAGTACCCTTCTAATAAATGTCCGTGAAACGTATGAACAAGAATGACATTTTGCATTGAAAGTAAAGAAGCAAGTCTTCCAAGAGCGCCAGCTTTTGCGGTGTGCGTGTGAACAATATGAGGTTTAAAGTTGCGGATTTCCTTGATAAGGAATCGTAGAGCTACTAAGTCGGAAAAAATATTAATACTTCTCCCAAGGCCTTTTATTCTTATCGCATCTACTTCCGGTGCCACTGTTTGTAGGAAATCTGATTCATTGTCTTCGACAAATCCGGTGTACAGACGATGTTCATATTCTGGACCAGTCATGCCCTTCATGAGACCAGAAATTTGGACGGCAGGGCCGCCAACATTCATACGAGCAATGATTCGCATCACCCGAATTGGTCTCTCATCAAGATAGTCCATCGCGATACAACTCATTTCTTATAATAAACCCAGAGAATCAAAGCCTAATCTAGTAAGGTTAGGTCTAAACGTGGGGGAAAGTTAGGGCAAATCTTGGTAAATACTCAGGAAGAACATATTTTGGTTGTTATTGGCCAAGGATACGTTGGGCTTCCCCTAGCCATGGCTGCGGTGGATGCTGGATGGCACGTTTATGGCGTGGATACTGATACAGAAAAAGTGGCCAAAATTAATAATGGCTCAAGCCCTGTCGAAGACATTTCAGATGCGGCCCTACGTGTAGCAATTTCTAGCAGTCGATATCAGGCAACAACAGATTTTTCTTCAGTTTCAGCCGCGTCTGTAGTTGCTTTATGCGTTCCAACCCCTCTAAACGAGAACCGTGAACCAGATTTGACTCTGCTACAGAGCGCCACTCAGAGCGTGGCATCTTATTTGAAAAGCAATTCACTTTTAGTTTGCGAGTCGACATCTTTTCCAGGTACTCTGAGAAATGTCGTCATTCCTTTGGTCAACAAATTCAAATCAAACCTAGCCTCTGAGATACATTTTGCAACCGCACCAGAGAGGGTAAATCCGGGGGATTTAGTTTGGGGCCAAAGAAACACACCGCGATTAATTGGAGCGATTGATCCAGATTCTTTAAATAAGGCCGTGACTTTTTACAGCTCTATCTGTGATCAAGTCGTACCGGTATCCAGTCCAGAAATCGCAGAGGGCGCTAAACTCTTAGAAAATACCTTTAGGCTCGTAAACATATCTTTGATAAATGAGTTAGCTGCGCTTTTTTCATCTCAAAATATTGATATAAATCAAGTTATAGATGCCGCATCTAGTAAACCATATGGGTTTATGCCATTCAGGCCAGGCATAGGAGTAGGAGGTCACTGCATTCCTATCGATCCGTTGTACTTGACCTGGTGGGCATCAGAAAAGAATGTGAAGTTGAATATGGTCGAAATGGCTAGCAAAATTAGTGAAGATACTCCCGTAAATGTCGCTAAGCGAATTATGGAATCAGTTGATTCTAGAATCCCAGCACCTAGAATTCTAATTGTTGGTGTAGCCTATAAATCAGGTGTTAGCGACACAAGAGAAACTCCAGTAAAAAATCTCAAGAGATCTCTTAAGGAATTTGGGGCGGTCGTAGCATGGCACGATCCATTGGTTAATTCTTGGGATAACGAGTGTTCGGAAACCCTGTATTGGGAATGTGACTTAATTGTTGTTGCAACAATGCATCCAGAGGTAGATAAAGATTATTTGATGCAAAACCGTTCAAAAGTAATTGATTTTACTAATTCCCTATAATGAAATCCGACTGATAAAGTGATCCTGGATGAATATTATATCTTGCGGTTGAGATTTAGTAAATCTTCAAGAACAACTGCAACGCCGTCTTCTTGAATTGATGGAGCGACATAAGTTGCGAATTTTATTCCGTCAGGGTGCCCACCTGACATGATCCAAGAAGTGCCAGCGAACTCAAGCATTGAAAAATCATTTTTATTGTCTCCAAATGCAATTATTGATTCTCTTTTAATTCCTAACCCATCAGCGAATTTTGAGAGAGTTTGTCCCTTATCAACCAAAAGATTAGAAAATTCTAATAATGGCACACCAGCATTACAAAATGTCACATTCGCTAAATCCGATACTAAAGGGTAAACATCGGCAAGAAAAGCCTCTGGTGAATAATTAGCAATACTACTTTTCATTAATATCTTGTAGACATTAGATAATGCCACGGATTCAATATTTGTTACTCCAATGGGATCAAACCCGTCATCCCAACGTGGCAGATATTTTTTTTCCCTAGTGAAAGAATTACCCCATTCAATAGCGAAACCCGATGTCGGTCTAAATTTCCCAAGCCGACAAAATATTTCCTGTTGAACATCTCTAGAAAGTAAACTTTGCAGTTGAATTTTTGAAGTTGCCAAATCAAAAATCATGGCACCATTAGCGATTATGGATTTTCCATTTGAAAAGTACTTCTGCAGTTGCCACATCCATCGTGGAGGACGACCGGTCACAAAAACAATTTCAACGCCGGAAGACCGAGCTTGTTCTAGCGCATTGACCACTCTTGATGAAATCTCACCAGAATTGGTCATAATAGTTCCATCGAGATCAACCGCGATTAATTTAGGTTGTATTTGCAACGGCCACTTAATCAAAGATCCTCCAACTTTGACCACAATTCTATCCTCTAAAAAAGGTAGAATTAGGTTATACCAGGGGGTAAGAATGAGAAAAGATTTTTCAAAAGCTGTTATTCGATGGATATATGCGGTGGTGAGACTACGTTGGCCCAGATCGATCGCCACAAAAACTCTTCGACGAAAAGCCAAGAACCCCAAAACTTTTGGTGAGCACATCCTGAATAAAATGGCGTTTGAACGTTACGAGTTGCGCAAAGTCATATCAGACAAATTGTTAGTTAGAGAATATATCGAAAGTAAAATAGGCCGAGGGTATCTCCCTATACTCTATGCAAAGTCCTCTAATCCGCACGATCTCTTTAGAATAGAATTACCGGAGGAATTTGTCTTGAAGGTAAATCACGGTTCAGGAGGATCAATTATCGTTTGGGAGCAAGCGCCTTACAAAAATTCACTACCGAAACCAAATAAATGGTTAGGATGGAAAAGATATCAAATTAATTCAAAAAAATTTAATCCCTTAGAAGCTATTCCTTTACTCGAATATTGGCTAAAAAAGGATTACAGCTATTGGGCGGGTCGTTTGCCTGAATGGAATTACAAAGACATTGAGAGGATGTGTTTTGCTGAAGAATTGCTTATAAACGATCATCACTCTTTGCCTCGAGATTATCGATTTTACACTTTTTTTGGCGAAACTAAGATTATCGGTGTAGATACGCCTCAGAATAACGGGACAAAGTCGGTGAAACACTTTCATCCAGACTGGACACCTATAGATGTCACTTTACAAGCTGGAAGGCGAATCCTAGATCAAACGCTCGAGCCTGTGGCAAAACCAAAGGAGTTACAGAAAATGCTCGATTTAGCAAAAAAATTGGGCAGTGATTTTGATTGGATTCGAGTAGATATGTATCTGTGTGGAGATCGCATAATTATTGGCGAATTAACCAACTTTCCTACAGCCGGACAAGGAATTTATCGGCCCAAGGATTTTGATATGTACCTAGGTCAGTTCTTTGGAGAAAAACTAGAGGGTCCTAGATCGACTGTGAAAGAAAAAAATAAGTGAATGTAGTGCCAAATACAGTTGTAAGCTCACTAAAGCTTCTCAATTTAACCGAGAGAAAAAAGATTGTTATATCTTTATGCTCTCAAACTATTCTCAACATACTAGATGCGCTATCCTTAGTTCTTTTGTCTACATTAACTATATTGGTAGTTCAAAAAGATTCAGAAAAACAGAATTCACTTTCTTTCAAAATTTCAAATTTTGTCGATCTCGAGAACTCGCGAAACGCGGTACTTATAGTTTTGTTTGCTTTTATATCTCTATTACTTCGAGGTTTTGGAACTTTAATTTTTGCGAAATATATATTGCGAATCTGTAATGAAATATCGATATCTCTTGCTCGAAAAATTCTTATCACTTCGGAAAAATTGAATCCATTAAAATATAGCGCAATGGCAGAAATAGATTTAACAAAAATTGTTGCAGTGGGGAGTAAATCTATAGGAAGCGGAGTTGTCGCTTTTGGAGTGCTTGCCTTGAGCGAAGCGATTTTCTTAATTATTTTGATGATTCCACTATTTATCGTTGCACCACTCGTTACTTTTTCCATAATAATGATCTTTGGACTAGGAATCTTTTTTGTTCAACAAAGAGTAAGTTTGAAATCTGAATTTTCTGGTTATCAATACACCCAATACGATACTTCGGCGAAAATAAAAATTGCTCGCTTGGGAAGAATTAGAAAATTTACGTCAATAAGTGAAAAAACTCAGCAATTAAATGATGACTTGCTTGAGGACCTGTTGGAAAGCTTAAAAGCAAACAGCACTCTAGTTTATTACCAGCAAGTACCTAAAGTAGCAATGGAAACTTTACTCTTGGTCTCAGGAAGCTTCTTGGTTTTATTTTATGCTTTTTTAGGCAACCTTGAAAAGGGTATTGCAACAATGGTATTACTTATGGCGGTGGCGTATAGATTTTTACCGGCTATTTTGAGAATGCAAAACGCATTGATTTTCATGAGAGCCAATTTCAAGGATGCCGATAAATATCTGCAATTTATGGATGAGTTGAAGCTAATAGAATCATCGAAGGTTCCGACACAAATTGAAACCTACGATGAAAATTACCTGAAATTACCTGAAATAAAAATACACAATTTGGATTTTCGATTTGATGAAAAAAGTCAACAAATATTGCGAAATTTTAATGCAACGATTAAGCCTGGAAGCTTTACAGCCCTAATCGGTGAATCTGGTTCAGGTAAAACCACACTACTTGATATAATTATGGGCATAAGAAAGCCAGATGCTGGTGAAGTTATTGTAAACTGTGCTGTAGACTCGGATGTCCGCATGAGTTACATGCCACAGGAGACGGTGCTTCTGCCAATATCGTTACTAGAAAATATAGCCTTAGGTGTCATTAAAAACGAGATAGATATTGAACTCGCTCAAGAAGTGCTAAGAGTGGTATCACTCGAGAAATATATTCCAAAGTTTGACTTGCCGCCTGAGCTCAGCGGCGTATTTCAATTAAGTGGCGGTGAGATCCAACGTGTTGGTTTGGCAAGATGCCTATATTTAAAACCTAATTTACTCCTTCTTGATGAACCGACAAGTTCTTTGGATGCCATCTCTGAGCAACTACTATTTGAGACTATCGAAAATCTGAAAGAAACGGCCACAATACTAATGGTCACACATTCAACCCAGATAAAAAACTATGCTGATTCAATTTATGACCTAACCCAGTATTGACTTACAATCTAGAGGAGTCTCGGATTTTTAGTGTGCCAAGCTCATTAAAGTGGTGATATTTTCGCCATGAAGAAGAGAAAATAATTTCGCAATTATCGGTTGAATTTGGTAAAGACTCTGAGCCATGAAACATAAGGGACCTGAGTGTCTTTCCATAAATCCCACTCTCAAAATCCTGAAAGAGCAATTTTCCCTCCTGACGACCTGCACACCTCACAAATCTGTCATCCCAAATCCCAAAATTTTCTATTTCACGCCAATTAGAAAACAAGTCTTCAGACTCAAAAAATTTTACAACTGCGGAACCATATGAATCGAATTGACATCTTTCGCTTGCCACCAAAATGTATTTAGTTGGAAGCTTTATGATAATGGGGTCGAGAAGTTTGCGGCCAGGCATTACGTTTGATACAAAAATCCATTTACGCTCCATTTCATCGAATCTGAATAAAAAACTAGAATTAAGCCTACTTGACTCGCAGATCATAAATAGTGTCGCTTCATCAACGAATACGAAGGGAAAAGATATGTGGACACCGAGGTCTAGTGATAGGGAATATTGTGTTTTTCTGACTATTGAATTGGGATTCGTGAGATCTATTCTAAAAGAATAGATCTTTCCGTTAGAGTTCCTTTTCTCTAAACCTTCAAAGAAGCATTCAACTGCACCATTAAATGAGACTAAGAAAGGGTCTGCAGCGGCGATTGGTGGTTCAAAAGTGATCCCCATCCAAGCACCGGACCTGATGCCAGGGTGTGAAACTTCTAAACGCCAGCTTGATTTAATATATGAAAGCAGGCGCGAAACTTTCCCAAAAAATTTCCTTGTTAGTAGTCCGAAGTCATAACTAATGAGGTCTTTACCGGATATAGTAGGCATGGACGTCTCGAATCTAGTGGTGAAATCATGAGAGTGGATAGCCATTGAAAGGAATCTATCCCTTATTCGAGCTGATGTTGAAAAACTTGTAAAACCCGGGTTTAACCATGAACCAATAATATTTCCCGATTTAGGATCTATCAAGACGAGCTTAATAGCAATCATCTCTCTAGAGTTCGCAGAAAATGTTTCTCGAGCTGCAATGAACTTGGCTCCTACACCTCTACTCTCAATTGCTGCCATACAACAACCCACAAAAATTTTTTCAAACCCTAACTCATTAGACTTCATCGGAGACAAATTCTTTACTTTACGAATTAATGTGTATCTTGTTTCAACGTCTACTAGGAAATTTAAAGGAAACAAAAGGAAATTTAGCCCACTGTATCTTCTCGAGGCGTTCAATTTCCAAGGTTTTAAAAAGCGATGATTTTGACATGTTACGAAAACTACATTGGAAAATAGTTCTGAATTGGTTCTATCAGCAGACGGAACTCTAATTGATAACAGTCTTGAAACTAACACATTACACTTCTCTCTGTATGCTTTCCAAAATTTGGTTAAAAATTGTATTTTGATCGAAAGAATTAGAAATTATCGACATGTTTTGTTTCGATAGAGATTCCCTTAGTTCGGGGTTGGAGTATATTTCCCAGATTAACCCAACAGCTCCTTCGATATCTGATAATTCGAACAATGTTTTGGAGCTTCCCATAATTTCCCTCGAAGAAGGAATGTCAGAGGCCACAACAGGCAATCCAAAGGCCATTGCCTCCAAGATAGCATTCGGAGAGCCTTCGGAGATAGAAGTCTGAAGATATAAATCGCTCATTGAAAAATACATGTTTACGTCAGATACGTAGCCCAGAAGGTCAACATTCAATTTTTTACTTCTTATTTCTCGCTCCAGCGTTTCCTGTAGATTCCCAGAGCCTGCGATCAAAAACCGTATTGGCGCACCTTTGAGTCTCTCTGCAACTTTTAAAACCATTTGCAAATTTTTTTCTGGCCTTAAATTTGCAATTGTAAAAATCGTGAAAACATCCGGGTTAATCACACTTTTTACTTGAAATTGAGTTGGTAGAATGCCGTTAGGGTGAAAACGTGGATTTAATTTTAGTTTTGAAAGCTTACTTGACAAGAAACTGGAATTCACTAGCGTTATATGAGAATGCCAGAAACTAATCAAAATCATAAAAAAAATTAAAGGAGATTTTTTAACAGAGGGCAATTCTCGGCGAAGTGAAGTAACAATCACACCATATTTTCGTCTACTCAAAAATAATGTGGCTATATTTCCCAAACCGTGCAGGCCTAATGTCATTTCGCTACCCAAAGCGAGGTAGCGACGGAACCGGAAAAAGTAAAAAGGAATAAACAGGCATGCGATTGGGGAAATAATTTCCTTAACGTCAACATCTTGATGGAGCAATTCAAAGTTATCTCTACAATGGGTTTTCTTTAATAGAACTAAGTTCACTTGGAAACCTTTGGTAATGAGATAGTTACTAAAATTAACTGCAAATTTTTCGGTACCACCGCGTTCTAAACTTCCCATTACTATATTGACCGTTTTAGGTGGCATTTATCTTGATTTCTTTTATTTTATACACCCTGAGAACCCGATATCTATCGTCGCAAACGATAGGTATGCAATTTTCATTTGCGATTTGTTCTAGTTGTGGCATCCATGAATATTCGGGTTTTTTCGCAAATTCGAACCTCATAAAATCCAATACCAGTAAATCATCGCCATTAACAGAACAATTCCTCAATTCGTCAATAAACAATTCGAAGTTATTCTTTTGAAGAAAATTTACTCCTAGGAACAATCTGGGTTTTTCCGAGCTGAACTGAGAGAGAATCATCTGTAAATCATCTTTTTGGAATTCATATTTCAAATAACGAGCGCATGAATTCTTCTTTTTAGCTGCTTTAAGCACTGGGAAAGATTTATCTAGTCCGATTGCTCCTGTTATTGATTTAATATTATCCCCTAATCCACATCCGATATCGATGACTTGGTAGTTAGATTGAGTAATCAGAAACTCTTGAATAGCCTTCTTGTATTTACGTCGATGTGGGGTCGCCAGGACATGCCAGAATTCAAATCTGTAAATTAAAAATAAAATTGTGTTTATTACAATATCTATTGCGGCAAAAAAGTGGTCGAACAGATTGTGTCGAACCCAAGTGTCCTTCATAAAATTAATCCATTTCTCGAATTAATGGAGTTACTATTGCGGCGAATCGATTTCTTGTCTTTTGCTATCCTTGATATAGTTCATAACATCGATAATTATTTCTTCTAAATTTTTCTTAGGCGTCCAACCTAGGGTTTCTTTAATTAATTGGATGTTAGGAACGCGTCGTAGCATGTCTTCAAAACCTATTCCATATGCCTGCTCGTATTCCGTATAGTTAATTTCACTCTTTGAATTCGTAATTTCGATTACTTTGCGAGCCAAGTCTAGAATTGCAATCTCTTTATCGTTTCCGATATTCAAAACTTTTCCGATGGTTTTGTCTGAGAATGCAGCTAACAGAACTGCTTCAACTACATCATCTACATGGACAAAGCAGCGGGTTTGCATGCCATTTCCGTAGATATTGAGTGGTTCGTTTTTTAGGGCGGAATTTACAAACCTTGGAATCACCATCCCATAGTTTCCTAATTGCCTAGGACCCACAGTATTAAAGAATCTAACTATTCGAACTTCAAGATCCTTCTCTTGGTAGTAAGCATACGCAAGTGACTCATCAATCGCTTTCGCTTCACTATAGGACCACCGTAAAGTTGTTGGACTACCCAATACTCGATCATCACTTTCTTTCAATGAGTCAGAAGCATTTTTGCCATAAACTTCACTACTACTCGTCAAGAAAACAGGTACCTTATGCTTAGAGGCGGATTCTAATATATTTTCGGTGCCCCTGACATTTGTTAATAATGACTGCAGTGGATTGTTCACGATATTGAAAACACCGACAGCAGCCGCTAGGTGAAAAACATAATCTACTTTCTCCATACAATCGTCAACTAACTTTGCATCTAAAATGGACCCATGGAGAAATGTATAGTTGAAAGATCCGTGAATTTTATTTAAATTTATTAAATGACCAGTCTCAACATTATCAAGGACCGTTACATGGTGTTCGAGCTCAACTAGTTTCTCAACTAAGTATGAACCAATGAAACCCGCGCCACCCGTAACCAGTATATTCATATGCCCATGTTAATCTATATGGGTGACAAATACGCTCAGAATGGCACAAATCTAACTATAAAATTTATTTGATTCTTGAGAGCTGGACTAAGGTGAAAGTTTTTTCTAAATTTAGATTCCAATCCAACAAAGCAGTAATAATTCTATTTATCTTATTCGTCGTACCTAGACTATGCCTTATTTTTCTTATTGGGCCAATTACTGCATTTGCACCTGACGAAAAAAATTATCTCGAAATGTTCGGCACTCTTTACAATTTTAAGGTCACCCCAATAGATTATCCAGGTTGGCCAACAAATAATAGGTTTTTTCTTCAAGTTATTTATGGCCCGGCTAAAATACTTGAATTATTAGGAATGCAAGCTCTTTATGCAAATCGCCTACAAGCACTTTTGCTGTCAAGCATTGCATTTATGTTGCTTTTGCGAAAAGTTCAAAAAAGTGGTTCTTACATTGGGTTGTTTTTATTACTTTCATTTTTCAGTTTGCCAAGTATGTACCTGTGGACAATCTTAGGAATAAGAGAGCCATTTATATTTATTTTAATTGTTCTTATTTTACATTTTATGAACTTAACTCGACCGTTAGGCAATAAAGGTATTACCACCTTTGTTGTACTCACTTGTTTCTTGTTTCTTACAAAAACATATTTGTATGTTTATTTCATAATTGCAATCTGGATTGGATTTTTATTTGCAAAGCTATTCAAATTGAAATTATTTGCCTTTAGTCGTGCAAATTTTATACCAGTTATTGTTCTTATTCCATTACTTATCTTCCCAAGTGATTCAATTGCAATGTTGAAGTCAGCTAATTTAGAATTAGTAAAGCAAACAACTCGTGAAGACACGACGATAACTGATAGCGAAAACACGACGATAACTGATAGCGAAAACACGACGATAACTGATAGCGAAAACACTGCGATAGAACAGCGAGAATTTGATAGAGGTCAAACATTGAGCGAAGTAGTTAATCAGCTTTCAAGTAATGCTGTTCTATCGGGTTTAGCAATAAGACTTGGGCTCCTTGAATACATCGAGAGGGTAAAGAATAAATCTGTTTCTAGTGTTCAAGATGGTTCTTCTGGGTTGATTTTTCCTAAGGGCAGCATTTCAAGTCCACTTTCTATAATTAGATCGGCAATATTTTTCTTGGTTTTGCCAGCGCCGTATACGGATAATGGGAGTTTGATTATGAACCTATTGGCGTACGAGTCTGTTATTTGGTATTTGCTATACTTTACGTTTCTAATTTTTTTTGTTACACGATTTCGGACCCATAATTTATCTTGTGAACAGCTGCAAACTTTTTTATTTTCATTCATTTTTATAGTTGGTTCTGGATTAGTGGAAACAAATTTGGGGACCTCTTTGAGACACCGCTCTGTTCTTGGACTAGTCCTTCTGAGCATAATTGTAAAAGAAAAGTTCTCTTTGGGAAAAGTTGATAAAACCTAATTGGCTTTTGTGGCTTGGGCCGGGATCGAACCGGCGACCTAACGATTTTCAGTCGTTCGCTCGTACCAACTGAGCTACCAAGCCAAACAAGGTTCTGATATCGGCCTTTAAAAAGTACGACACCAAAACCTTT
>JACCDN011181926.1_pt1 | contig 13031 bp, 8 predicted proteins | sample 7441691 | NCBI WGS metagenome assembly JACCDN01 (sample SAMN15323439, study PRJNA562643) | freshwater metagenome | isolation source: river surface water | place: USA:Blue River Watershed | collected 2017-08-16 | reverse complement strand
GCGACTTTGTATTCAAAACGAACGACTTCGGGTGGGACTGCCTCCAGTTGCTCAACGGTGAATTTATCTTACACAGTGCTTGCGCCAACTGGTGGTTTACCAACATTCGCGGGTATTGCTCTCAGCATGACTGGGGTTGGTGCACCAGCAGATTACGGTGGTGGTTTGTATGTTTATTCTGGTTCCACTGCAAAACCAACGTTGAGCATCACCGGTGTGAATGTTGGTAATCGAATTAAAATTTATCAATGGGAGGGCGCTGGTCCCTATACTTGTACAAATTTGGTTGCAGAAACAGGTGCTGATGCAACGACTGTCGCCATTCAAGTAACAACTGCAGCAACGGGTACCGTGGTCTATGTGCCTGTTGTTGATGATGGCTCGGGCAGTGATACCGGTTGTCCTGATGTAAATGCTTTTCCAGCAATTCCTTATGCGTATTATGTGTTCGTACCACCAGTCAGTGCTCCATCTGGCTTAGCACGGCAATCACCAACAACAGCGACAGGGCGAGATGATACTCCAACAATTACAGTCAGTGGTGTAACCAGTGGAAACACTATAAAATTGTTTACGGATAACACTTGCACGACAGAGGTTGCCAGTGGTGTTGCCAGTGCAACAACTATTGATTTAACGACCTCTGCGTTGACCGATGCCGCGTATACATTTTATGCCAATGCCACGGACTCAAGCTCAACATCAAGTTGTTCGACAGCGAATGTGACTTATACATTAAGCACAACCATTACGGCTCCCAGTGCTTTGACATTGACCAGTCCGGGCAGCTCAACAGATGCGGATCCATCACCTGTGATAAATGTTGATGGTGTTGTTGCTGGTGATGATGTCAACATTTACACCAATAATACTTGCACAACATTAGTTGGTACAGCAACGGCAGCAACGACGAATGTGGATGTCGGCTTAACATCAGCATTAGTAACGGACGGAACTTATAATTTTTATGCCAAGTCTGTAAATGGAGCTGTTTCGTCAACATGCTCTACGGCTCATGTGCAATACATATTAAGCGCATCCATTCCGGCGGCTACTTCGTTAACTTTGATTTCACCGACTAGCTCTCGAGGTTTGAGCGTGAGCCCTATCATTCGTGTGTCTGGTGTTGCTAATGGTGATACAGTGGGTATTTTCTCCGACAGTTCTTGCACTACACAAATAACGACAGCTTATCCAACGGGTACAACGGTAGATGTTACTGTAGGCTTGACTGCCGGTGATGCTACTTGGAATTTTTATGCAACCAGAGTGAATGGCTTTTATCATTCAGGTTGTTCGACAGCAACGGTACAGTATTCGGTAGATACGGGTGGTTATGTCAGTGTTTCTGCGATGTCAAATGTTTCAACTGAAGGTGACGGTGCTCAACAATTAGCTGTCACTTTGTCTGCTGTGAAATCATATCCTGTGACTGTTTATTTTAATACAATCGGATCAACGGGAGTATTAGGAACACATTATTCATTAGCGACAAGTTCAGTGACAATTCCAGCCGGCCAGAGCAGTGCAAATATCAGTTATTCAATTTTAGATAATGCGCTGACAGATGGTGAAACATATTTGCAAATAAATTTAGAGGCCACTGATGTGATGGACTATATCACAGTTGGTACAAATGCAAATTTCAAACATTTAATAAGAGATAACGAAGGTTCGTTAAATGGGACATCGTCGATTTCTGTTGGAGCGACTTCTGTTTGTGCAATCGTCACGGGTGGAGTTTTAAAATGCTGGGGAAATGGTTATTTAGGAAATGGCGCAAATTCTGTATCTACTGTTCCGATAGTTATCGACAGTGGAACTGCTTATTCTAAGGTATCAGTTGGTAATGGACACACTTGTGCGATTACCACAGGTGGAGTCTTAAAATGTTGGGGATACAATGGTTATGGTCAAGTTGGTGATGGAACAATTATATCTAAATTATCTCCTGTGATAATAGATGTAGGGACGTCTTATAGCGAGGTATCCGTATCTTCAGCACATGCTTGCGGAGTCACTGTGGGCGGCGATCTCAAATGTTGGGGATCAATCAACTATTCGATTGATAGCAGAAGTAGCGGTGGAAATGTTTTGACACCAACTGCGATTGTGGTTGCGGGAGTTTCATTTCAATCAGTTTCTGTTTGGAGTTACAGTTCATGTGCGATCGCAACAAATAATGATTTGTATTGTTGGGGTGGGTTAGCTACTGGATATGGTACCTGGGGCTTCGGTTTTATAAATGAATACGATCCAATTTTGATTGGATCTGGGTACAGTAAAGTCAGACTCAGTGAATACTTTTTAGCAATAAAAACTGATGGGTCTTTGTATTGTGGTGGTTGTACTTCTAACGTTTTTGCTGTTGTTGATTCTGGTGTAACATATTCAGATGTGCAGTCGTATATAAATTCTGGATACGGCACATTTGCTGCTTTAACGACAGGTGGCGAATTGAAAATATGGGGATGGAATCCATTGGCTTTTGGGCCTATGGGGAATTATTCAGGTCCTGCTGCTGTGACATCAGTAGATAAAAATGTTTCGCAATTTTCTCTTGGGTTGCAATCGGGGACTGCAATTCTTTGTGCCATTAAAAGCAATGTTGCAATGTGTGCATCCTCGCTCGCACATTCTATGTTAGGTATGAATGTAAATGGTGGTTATGGAACTACACTAGATTTGTTTAATGCTGTTGCGACACCAACAGTTGTTATGAATTCCGTAAACTCAGTGAGTCTTGAGTCTGGAAAAACTACGCCCGGAACGGCTAATTCAAATTGTGCAATTGATGGATCCGGATATTTATATTGTTGGGGAAAGTTAACCCCTGATAGTTCCGTGACGGAAAGATTGTCGCCAATTCGAATAGATCGAACACATACATATTCAAAAATTATTACTCATACGCAGAAAGTGGCCGCTCTTCGAACAACAGGTGAGTTGATGTTTATGAATAATACAGCAATCGGATTAGTGTCCATTGATTCAGGTGTTGTTTATACTGACATTACGGCTACTGGTCCCGGAACTGATGGGTATTTATTTTGTGGTCTGACCTCGACATCAGTTTTAAAATGTTGGGGTTATGCCAGCAGTGGATTGACAAGCTATATTGGTAACGGCACCACAGGATCTAATTATGAATTGACCCCTGTGGTGATTGATTCTGGTGTTTCATATTCGCAGTTAGCGACAGGGTATAAATATCGAGCATTCAGCTGTGCGATTTCAACCGCTGGCGCGTTAAAATGTTGGGGTAATAATAGTTATAACGAAATCAATAGCAGTGGGTCTTATGGAATTTATTCGCCATACGAAATCGATGCTGGAGCTCAGTATTCAAAGGTTTCATTAGCGGCAAATTATGGTTGTGCAATTACCACAGTTGGGGCTTTGAAATGTTGGGGCACAACTACGGTTTTTGGAGCGCCTTATACGACTCCAACAGTTGTCGACTCAGGGGTCAATTATTCTGATATAGTTTTATCTCATAAGTACGGATGTGGAATTACTTCTATCAACGAATTAAAATGTTGGGGCGCACGTCCGCACGATGGCGGCGGAATCATTTCAATTCCAATTGTTGTTGATAGCGGAGTTGGTTATGTGAAAGTGGCTATATCAAAAATGTGGGGCAGTGGTGGAGAGAGTACAGCCTGTGGTATCACAACAGGTGGTGTCTTGAAATGTTGGGGGGCTTGTTTATATGGACAAATTGGTAACGGCAGTGTTTCTAGTCAAGCAACACCTGTTGTTGTTGACTCTGGTGTAACATATCTTGACGTACAAATTACTTCTGATGCCACTCAAGTTTGTGGTATCACTTCGGCTCATCAGCTAAAATGTTGGGGTATAAATTATTTTAGTAATTCATTAGGTAATGGACAAACCCCTAACAGATTGTGGAATCGTCCAATTGGATTAGAGCCATAATTGTTATTAGAATAGCTAAGATTCTTTTAAAAGAAAAATCGATTCAGATGCTTGATGTATTAACTTATAATCGCGAAGATCAAGTTAACTTCTAAACTAAAATTCCCATTCTGAGTCAATCCCTGATCATTAATAAATCGACAAGTTTCCATTGCATTAACTTCCCCTTAACTTAAACCTCGACTCTTCCGAATAGTAACTATCAGTAATATTTTGTTTTGTAAAGACTGAGGTGTTCTATGAAATCGCAATTTAAATCATTTCTATTTACATTCTTAAGCAGTTTGCTTGGTGTGATTCCGCTGATCGCAGTCTTTTTATTTTTCACTCTTCCGCAATTTGAAAAACAAACTTACAAATATAAAAATGAAGGAATCTCAATTGCAGTTCAGTCGGTTTTTAATATTTTAAATGTGTACAATGAAAAAGTAGAGAAAAAAGAACTCACTCTTGAGCAAGCGCAAACAGAAGCTAAACTTTTAATTAAAAAACTGCGCTATCAGGGTAACGAATATTTCTGGATCAATAATCAACTGCCGCAAATGATTATGCATCCGTATAAGCCAGAGTTGGATGGAAAAGATTTGTCCGAAAATATAGATCCAAACGGTAAAAAATTGTTCGTCGAAATGGTTCATGCTGTTGAAAATGAAAAAGGCGAGGGTTATGTCGAGTATCAATGGGTCAAGCCCAATACAGATAAACCTTTGCCAAAAGTTTCCTATGTTAAATTATTTAAGCCGTGGGGATGGATTGTTGGCAGTGGCGTTTATGTCGACGATGTGCAGTTGGCTGTTTCGCAATCAAAAAAAGAAAATGTAAAATATTTTTCTATAGCGATGATTTTTCTTTTGGCAGTTTCTGTTTTTTCAGCAGCTCAGCAAATCCGTCGATGGGTGATGCCTGTGCAAAAAGCAATTGTCAAATTATCAGAAGAAGCGCAAAGCTTAGCCTCTTCGTCAGTTCATCTGAAAAATTCTGCTGAGCATTTGCAAGGCTCAGGAGTGGACCAGCAAAATGTGGTTCAGCAAATTACCACAACTGTCGGTGAGATTTCTCAAATGATGAAATCTGGTACTGAAAAAGCACATCAATCCTCTGCGCGTGCATCTGAAACAGCTCAGCTTTCGCATCAGGGGGCTAGTGCCATTGAAAAGGTGCAAAGTTCGCTTGATGCAATTGCTGAAACGAATAAATCAACTGTCGGTTCATTTGAAGAGCTCAGGCAAAAAGTTCGCTCGATAGATACTGTCATTGGCGATATTGAAGAAAAAGCACAAATGATTAATGAGATTGTTTTTCAAACAAAATTATTATCATTTAATGCTTCAGTTGAGGCCGCACGCGCTGGTGAGCATGGCAAAGGTTTTGCGGTGGTGGCTGCTGAGATTGCCAATCTCGCCAAGCGCAGTGGGGTTTCGGCCGAGGAGATTCGAAATATTTTAGAAGAAAGTCGTAAATTAGTTGAAGCCATAGTCGCCGACAGTGATTCAAAAGCAAGTGAAATAGCACAAAAAAACACAGTGGCAATTCGCAGCGGTGAAAGTTCTGTCAGTGATTGTAAAAAGATATTATCGCAAGTCATTCAAAAAGCCGAAGATGCAAATGTAATGAGTAAGTCAATTTTACAAGTTTATGAGGAGCAGGCTAAAGGCGCAGAAGAAATTGCTCGTGGTGTTTCGTTGATTCATGAAAAAGCAAAAAACACTATGAGTGATGCTGAGCAAGCGCTGACTTTGGCAGAGGCTGTCTCAAATAATTCTGATAGTTTGGGTGCTGTCGTTACTCATTTGGGAAGAGCCGTAAAAGCTTCCTAATTATGATTGTTTATGTAATGCCTCAATATTTTGACTGGGGCCGATTAAGATGAGGTGATCATTTTCATAAATAACAGTGTCACCATCTGGTTGAAATTCAAATTGGCCCTGAGCTCGTTTAATGCCAATAACCATTAAATCAAATTGCCGTATTTGCGAACTGCTTAATTTGATGCCGTTAAGGCCGGATTCAGTTGTTACTGTAAAGTCTGTCATTTCTAAATGTTTAGAATGAGCATCTTCCATGATATCAATAAAATCAGTAGCGTGAGGGTGGGTTGCGGCTTGAGCTATGCGCATACCGCCTAAAACATAAGGGGCAATGACTCGATTGGCTCCTGCAATTTTTAAATTTCTAACGCTTTTAGAGTCTAAGGCTCTGGCGATAATATTTAAATTTGGATTTAAACTTTTTGCTGTCATAATTGCAAAGCCGTTAACTGCATCTGAGGAGACTACTGAAACAAAACCAGAGGCGCGCTGAATTCCTGCCTTAATAAGGACGTCCTCTTCTGAGGCGTCGCCAATGATATGTAAAATATGTTCGTTTTTTAACTTTTGAATAATATGTTCATCGGTTTCAATAACAATAAAATCTTTTTTCTTTTCTTTTAAGTCGTCGACAATGACTTGTCCTGTTCTTCCATATCCAGCGATTATAAAATGGTGAGTTAATTTTTTAATTTCATTTTCCATACGATGCATACCCCAAATATTGTTGAGCTCACCTTTGATAATTAAAGATGTTAAATGTGAAAGGCTGAGGGCTGCGACCCCGAAGCCGCTAAAAATTAAAACAGAAGTAAAAAGTTTACCAGCGGTACTCAGTTCGCCACCAACTTCACGATAGCCGACTGTCGTGATGGTAATTACAGTCATAAAAAATGAATCAATAAAATTCCATCCTTCAATCCACTGATAACCAATGGTGCCGATGGCGATGGTGCTGACGAACGCAATAAATAAATAAATACTTTTTATTCTATCCACACTTTATTGTTGTAAATAAATATGCTGATGACAACAAAAATGATAGATTTTTAGGGTTGTCTCGTATTCTGACCATATGGAAGAATTTTAGAAGATGATTTCTGTTATTTGATTCACTCAATTAGGCGATCAAAGAATTACTCAATCGGCAAAACATCCAAATCTTTCTGTCTGATTTTACGAATATCTTCAGGAATGCTTTCTAAAATGGCCTCGGCCAAAGCTTCAATCATTTGATTTTTATAATGTTCGCGTTGATAGACTAAACCTATTTCTCTGGCGGGGATCGGTCGCTCAAAAGGTATCAACATCGTCTTGCTGCCAATGTCATCGGTGGCAAGCTTTGGCAGCAAAGTATATCCACCATATGAATGCACCAAATTTTTTAAAGTCTCAAGACTTCCGCTTTCAAATTTGTACTTACGTTTAACAACACTTTTTTGTTTGATATCACAAACGTCCATCACCTGGTGACGTAGGCAATGCCCTTCTTCTAATAACCAAATATCATTAAAACGTAACGACGAATAACGAACGCGCTTGTGTTCGCTCAGTTCATGATGTTTTTGGCAAAGAACGTAAAATGGTTCGTAATAAAGCGGGTGCTCAAATATTTTTGCAATTTTAATTGGAGTTGCTAAAATGCCAACTTCGATTTCGTCATTTTGTAGAGCTTCAATAATCCGGTGGGTTTGCAGCTCAGTGATTTTAAGTGAAAGTTCTGGAAACATTTTTTCGATTTTTGGTAACAATCTTGGCAGCAAATACGGAGCAACGGTGGGAATGATTCCGATGCTCAGTTCGCCTTTCATTTTTTCATCGGTGTCCGTTTCAATCAGTCCTTCAATTTTTTTTGCTTCATGTAAAATCAATTGCATTTGTTCAATCACTTTTTTGCCAATATCGGTCAGCAAAATCGGTTTTTTTGAACGATCAAAAATAACAACACCAAGGTCTTCCTCTAGCTTTTGTATCTGCATGCTGAGGGTGGGTTGGGTGATATTGCAAGCCTCTGCGGCTTTTGCAAAATGACCAAACTTATGAACTGCCAAAACGTACTCTAACTGAGTCAGTGAAAAATTAAGTTTTGAAATCATAAAACTCCTTAAACAGATTGTCTTAATAAAGATTATTGGCAGCCGCGGCTTGATTTTCAGAGAGGCAACGAATGAAGATGTGTGTCATAGGCTGCCTGGTTATTTGAATGAAATCTGCATCAAATTTTATCAAAAGTCCTGTTGCAAGTACCATTTTGCCTCATGTTGGGTCAGTTTATATTATTAAAACCATCACTGAGTTCCAAAAATCAGTAAATCTCTTAATATAATGTTAATAGATAAAATCTATCAAAACAAATATAAAATCGATTTTACTAAAAATGAGATTGGGGCTATTCTGGTTTCAAGTTAAAGGATCAAAGAATAAACAAGCTATTAAAAGCTGCGAATTGTTTGATCTCTAATATAAACCAAAACAACAAGGAGTAAAAATGACAACATTAATTAACACAAAAATCACAGACTTTAAGGTTCAAGCATATCATAAAGATGCTTTTAAAACTGTGACTCAAAATGATCTAAAAGGAAAATGGTCTGTTTTCTTTTTCTATCCTGCAGATTTCACATTTGTTTGCCCGACTGAATTGGGTGACATGGCTGATAAATATGCTGAGTTCCAAAAAATGGGAGTCGAAGTCTACAGCATCAGCACAGACACTCATTTCTCACACAAAGCATGGCATGATGCTTCTGAGACAATTAAAAAAATCAATTACCCAATGTTAGCTGATCCAACAGGACATTTGTCACGCGCATTCGGCGTTCACATTGAAGAAGAAGGTCTGGCTTACCGTGGTACTTTCTTGATCAATCCAGAGGGTTTAATCAAATTGGCTGAAGTTCAAGACAACGGTATCGGTCGTAACGCTGATGAGTTGATGCGCAAAGTTCAAGCCGCACAATTTATCGCTGCTCATCCGAACGAAGTTTGCCCAGCTAAATGGAAACCAGGTTCAGAAACTTTGAAACCAGGTCTTAATCTAGTAGGCAAAATCTAAGTATAAAAAAAGAATAGATTTCAAGCGAGCTTCATCCGAGGCTCGCTTGAGAATTCATCTCAAAAACATCTCCGCGAACAGACAGACAGACAGACAGATAGACAGATAGACAGACGAACTACAAAAATATAAAATCTTTCTTCGTGGTCAGAGATGTTTTTAAGATGAGTTCTAGAATCAAGTTTCGTAATAAATATAAATGAATCTAAAAATGACTTCTGAATAAATTTTTAAAGCTCAACAAAAGTTCTCATTTTTGAATAGGTTCATAACAAGGAGAAAATCATGTTAGACTTAGAATTAAAAGAACAATTAAAAACAGTGTTCGCCGCCTTAGAAAATAAAATTCAATTGATCTACGCTCAAAGCTCACATGCTGATCAAGCCGGCTTGCTTGAGATGATCAATGACGTTGCCACAACCAGTGATAAAATCTCAGTCGCTCAGGGCAAGACGACAAATGATCGTGCCCCGTTATTTCAAATTTATAAAAATGATCAAGCCACCGGAATTACTTTCGAAGGGATTCCCAGTGGACATGAATTCACCTCTCTGATTTTAGCAATTTTAAATACAGATGGAAAAGGTAAATTTCCAGATGCAAAAATTATTGAAAGAATTAAAAAAATCAAAGGCCCGGTTTCGATTCAAACATACATTTCTCTAACTTGTGAAAATTGTCCAGATGTGGTGCAGGCACTCAATCTAATGAGTCTCATTCATCCAAAGTTTCAACACAAAATGATCGACGGTGGTTACGTACAAGATGAGATCGCAAGATTAGGAATTCAAGGTGTACCCAGCGTTATCGTTAATGACAAACTGATGCATTCTGGAAGAATCACTTTTATTGATTTACTGGCGAAGGTCGAAGAAACCTTTGGTGTTGAAAAATCAGATGATAGCAATCAACTGCCGCAAGATTTAGGTCTTTATGATGTGGTTGTTGTCGGTGGTGGACCAGCGGGGGCATCGGCCGCAATTTATTCAGTTCGTAAGGGATTAAAAACAGCGTTGTTAGCAGAGCGTTTCGGCGGACAAGTGCAAGACACCAAGGGTATTGAAAATTTAATTTCCATTCCATACACCGAAGGTCCACAGCTTGCTGCCAATCTGCAAACACACTTGAACAGTTATCCAGTCGAAATTTTAGAACATCGTCGAGTGCAAAAAATTGAAAAAGGTGAAATTCATACCCTGCATATCGAAGGTGGAGAAAAAATATCTGCAAGCACTGTGATCATCGCTACGGGTGCGAAATGGCGAGAGCTCAACATTCCTGGTGAAAAAGAATATATCGGTCGAGGCGTAGCGTTTTGTCCGCATTGTGATGGTCCTTATTACAAAGGCAAAAAGGTCGCAGTCATCGGTGGTGGAAATTCTGGCGTAGAGGCCGCTCTTGATCTGTCAGGCATAGTAAAAGAAGTTGTATTATTTGAATTCAATGATGAATTAAAAGCCGATAAGGTTTTAGTTGATAAATTAAAAGCCACTGCAAATGCTTCGATTGTAACATCAGCGCGTACCAAAGAGGTTTTAGGCGATGGACAAAAAGTTCAGTCGTTGGTTTATGAAGATCGCAAAAACAACAAAGATGTGAGCATTGATTTGGATGGAATTTTTGTGCAGATTGGGTTGTTGCCAAACAGTCAGTTTGTCAAAGACGTGGTTGAGACCAGTAAATTCGGTGAGATCATCGTTGATAATAAAGGACACACCTCAGTTCCAGGAATTTATGCCGCAGGAGATGTGACAACAACACCATTTAAACAAATTATCATAGCTATGGGCGAGGGTGCAAAAGCCGCACTGGCTGCGTTTGAAGACAGAATGCACAAGTCATAATAATGAATAGAATAGAATAGAATTAATTCTATTCTATTCGAGTTCAATAACAGTACATCGTCGATCTGCCCCACATTTTCAAATTAATATAATCTGATAGATTGAATTCAAACGAACACAAGGAGGTTTCGAATGGATTTAGAAGTGTTAAAAAAGAAAATCAGTACATTTCGCGGTGAAGGTGGTCGAGTAAGAATCACGGATGATTATTTGCTGCTTGATATTCTGTCTGAGTGGGAAAAATGGACAGGCCCATCAGATGGTTTTTATAAAGCCATTGGTGTGAGTCAAAATGGCATGAAAGTAAAGTAAGGAAGTAAAAATAAGTCGATACATAAACACCCCTTTTGCTTTTTATATAGGACTACAAGTTTATCGTAATCTTGAGGCTCAAGGTTATCTTTTTACAAAAATAATACAGATTTTCTGGGTAAATCACCAGGTTTGATTTAAAAACGAAATTCTAAAGTTGAGATTTTCCCGATTTAAAGCTGTATCAATTTGATGTTTTTTCTAGATTTATAAATACAAACAAACGGCCACTAAAAGTGGTCTTGCTTTAAGACTCCTTTAGCTTTGGCAAACAAAGTATCGTAACTTGCACGCATATCTGTATGCATGGCCCGCCGATCGAAACTCCTTCAGCGCGTTAGCTTGCTTGATATTTTTATTGTGACACTTTTTATAGATTCTTAATCAAAGTTGGTGCTTCATTGTGAAGATTTCCAATCAGAATATTCGTCTGATCACTAAAATTTGATGTATTAAAGTTTATATTATTTTTATCACCATGGATTTCCAAAGTACTTTGCCAAGCATCCTCAATAACTACAGTATTCCTATTGCCATTTAAATGCGTGTAAATTCTATACAAATGAATTGTTTCTTTAGATAATACACGTTGTAAATAAATAGAGCCATCATTTCCTACAACATCAATATTCGCAATATATACTTTTTCGTGATTAATGATTCGATAATGATCACCGCGAATATTAAGATTTAAATTTTGAGTATAATTTAAATTTTCTACAGTTGCATCATTTCCAACAATATTAATGGTATTATAGATATTGAATGGATAGGTATATCCTACATTTAAATATTCAGATTTCATTTTTACGGCGTTACGATCGCCTATTATATCTACTACATTTTGAGAATTAATTAGTAGTGTATTCCCATGCCCTTGTACTTTAATCTTATTCATACTTGATGAGTATTTTTTATCGTTTAAAATTAAATTATTATTACTACCAACAATTTCAACACAGCTATTATACAAGCCATCGATGTTAATTACTAAATTATCACCTTTTATTAAATAATTACTATCATTTGTACGAATGAAATCCATATAACTCGAGACTATTAAATCTGTATTTTTAGTTAAAATTACGGGATACTTTTTATCACGACACGATGGACTATTAATTAACCCTAAAGGACTTTCATATTTATCATTATTAACGCTACTAGGAGGCGTACTTGGGTTGGTTGGAGTAACGCTATTTGGAGAATCGACATTTTCACTGCTAGGTGGTGCACTTGGGTCAATATAACTAGGACTTTCTAAATCACTTGATTTTTCAAATGTAACTGCCTTATTACAATTTTGAAAACCCAAGATCAGAATTCCGCACAACAATGAAGTGATTAAAGCATTATTCATATAGTTCCCCCATCTTTAACTTATGCAATTGGTTATCCAAAACTATTTAACAGTTAGAAACGATGGTAATGAGTTTGAATGTTAAGTGCTTTATTAAATACAATATGGACGATTACGATATGTACATTGTTGAAATTAAAAAATTGTCCGAATTCTTCTATAAAATTGAATGTTTGAAGTGATATTGAATGATTTTTTGTCGATAAGTTTTACGAAATATCATATTGATACGATTTGTTCTGGAGTGACCTCCGATATTTTGGACACGGTTAAAGGTTCACCGATTCCTTGTACTCGACCGGACTTCGCATGCCAAGTGCAGGCTTTGGTTCTGTTTTTGCGACAACTGAATTTATTTTTTCGGTAACACGAATTTCCGGGCAATTCGGCTGCGACTCAAAATAAGTCATTCGGAATTGCTGAGATTGTATAAATAAAAATGAGTTTTTTGCCGATGTGTAACATGAGGTTATGTCATTGATGTTTCAAGGGGTTTGGAAAATGGGGCTTTCGGTAAATAAAAAAAGAATCATATTTGTATTATTTGTACTGAGTGCATTTTTTATTTCTATGGTTCAGTGGCGGAAGTATCAAGCAAGCCATCAGTTAAATTTAAACCCAAATGATGAACAAACTGAAAAAAAAATCAGTCTAGAAGATCAGCTTAAAGAAGAACTCAAAGCACATGAAATTGATGCCGCAGAGGTCGTTG
>JACCDN010862578.1_pt1 | contig 13033 bp, 15 predicted proteins | sample 7441691 | NCBI WGS metagenome assembly JACCDN01 (sample SAMN15323439, study PRJNA562643) | freshwater metagenome | isolation source: river surface water | place: USA:Blue River Watershed | collected 2017-08-16 | reverse complement strand
AGATATTTTCTCGCCCGTTTAAGGGCGCTCAATCAAAATCCAGTTTAATCTGGATTTTTGAGACCTCTCCAAGCGTGGCTAGAAATCGTAGCGCTCAGAGCCCGTAGAGTGAAAGTGGGGGTGCACAATTGGTGCCCCCCACCGACGAGCAGACGATTTCAGCCCGTACGGGTGAGGTCGACAGATAGCATACAACAACTGGCAAGTTGAGTGAATTACTAACAGCTAACTGGCAAGTTGGGTTGTTTAATGAATACCGAAAGAAATCTCAACTTGTCGCACTTCGGACTTGAAAAGGCGACAAACATAGAACTAAAAAGTTTCGAAGACGTTGGTCAATTTTTAGTTATGCGTCAACAATACTTTAATTTACAAAAAATCCCTTTTGGAAGATGTGAGGCAGATCGGAAGGCAAATGGTATGGGATCATTTTTTGCTTGCGCAGATTGGGGGTAAGCGGGTAAAAACAATTCGAATTAGATGCAATGGCAGGGAGCTTTCTTATGGAGTCAGAGTCGACATTTCTTACGCGGTTTGCCCGCTCGATCCGCTCCTTGTCGATCGATTGTGTCGAGAAGGCTAACTCAGGCCATCCAGGCGCACCGCTTGGTCTTGCTGATGTCATGGCTTATCTGTTTAAAGACTTTTTGCGCTATTCACCCGATGATCCTCACTGGCTAGGTCGCGATCGGTTTGTTTTGTCGGCAGGGCACGCCTCGGCGATGCTTTACTCGACACTATTTTTGAGTGGATACCACTATGTAATGGACGATTTGCAACACTTTCGCCAGCTCCACTCGAAGACACCGGGCCATCCGGAGGTTGATGTGGATCGAGGGATTGAGTGCACGACTGGGCCGCTCGGACAAGGGGTCGGTAATGGGGTCGGAATGGCTTTTGCACAGAAGATTTTGGAGGCGCGATTCGGTAACGAATTGCAAGCCAAGACGGTCGTGGTTGCTGGCGATGGTTGTTTTATGGAGGGGGTCGCTCAAGAGGCTCTTTCGTTAGCTGGTCACTTGGGACTGAACAATCTGATCGTCATTTACGATTATAATAGTGTGACGCTGGATGGATTTCGAGCAGATTCGGCTTCAGAAGATGTCGAGGCACGCTATAGAGCTGAAAATTTCGACGTCTTTACGATCGATGGGCACAACTTTGAAGATATACGACGCGTGTTGGAGCCGCTGAGAAAAATGCAAGAGCGGCCGGTGCTCATTTTGGCACGGACGATCATCGGCTTTGGGGCGAAAAAGAAGGCTGGGACGCACGAGGCGCATGGGGAGCCACTCGGAGCTGAAGAGTTGAAAAATGTAAAAGAATTCCACCAAATTCCGCTGGATAAACCTTTCTGGTTTGATGAAGAGCTGAAGAAACACTTTGAACACAATCGAGAAGAGAAAAAACATGCAAGCCATCATTGGGCAAAGAGTTCTCAAGCAATTGAGGCGAAAGCTTTCGTCAATGAAGCGCCATCGGCAGCTTTGGTAGATGAGTTGAAAAAGATCGTCTGGCCTGCCTCGATTTCGGGAAGGGATGCGATGAAAATGGCCTTGCCTTTGATCGCAAAGCACCAGAAAAACTTTTTCACTATGTCAGCCGACTTGTCGGGATCTGATCGGACGGCACTCAAAGACGGAGGGGTCATCACTCCTGGAAATTTTGAGGGGAGAACGATTCGGGCCGGGATTCGTGAGCATGGAATGGGGGCAATTGCGAATGGAATGCGCCTTGTCGGGATTCGGATTTTGACGGGGACCTTCTTTTGCTTTTCTGATTACATGCGACCAACGATCCGATTGGCAGCGCTTTCCCACATCAACACAATTTTTGTGTTTACACACGATTCGGTAGGACTTGGCGAAGATGGGCCAACGCATCAACCGATCGAACATCTAGCGTCTCTTCGGGCGATGCCTAACCTGACTCTGTTGCGTCCGTCGGATCCGATGGAAGTCGCCTTAGGATTGGTTTTTTCTTTGTCGCAAAAAGGGCCGGTTGTCATGGTGTTGAGTCGTCAAGGATATGCGCGTACGGAGTCATTGCAGCCCCTTTCTATCGAAACGGGCCATGCAGTTGTGTTTGATTTTCCGCCGCAAGATAATCTGTACGACTACTTTTTATATGCAACTGGAAGTGAAGTAGCCTTGGCTGTCGATGTAGCGAAATTGTTGCAACAAAAAGGGCACTCGGTTCGGGTTATTTCACTCTTTTCGTTTAACCTTTTTGATCACTGGTTGAAAAAACAGTCATTGGATGTCCGTAATCAATACCATCGGTACCGCCATTCGGTCTCTATCGAATTAGCTTCTAGTTTTGGGTGGGATCGTTATGCAAAAGAACATATAGCAATCGATACGTTTGGGGCATCAGCTCCGATAAAGGATGTTTTAAATCATTTTGAGTTTACTGCGCATGCGATTGTGGATCGCCTTTCTCGTACCGTTAACCCTTAGTCTCTTTGGGCAAAATCAGGCGACGCAATTCGCAAGTTTTGTGGTCACTTTGGACGCATCGAGTAATATCACGATCAGCGCCTATCAAGAGACCACTTATAGCTCTTATAGTAGCAGTGCGGCTTATATTTTGATTCCAACAAAGAGTGTCACTGCCAACCTTAAAGGATTGGCGACAACTGCTACAGTCGATCTCCCATTTAAAATTCAAGTGCTTCCAATCCAAACAAGTGCAGAGAATTTTCAATTGCAAGCGACGGTCCTTCCTCAACGATACAATTTCTTGGGATTTGTCGGCGCCTATTACTATTATCCCCAATTCTATTTGCTGCAGCAGCAGGGAGGCGGAAATATTCAATATGTGTACGGAAATTTCTCGATCGATAGCATCCCTTTAGTTGTTTGGAACCAGGGGCAGACGACGATCGGGACAGGAACCGCCCTGGCCGCTCAAACGGTCTCATTGTTGCTTGCCCCCTCCTACGACACCCCGAATCTTTTAGCGAATGCCACCGGCACAAAAGCGTTGACTACGCTCGATATGACCCTGTCGATTCCAGTAGCAGCCGCTCTTTCTGCGGTGCCAACAAATTCCGGGCAAACGGTTTCCTACTTTTTTCAGGTCTACCTTACCCTAAATCCTTATCAAACAATGTCTCAAAGCACTCTTTCTGCTTTTTTGACATCTACATTGGGGTTCTTGGATGTGTTGGCGCAACAATCAACGCAGTATGAGGCAACGAACAACAGCACCGCAGTTGCAGCGCAGCTAGCCGTTAACCAGGCGTTCCTCATCAAGGAGCAGAATGCTGTACAGGCCTCTATTAATAATCTCAACTAAGAGGGGGGAGTCGGCGGAATGCTTCTGCTTCAAGGGGCTTGAGCAATTTCATGTAGCTAGGGGGGAGGCGCTTTGTGACAAAGGCGAAGAATTCGTCGATGGTTTCTTTATTTTCTGGATTCTCAAGTCGGTTTAAGAGGGCAAAGGCTTCTGGGCTTAATTCAATTTCACGGCGTACTAGATGCTGTAGATTGATTTTTCGTATCTTGAGTGCAAAATAAATCCATGCAGATATGAGAATGGTTTGAAAGATCGAATTGAACGGGTAAAAAATGTGTGTGCTGAGTGGTGTAGCTACGAGAGGGTTGATAGCATGGGAAATTTGATGGAAAAAAAGAAATAACAGCACAAGGAGAGACTGGCCAATTAAAAGAGAGAGAAACCCTGTCTTGTTTTTTTGGATAGCTTGATTATAAAGGGCTATAAAGACCACAAAATTTATCAACAAAACGGCAGATAAGTTTAAGATTAAGGGAGTATTCAGTGGGCTTAAATAAATGATTTCTTTAACTGTGGGGGAAAGATTGATGATAGGGTAGAGAATAAAGAAAATGAATGAGAGTCTGAGAAATATTTTTTTCAAAAAAGATTCGTTTGGATGGAACAATGTTTCTATAATTTTCATAGAAGCATTGTAAGCGATTCCCTTTTTTTTGCAAATTTTTAGCAGAGGATTGCTTGCTTTTTGTAGGCGATTTTTTTCAGGCAGTTCACGAAGTCGATGATGGTCGATTCGGTATGGTCAAGGCGCATGTGAAGGCTAAGCCCTCGAGCCCCGTTTTGCAAAGAATAGCCGTGAGCTGCCAGCGCCTCTAGGTAATCAATTTTTTTCGATGTGTTGATGTGAACGGAAAACTGTTGGATGGTCAAATCGAAGCCGAGCTTCTTGAGCCCTTCGGCGATAAAAAGAGTTTTTTCAACCAATTCCGCTCGCTCCTTTTTGAAGGTGGGGATGAGGTCCAGCGAGGTGTGCATCGCTGCCAGGGTAAATGGGGCGAGTAAGAAAAGTGGCGCTCTTTCAGACAGTAGGGTGTAGAGGGGCTCTTCGACCAAATAAAATTCGGCGAAAGGGGAGAGCCTCGTTTGGATCAGTGGCGCCTGCAGGTGGGGCTCATACCCTAAAAGCAGAAGGCCTAGAGGATCTTTTTCAAAAGTTTGAAAAAGAGCTTTTAGATCCATTTCAACTAAACATTGGCTGCAAATTTTTTCGATATCAGTAAGTGATAGCAAAGAAAAAAAACCTTTAGGGGAGAGCCGTTCCGATAAAGCATTTTGCAGCTCAATATGTTCAACTTGGAAGCGGCCACTAAAAGAGCCCACTCCCATTTTTTCTACCCAACGGAGCTGTTCTCTTTTGACCAGGGGATTGTGTTGTAGATTGAATGGGTCAAGAATGGAAAAATCGGTCGAATGATAGCCCCCCTCAAGCGATTTTAAAAAATTAAATCGCGCCTGATCCTCTTGTTTTTTGAGTTTCAGGCTGATTCTTTCATAGATTTTTTCCAAAGCCAGAGTCATTTTTTTACACCACGTGAATCTGCCCAGGGATCATGTCTCCGAACACAAGGCCCCGTTTTTTCAGCTGATGATTATGAGGATCGTTAGGTTGATCGATGTAAACCATGTTTTCTCTTCCAAAAACAATCAAAAGATAGAGTTGATGGCTGAAGTCAGGAAGCGGATCCAATGAAAAAGGGACTTTCGCGTTGAAAAAAGTGATGCTTTTTGGATGCATTGGCAATGGATGGATGAGTCCTTTATCTTGCTCAATATCGACAAGAGGATCTCGAGAGATCGCCCGTTCCGACACAAGATGGATCATACAACCAATTTCAATTCCTTGCATGCAACTGACATCTTCAAGGCTTGTATATTGGTAGAAAAGAGGCGGCAAGATCTCGTCACTTTCGTTTTGGGTCTTATCGAAGGTGCGCAAAACTTGAGTGAATGCCAGTTTGAGTTTCGTCAAACCGGTGAGTTGACCGATAATCTCGATAAATTTTCTTTTCGTGATAAATTTTTCAAGAATCGAGCAGTGCTCATGAAGATTCCATCCTTCATTGAAGGTTGTTTTCAAAGTTACATTGCTTAAATGTAACCCTTTCAACTTTTGTTTTAGTAATGTGTCGCATTCGCGACTGATTTCAGATAATTCTTCTTCACTTAAAAGATTTTCTAATTCGATGAAACCCTTCTCTTTATAAAAAGAGACTAATTTAGGGGAGAGATCGTAACGCATATCACCGAGAGGCTTATTTTGAACATGACAAAAAAGAGTATCTGATCCAAGATAAATCCACAAGATGCTTCCTTATAAAACGATCGAACAGATCCTGAAATATTCTTTTAACAACCCAGAAGTCCTTCTAGAAGCGATGACTCATCGCTCGTATTTAAATGAAAGTGATGCGGTGCAGCTGTCTAATGAACGACTCGAATTTTTAGGGGATAGCATCCTCAATTTTCTAGTGGCCAGGGCCCTTTTTCTTCAATATCCAGCGTTTCAAGAGGGGCAACTTTCAAATTTAAGATCGCAATTCGTCTCAAAACAGGCTTGTGCCTACTACCTTTCTCATTTTGATCTTTTAGAACATTTGCTCGTGGCCCGTGGCGAAGCCCATATCATGGAGCGGTCTAAAGAGGGGATCTTGGCCGACTTATACGAGGCTCTTTTGGGGGCAGTTTTTTTGGACGGGGGATTTGAGGCGGCGCAAAGTTTTTTTGAGAGAACTGCGCTTCCTCACTTCGAATACCTCAAAGCGAAATCGAAAAAAGATTACAAGGCCCTTTTACAAGATTATGTGCTGCGCAAAATGAAAGTGTTGCCGTCTTACGAACTTTTGTTCGAAGAGGGGCCCGAGCATAGTAAATCCTTTTTAGTTGCCGTTTTTATCGACGCGCAAGAGGCCGGTCGTGGCCGCGGTTCTACCAAAAAACAGGCGGAACAGCAGGCGGCGATGGAGGCGGTCCTTTACCATGGGTGGCAAGATGAGCAAACAAAAGCTGGGCTATAGTTGCAGCGCCTGCAACGGTTTTTTTTCTAAATGGAGCGGGATTTGCCCCAAATGTCAAGAGTGGAACACCTTGCAAGAAGATGTCTTTATTCCGAAAGAAACGGCCCGCTTTGAGAGCGTTCGTCCCGATAAAGTGAATAAACCTGAATTGATTCACGAGATTAAAGCGGTGGAGAGTCAGCGGGTGAAGACGAATATCGCAAATGTGGATCGGTTGATGGGGGGCGGAGTCGTTGAAGGATCACTTATTTTGATTGGAGGAGACCCTGGAATTGGCAAGTCGACTCTAATGCTTCAATTGGCTGAAACCTATTCGATGCAGGGGAAAACCGTTTTATACATTTCAGGAGAAGAGTCGAAGGAGCAAGCAGCTTTACGTTCTAAACGACTCGAAATCCGGACCGATAAAATCTACCTTCTTTCCGAAACTCTTTTTTCAGAAATCAAAAAAGCGGTTGATTTGATTAAGCCGGACCTTTTGATTATTGATTCGGTGCAGATCGTCTACAAAGGGGAGCTGCCGTCGCTTCCAGGCTCTGTAACGCAGGTAAAAGAGATCGCGATGGAGGCGATGCATTTGGCAAAAGGGGCCAATATCACCACTTTTTTGATTGGGCATGTGACAAAATCGGGAGAACTTGCGGGGCCTCGTGTCCTGGAACATATCGTTGATACCGTCTTGGATTTTGAGGGGGACCGCAATCATGGATATCGGATTTTGCGTTCGACAAAAAATCGATTCGGGCCAACAGATGAGATCGCTCTCTTCCAAATGGGGGCAAAAGGGTTAAAAGAAGTTTTGAATCCGTCGGAGGCTTTTTTGAAAGAGCGGCTGAAAGATGTGGCGGGCTCTGTAATCGTCCCAACTATGGAAGGGTCAAGCGCCTTTTTGGTCGAAGTCCAAGCTCTGGTTGCTCCAACGAATTTTTCCACCTCTTCTCGAAAATCGACCGGATTGGACCAAAATCGACTCTGTTTATTGCTCGCCGTGCTCGAAAAACGGGTGGGCTACGCATTTCAGTCGGTCGATGTGTTTGTTTCGGTTGCCGGTGGAATGAAAATTGTGGAACCGGCGGCTGATTTAGCGATTTTGCTTGCGATTGCCTCCTCATTTTCAAAGCGGCCAATCAACGCCGAGACGATTGTGATTGGCGAAGTAGGGTTGACTGGGGAGATTCGTTCGGTAAGTCGTATCGAGAGTCGCTTGAAAGAGGCGATTCATATGGGATTTCGCTATGCCGTCATCCCGAAAAAAAATCTTTCCGGTTTGCCAGAATCGATCACGAAGCAATTGACTCTTTTTGGGGTGGAACTTGTGGAGGAGGCGATTGGTCAACTCTTGTCTAGAAAGGGAGCAAACACTACAATGGCACCTAAAAAAGAGGAAATCTCCTGTGGCTGATCCTTATAAATTATTTGATTTGAAATATAGTCCTGATGCGCTTGAGCCGTATATCGACGAGCAAACAGTGAAACTGCATCATGGAAAACATGCGCAGGCCTACGTGGATAATGCCAATAAAGCATTAGAAGCTTTGCGCGATTCGAAGGTAAATGGACCCTTGGCATATGAGTTTTCCAAAATGTTGGACGACAACGCGGGCGGAATCTTGACCCACCAACTTTACTTTGACTGTTTGGCTAAGCCGAAAGAGAAAGGGGGCAAGGGTGGCGAAGAGCTGACTAGTGGTCCATTTTTTGAATCGGTCAAAAAACATTATGGTGGATTTGAAGGGCTGAAAGAGGCTTTGAAAAAGGGTGGAATGGGTCGCTTTGGCTCAGGCTGGGTTTTTTTGTTGAAAGATCTTTCGATTGTGACGACACCCAATCAAGAATTTCCACGCGGGAAAAAACCGATTTTAGGGATCGATGTTTGGGAGCATTCTTACTATTTAAAATACCAAAACCGTCGTGCCGAATATTTGGATAATATTTTTCATCTGATCAATTGGCATCATGTAGCAGAGTTGTATGAATTCTCTCATTGATTTGATCCGGGTTAAACGGGAAAAGAAAACTGCCTGTCTGGATCACAAAGAGGGGTTCGATGGATGGACGGCATGTGCAAAATGTCAAAAATTTATCGAAAAGACGACCTTGGAGGACAACTTAAAAGTTTGTCCTCATTGTGATCACCATATGCGTCTGACGGCTCGTGAACGACTTGCGTTGCTTGTAGATGAGGGGACTTTTGAGGAGCGTTATCAAGGGCTAAAGTCCACGGATCCGCTCGGGTTTGAAGATACGAAGCGGTATGTTGAAAGGCTTGCGGAAGCGGAGAAGCATACCGGGTTGGAAGATGCGGTGGTTACTGGATTGGGAAAAATCAACGGAAGACCGTTTGCGATCGCTGCAATGGATTTTCAATTTATTGGAGGGTCGTTGGGCTCTGTGGTAGGTGAAAAGCTCACACGTCTCGTAGAAGAGGCGATGGTAACGGATCTGCCGCTCGTGATCGTTTCGCAGTCAGGTGGTGCTCGGATGCAAGAGTCGATTTTTGCGTTGATGCAGATGGCAAAAGTTTCGCAGGCGATCAAACGCTTTCATGAAAATGGGGGACTCTACATTTCTGTTTTGACAGATCCGACGATGGGGGGCGTGACTGCCTCTTATGCATCGCTTGGGGATCTGATTCTTGCAGAGCCAAAAGCATTGATTGGATTTGCAGGGGCACGTGTGATCGAGCAGACGATCCGGCAAAAGCTTCCGGCAGATGCACAGACCGCAGAATTTCAATTAAAGCATGGATTGATCGATCAAATTGTCCCTCGTAAAGAGATGAAAAGTGTGATCGATCGATTATTGACTCATTTTTTAGGAGATTAAATGATGGAACCGATTCAAGTAGCTATACGGAAAAGAGATGACTCGATCAAAACTCCTTTATACGCAACGGATCTGGCCTCAGGGGCCGATTTGCATGCAGATATTCAAGAAGCGGTTACGATTGCTAGTCAGACAGTGGGGCTCATCCCAACAGGAGTTTTTTTGGAAATTCCGGCTGGATATGAGGTTCAAGTCCGTCCGCGCAGTGGTTTGGCATTGAAATTTGGTGTTACAGTTTTAAATACGCCCGGAACGATTGATGCCGATTATCGAGGAGAGATTCAGGTGATCATGATCAATCATGGGAAAGAACCGTTTGTGGTGGAGCCTGGGATGCGGATCGCTCAAATTGTTTTAGCTCAAGTTGTTCGTGCCACCTTTTGCGTCGTTGAAGAATTGACAACCTCTGTGCGGGGCAGCGGCGGATTCGGACATACGGGAGTATAGATGGCAGCAATGCTTTTAGAGCTTGATGCGATTCTTTTTTTAGAATCTCAAGCTCAAAAAGAGGTAATCGATGCTCTTTTTAATAGACTTTTTTCGAAACTCGCTTTGCTTGGAAAAATTGAGGATTTTGAGGCAGATTTTTCATCAAATTTTGAGCACATGTCCATAGACATCGTCGAAAAAGTTGGTGAAAAAGATGCCCAAAAGAGCAATTTTAACAGGCAAGTGGAGTTTCGAAAGAGGTCTAATGCATTAGGTGGTTCTATTTTAGAAAATCCGATCTTTGAGGGGGTGAGGGAGAAGGTTCTTGAGCGAGAAGCCCTTTCGTCTACCTGTATCGGTTCGGGGATTGCGATTCCTCATGTAAGAATAGAGGGGCTCGATCGATTTTATATGGTTCTTGGGATCCATAAAGAGGGGATCGATTGGGGGGCCATGGATGGGTCGGTTGTGCACCTTATTTTGTTGATTTTGGGGCCTGATGTGGAGCCAATTCATTATTTAAATTATTTATCGAGCTTGACGAAACATTTAAAAAATGAGAAGCTCAAAGAGAAACTTATGGGTTGTGACACAGTTCATGAAGCATATGAGATATTTACTAAAGAGGATGGGTCATGGATCTAAAAATTGAAGAAGTCGCGTCTTTGTTACACGTTTCTGAAACTACGTTATTGCGTTGGGTCAAAGAATTTCATCTTCCATGCTATGAGCTTCAAGGGCAACATCTGTTTAGCCGTTCTGAAGTTGAGGCGTGGATCTTGGATCAAACCTCTAAAAAAGACGATCTCCTTTTTAGTGATGAAGAAGGGGAGAAAGGGGCTTGGCAAACCTACTCGCTTTACCGAGCGATCCATCGTGGAGGCGTTGTTTTTACAGAATCGAACTCCAAAGAGGGGGTAATCGAAGAGGTGATCTCGAGTGTTGCTAAAGATCTTGGCATCGATGGTGCAAGTATGATTGAGCTGTTGATCGATCGAGAAAATCTGATGACGACTGCTCTTGGAAATGAAGTGGCGATTCCGCATACGCGGGAGTGTCTGATTCGAGGTCCTCATGATGTGGTGATTGTGGCGATTCCGCACCAAGCGATTGAGTGGGGAGCGCTCGACAATAAGGGAGTGCGGGTTTTGTTCTTCTTGCTTGCGTGTGATGATAAGCGGCATTTGAATTTATTGGCGAAGATTGCGCATTTGACTGCAAGTCGGGCTCTTATCGACAAGATCAAGCAGGGGGTCGATAAGGTTGCTTTGCTTCATTGGATTCAAGAATGGGAGCAGGCGCTCAGTCAAAAATTGAGTGTTGTTAGATAAAAAGTTGGGGTGGTTTTTTTGGGCTCCATCTCGCTTCACCTAATCAAAAAACAGGGGGGTGGAACGTATCCTTATACAGTTTCCACCCCCCCTGTTTTTTTAGACCCCTTTCGAAACTCCATTTGCCCGTTAAAATTAGTCTTTTGAGCATCTTTTTCATCAAATTTTTCGGTCATGTCTATGGACATGCACTCAAAATTTGATGAAAAATCTGTCTCAAAATCCTTAATTTTTCCGTTCAAAGCGAGTTTTGAAAGAGGTCTATTATGCTTTGCGATATGAACCCCTGACTAGCCTTCGGCAGATCAGAATGATCGTGAAATAAAAATAAGCGTGTACATTTGCGTGCGTAAGACGCACTTGATTGAAATTCGGCGTTAATCTGTTTGGTGGGGTTGGCAAAAAAGAATGCCGACTGATTGGATGTGTTGCAGCAAGTCTAGATTGTCAATTTGCTGCTTTAAAGATAGGTCAATTTTCCAAGGTAAAAATAATTCATCGATCTCATTTTCTATAGCCAGTAACTCGGTGAGGGTAAGATCATCTGAATCAATGCATAAATCTATGTCAGAGCCTGTTTTTTCTCTGCCCATAGCACGTGAACCGTACAAAATAACTTTTTTGATAGATGAGTGCTTCTTAAATATGGCACAGATTCTATGGATCACACGAATCGGCAATCCAAATAAGTTTTTATCTTCCATGGTTTTTTATTAATGAAAGCATTTTAGATAGAAATATCTCAAATAAGTGGCAGTAAATCGTCGTGATTTTTTCAGAAATTTCGTTGGCTACTTTGTGGTTGTAGGTGTGGGAGGTTTGATTCCGACTTTTGATCATTTCCATCCACTGTTCCCCTTCTATGATGAGCCCTTTGTTGAAAGCTTCGCGTACAGCATCTTTCGACCCGGTGATATCTGGATTTCCTTGATCAAAAAATAATCTTTCAGGACATTCCAGGCCAATTCATGTGTAAATTTGAAGGATTGGATGAGCCCTTGTTTTTCCAGTTCGGAGAGAGTTCTTTGTTGAGATAGGGCGACTGCTGATTTTAGCTGATTAAGTGCGTTCGAATAATTGTTCAAACGTTGATGCCAACGGGGTGGGTGGTGCTTCTCCATAACAAAACCTGATGTTTTTGAGATATATTCAATATAATATCGCATAGGTTATATGGGAAAGGAAACCTAATAGACCCCTTTCGAAAGAAGTCTATTATCTGCGGATCTCACTTTATGAGGAACGCAAAGCTCCATTTTCATTTTGCGAAGTAATGTTCATCTCTCAAATTCAGATTTTACCGCAAATGTTTTTTTGATGCGCTAGTCCTATGATGTTTTTGCAGCGCATTTTATAAGTTCATGTTCGGCTGAGTGTGCAATGAGTGCTTTATACCATTTACTACATTTGCGTGATACTATTTCATTCATACCAGAAAATACAAGAAGGAAAGTAACTGTACCTAATATTAAAGCTGTTGCCATCACGGGGGGGTTAATCAATATCGCAATAGCTATTGTTGTAGCTAAAATTGCAAGGAGTCCGATTGTAATTTGACGAGAATATTTTATAATTTTATCATGGTGGTTTACCAGTCTATTGCGCTCGGCTACCACTGTATCGAATCCCTTCGCCATTTCAAGTCCGAAGTGCGACAAATTGAGATTTCTTTCGGTATTCATTAAACACTTCTATGGGGCTCCTAAATTGTAACACTTTTCTAGGTCTGTCGTTAAGCAATTTTTCTATCTCTGTAATTGTTTCATGGTCTACATCGTCTAATCGTTGACCCTTAGGAAGATACTGCCTGACCAGTCCATTGGTATGCTCATTAAGTCCTCTCTCCCAGGAGTGATATGGTGTAGCAAAATAGACTTCTGCCTCTAGTTGAGCTCCAAATTTTCTGTGATTTGCGAATTCCTTTCCATTGTCTGTTGTAATTGTGGTAACAAACTCCTTGAATTCAGCTAACCTCATCACTAATGCGCGCTCGACTTGACCGGCAGTTTTATTCGGAACCCACTTAAGTAAGGTAAATTTTGAATATCTCTCTACTATAGATACGATCACTCCCTTATGGCAAGCCCCTATGATTGTATCAGCCTCCCAATCACCCATTCGAATTTTTTCATT
>JACCDN010639767.1_pt1 | contig 13038 bp, 10 predicted proteins | sample 7441691 | NCBI WGS metagenome assembly JACCDN01 (sample SAMN15323439, study PRJNA562643) | freshwater metagenome | isolation source: river surface water | place: USA:Blue River Watershed | collected 2017-08-16 | reverse complement strand
GGGTGTATACCGGAAACTTTACCTCATCTCTTATGGGTGCACAGGGGAATCAGATTGTCATTCGTCCATACCAAAATGAGCGCATCATTATTCAAGGTCACTTCCTTCACCAGGACGGTGGGTATGTGACCTATCGTGACCTTGAGATTACCGATTCATATAACAGAGTTTCAAAACAAGTTACTTCACAGACTGGATCAGGTCCACTAGACATCGGTGTAGGGAGCGGTATCTCGCTTCTAAATTCTCCGGGAGTTAAAGTAATCGGCTGTATTATTCACGATGTGGTCGGTGTTGGTATCTACGTGAATCCTCAGAGTCATGGTGTCGAAATAAGTGGAAATGTGTTGTATCACAACGGCTGGGATGCGCCCGACAGAACGCATGGGCACAATTTGTATTTGCAAAATGGAGGTACGGAGTTTACGATCGAGAATAATATTATTTTCTCGGCACTCGAGCTCGGTGTTCAGGCCTATGGTTCTGCGGCACCAGTCACCAATATGAATTTCGATCGGAATATTATCTTTAACAATGAATTGTTGATTGGGGGAGTAACTGCAGCAAGCGGCATGAAGGTGTCTCGCGGAATCTTTGGGGAGCAGGGGACAGCACGACTCTATTATGCAAATAAGTTTAACAAGGACGTGGTGGTTGACGGTAATTACTTCCTTACTCTCTCGCAGATTTTTTGGTGGGAAAATCTCACTCTAAAAAATAATACTTTTTACGGAGGTGTCGAGATCCGACCACAAGCAGACAAAACGAATTCTGTAACTTCAATTACAGGTAATACGTATTATTCAACCCCACCACTCTTTGGAAGTTCTGACGGCACACCGTACACATATACAGCATACTGTCAGTCATATTCATTACCGTGTATTTTCTCGGCTTGGGTTGCAGCTGGTTACGATGCTGCGGGCGCTTATACAGCAACAACACCTTCATCGCCACTGGTTAAGGTGTATGCGCATAAATACGACACGAATCGATTCCATATTGGCGTGCTCAATCCTGCTGAACAAGCAAATGTTGCGCTAGACATGAGTCCGTATCTTAGTGTGGGTGACACGTATGAAGTGCGTGATGCTCAGCGTTACTATAGTGGTCCTGTGCTCGCGGGCACGTTTAATGGAGGTACATTTTCATTGCCGATGAATACGTCGGTTATTGATCCTTACAGGGGTGATTTTACCGGGGCATACCACTCGTACGCGAGGCCGCATACATCGGCAAAGACGGGTGCCTTTGTGGTGATACGAACGAGTTCAGTGGCACAAGTACAGACGCCTGCGCCAACACCTGCACCTGCTCCTACCCCGACACCGACACCAACCCCGACTGTTGCACCAACTCCAGCACCGGCGCCAACTCCGACTCCGACACCTGTTCAGACGCCGGCGCCAGCTCCAAGCCCGATTCAGACACCCGTCCAGAGTTCAGTGCCCACTCAATCATCTTCGGGCAGTTCCGGTCCGTCTATGAGCTACGGCGCCGTTAATGGTGGTTCAGGAATGAGCTTGCCGCAAACACAGGGTCAGATACAGATTTCGAATCAAACTTCTTCTCAGGGCGCTACGTCGTCTGTAATAAAGCCAACAATTTCTGCATTTGTCTTTAAGCGAACACTTACTATCGGTGCACAAGGCGAAGATGTTCGTCAGCTCCAAATCTTTTTGAACAAACAAGGTTTTCTTGTGGCGCGAGCGGGCGTCGGTTCGAAAGGCAAAGAGTCTACCTATTTTGGGCGAGCAACATTTTTGGCGGTTAAAGCGTTCCAGGAAAAATACCGCGCCGACATTTTGACACCATCTAGATTAAAGAATGGCACTGGCGTTGTTGGCCCAGCCACCATAAAGAAGATAAAGAGCTTGCAATCTTTATAAAAAAGCGCACTCTGTTGTGATGATGCGGGAAATTGCACAGCGTAACCATCAATACATCGTCGGCATCGACGAAGTTGGACGGGGCCCCATTGCGGGCCCTGTTGCCGTTGGGGTGCTTCGCATTTCTGCGGATAATCTTGCGCGATTACGTAAGGCTCGCGCTTTTGCTGGTTTACGTGATTCTAAAAAGCTTTCGCCTAAGCAGCGCGCCGTGTGGTTCGCGCGCGTAAAAGACTGGCGAGACTCCGACACACTCACGTTTGCAGTTCGTTTTGTGTCGGCGGCGCAGATTGATGCGCGAGGTATTTCGCTGGCAATTAAAAAGGCCATGGCGGCCGGTCTGCGAGCTCTCAAAGTGACGGGTAAGCGGGAATTGGTGCTCTTGGATGGCGGCCTCCGGGCGCCGGCGCACATTGTGCATCAAAAAACGATAATTAAAGGCGATGAAAAGGAAGTGGTGATTGCCCTAGCCTCAATTGCGGCTAAAGAAGTGCGTGATGCCCATATGCGCCGCTTAGCTAAGCGGTATTCCGGCTATGGCTTTGAGCAACATGCCGGGTATGGCACTGCCGGCCACTATGCCGCCCTCCGGGAAAAGGGTCTTACCCCGGAACATAGACGGACCTTCCTAAAAACCTTGCATTTATAAGCGAATATAGTATAGTGTCCACATTATGGTTGTACGAATGAGAGCAAACAAGTCGCATCGCAATAATCGCCGATCGCACTTTGCATTAGAAAACCCAGCCCTTACAAAAGAGGCTGGTTCTGGCGTTCCTCACCTCCGTCACCGCGCTTCGCTCGAAACGGGCAAATACCGCGGCCGTCAGGTGCTTGACGTTCACAGCGATTTAGCAAAAAAGTCAGCGAAGTCAGCAAAATAAGCTAAGTAGTGTCGGGCAGGTCAGAAAGCTTCATTGAAAAAAACGATATGGCAAACAGACATCTCTCACGCTCAGTAGTACTCCAATCACTCTTCGAGTGGGATTTCGGAGGTCATTTTGAGACGGGTGATATTTCACTTCTCAAAGACATGGTGCTACGTAATGCCAACGAATTTGCGCCCGGTTTGAGCGATTTTACGTTCATGCACGAGCTTGCAGAAAGCGTGGCAAAAAAGCGTCAGGAGATTGACCATATTATCGAAAAAGCGGCTCCCGAGTGGCCAATACCTAAAATTTCTGTCGTTGACCGAAATGTATTGCGTATTGGACTCTTCGAATTGCTTTTTGGTGATCGAACTCAAGTGCCGGCAAAAGTGGCTATTAACGAAGCTATCGAACTCGCTAAAACCTTTGGCGGTGAAAATTCTGGTAAATTCGTAAACGGCGTACTCGGCTCTGTGTACAAGGAAATTGGCGAACCAGGAAAAGACACTCCGAAGCGCTCAGAAAAGAAAGTGATCGACCCAAAAACACTCCCACTCGATATGCTGGTTGGTGCTGTGGTGTATGCTCGTGTGCCAGATGCAGACGATGCTGACGGTCACGCTCAATACCAACTCGCCCTCGTACACGACATTTTCGGTCACTGGACACTCTCGAAAGGTCATCTCAAAGAAGGTGAATCTGAAGAAGAAGGTCTCAAGCGCATCTTGAAAGAAGAAATGGTTCTCGAAGGTGGCGTCATTAAAGGCGAACTCGCAAGCAACGAATACGTAGCCAATGACCCTGAAAAGGGCGGCAAGCTTCGCAAGCAGGTAAAGTACTTCTTGGTTGAAGCTCCTTTCACGCCAATTTCACTCGGTAAGCCAGGCGGCCTCGACGACGCAAAATGGTTTCCGCTCTCCGCGTCAGCTGACCTCAACTTCTACAACGACATTTTGCCAATCATTACCAAAGCGGTTACCACACTCCTCAAGGCTGAATAAGCGGCGGGGAAGTGGCCCATCATTTAGATTTTATGGATTTTTCACTCCTCGAACAAAAACTCTCAGTATCATTTAACGACAAAAAGCTTCTCAAACAGGCGTTTATTCATCGTTCTTTTTTGAACGAAAACAAGTCAGAAGCACTCGAACACAATGAGCGCCTCGAATTTTTGGGCGACGCTGTACTCGAACTCGCATCAACCGTTTTTCTCTACAAAAAATATGCAGATAAGGACGAAGGGTATTTAACCGCATTGCGTTCGGCAGTGGTGAATGCACAATTTTTGTCACAGGTTGCTGTAAAGCTCGGTATGGAGGAATTCCTCTTGCTCTCGCACGGTGAACGTAAGGACAAAGGCAAGGCTCGCCAGTATATTCTTGCCAACACCATGGAGGCATTTATCGGCGCACTCTATTTGGATCAAGGTTTTGCTCCTACAGCCACATTTATCGAACAGCACATTATGAGCGACATCGAACGTGTCGTCGCTGAAGAATCATTTATCGACGCAAAGAGCAAGTTCCAGGAAAAAGCTCAGGATGTTTCAGGTGTCACTCCAATTTACCGCGTAGCAAAAGAATCCGGCCCAGACCACGACCGTCGCTTCGTCATGGCCGTCTATATTGGTAATGAAAAGATTGCCGACGGCGAAGGAAAATCTAAGCAAGAGGCAGAACAAAAGGCCGCAAGTAAGGCTTTGTTGGTAAAAGGCTGGTAGTGAACATACCCGGTTGCATTTTGTAGGGCGAGTTTTATACTTATCGCAGGACAGACGTGAGCAATGTAGTGCGCCGGTACTACCAGGTCTGTTTATTGGATGACGGTCTTCACTTAAATTGAAAACATCCCTCCATAACTCGAGTCGGGCCACTTCTCCCGAAGTGGCGGTTTACAATGGTAACCCATGGGTCCTTGCGGCCCGGTAGAGAAAGGAGGTCATTATCTCACCGCTCGAAACGGGCCAAATTCCTGCATCGAGGTGCTCATTTTGTTGGCCTGCTGTGTTGATTGCAATGCACCCGTGCCCGCTTCGGGATGGTGGAAGTGTGGGTTTGAACTTCAAACATGCTGCTCGTTCTAGAGCAGTCCTACTACTCATGTAGGTTCCAGGGGTGATGACCCTGCAAACATCGCACTTCAAAGGTCCCTCGCTTGCCGCGTGGGGCCTTTTTATTTCATTTGGTATACTAGGCCTATGTCACACAAACCATCACCGGCCGCTGCAGCGTCTGAAGCGCTCTACCGTAAGTATCGCCCTGAAGTGTGGGCCGAAGTTATTGGACAAGACCATATTGTCTCGGTCTTGCAGGCTTCGCTCAAACGTGGAGCGACTTTTCATGCATATTTATTTTCTGGCACGCGCGGCACGGGCAAAACAACCGTGGCACGCATCGTCGCGCGTGAAGTCGGTGCACAACCTGCAGACATTGTAGAAATCGACGCTGCATCAAACCGTGGTATCGACGACATTCGCGCTCTCAAAGAATCTGTCGACACGTTGCCATTTTCATCACCGTACAAGGTCTACATTATCGACGAGGTGCACATGCTCACCAAAGAAGCGTTCAATGCACTCCTCAAGACACTCGAAGAGCCACCTCGCCATGTCATTTTCATTCTCGCTACCACTGAGCTCGACAAAATTCCAGACACGATTGTCTCGCGCTGCCAGACTTTTACCTTTAAGAAGCCGAATCAAACCGTGTTGCGCCAGCTCATTATGAAGACCGCAAAGGCTGAAGGTGTGACTATTGATGCCGACGCTGCCGACCTTATCGCACTCTTGGGCGACGGTTCGTTCCGCGACACTCACGGCATGCTGCAAAAGGTGATTAGTTTTTCTGCGGACAAGCGCATTACGGGCCAAGAAGTTGCGACTATTACAGGCGCACCCGCTCGCACCCTTGTTCATGAATTTTTGACAGCACTCGGCCAAGGGAATACTGCCGGTGCGCTTACGGCAATTGCTCAGGCTGTTGCACAAAATAGTGACATGCGTGCCTTTGCAAAATTGGTGCTGCGCAGCGTGCGCGCCATGCTCCTGGTTCGCGCCGCTCCTGATATGGAAAAAATTATGGCCGAAGAACTTGGCGAAGATGAATTTGTCTTTATAAAAAATCTTTCTGGTACCGGTACCAAAATTACTTCGCGTACGTTGGCTGATCTCCTGACTGCATATGAAGCTATGGCACGCTCGTTCATGCCACATGTCCCGCTCGAGCTCGCCGTACTCCAGGCGGCGAAATAAGACGAAAAAATAAAGAAAGCGCCGTTCCGAATGTAACGGCGCTTTTCGCATGCTGTGCGTAGGATGAGGTTTTAATACTTCCATACAACCTCAATCCGAATGAATGGCTTGCCCGGGCCGCAGAGAGAGCGAGCGTTGCCACTCACCTCGCTCATTTCTGCCATGGTTCGCATGATGTCGGTCCATGGAATGACGGTGCCATACGGGCACACGGCACCTAGTTCGTCGAACCGGTCAATATAGCGATGAAGTGATGGCGGGGCGATTGGGCTGGTTTTGTAAAAACCCCATGACCCAGTGGTGAGCCTGATCGGTCTTTTGGTAAGACCATATCTACTCTGAGCACAAAGCGTAATTGAAACTACGCGTGTATGTAGGACGGTGCTAATCACGCCGCGTCCTTTGAGTGCGGTCCATTGCACGAGTGTGCCTGGATCCGTGCTACCGACGATCCGACTGCCGGCATTGCGCTCGGCTTCTAATGGAGAACAGGTGCTCATAGGAGACCTTTTGTGCGACTATCTCAACATACCACGAGCGATGCAGATTGACCAGGCTGTCCACAAAATGAGGAGTGTGATGCGAATATCCTGATACACTAAGATGGAATTGTAAATTATATGTACAAAACCTCATTCTTCCTTTACGCGGCCTTCATTCTGTGTGTGGTAACTGGTCTGGTGGGTATGAAGGAAGTTCGTGATGTGCGCGCTCAAAGCATCTCACTCACCACTGGTCTCGTTGGTGATTATACGTTCGATGCTGATACTCCAACCCGCGTCGTCGATTCATCGGCCTCTGCAAATGATGGCACAGTAAGCGGCGCTACCAAGACAGCATCTGGCTGTTTTAGCGGTAGTTGCTACACCTTCAATGGTTCAAGTCAGTATTTGGATGTTGGAAACTCAGCAAGTCTGAATCCCTCAGGAGCAATCACCATTTCTGCCTGGATCAAACCAATCGACAAGGCTGACCCGACACAGTATTCGTCGCTCGTTTCGCGTGTGGGTAGTTACGATGTACTCGTGCGTCAGCAAGACAGCATTATGTTGATGTTTTTGACCGGAGTAAATAACTGGGTCACCTTTATCGGTGGCACTAAAACTCTGTATGATGGTGCATGGCATAACCTTGTCGCAGTGTACGACGGCACGAAGCAGTATATTTACATAGACAATGTGCTCATCACATCGATCAATGCTACAGGGAGTATTTCCGCGAGTACGAACCCTACCAGAATCGGTGTAGGTTTTAATGGTTCGATGGACAACGTGCGCATTTATAACCGTTCGCTCAATGCATCAGAGGTGCTCGCTCTTTTCCAGAGTTATGGTCAGTCACGCACCACTCCTCGCACGTACTATATTTCTTCGAGTTCAGGCAACGACTCAAACGATGGATTGTCTCCATCAACACCGTGGAGAACGATTGGCAAAATTTCTCGCGACCAGTATGTGCCGTACGTCTTTATTCCAGGCGATCAGATCTTACTTAAGCGCGGCGACGTGTGGGACGGTGAAATCCGTATTGACCATCTTGCGGGCACGCCAGGACAAGATATTGTCATCGGTGCATATGGTGATTCTGGTGCAGCAAAACCAATTATCTATGGCGACGGACGTTCTCTTGTGTGGACAGCGGTAAGCGGTAGTCCGGGTGTCTACGAAGCGCCACTCGATTTTGGCTATGAAGTTGAAGCGGTGTACGAAAATGGCACAGCCTATACTGCAGACACCACACCAGCCGACCTTGCTCCTGGTGCATGGGGTTACCCAACACAGGCTAAAAATTCTGTACGCGTGCGCACGCTTGCAGGCGGCCAGCCAAGTAATGTGAGAGTTTTCTGGCAGGGCGCGGTAAAAATTGCTGATAGCAGCAGAGTAACTGTTCAGGATTTGGATCTGCGCGAAGTTGCCTTCGGCGCGAACGTAAAAACATCGAGCTACATCACTATCAAGAATATGAGCATGCTCAATGTGCAGATACAGGGTATTCTTTTTGAAACTGTGACGGACAGCACGATGGATGGTAATACCGTTACTGAGTCTGCAAATACCACATTGTACATTCGTGGCGGCGCACGCAATACTATTAAAAATAATACTGTTCGAGCGGTTCATGCGGGCGTAAGCGGCATCATTAGGCCAATATGTGACTGTGCGGGAATTGGTCTCGAATCATCATTTAGTAATATTGTTGAATACAACAAAATATACGACGTGCCAGTTGGCGCCCTCGACTATTACTACGAGACCGATTCTATTGTTCGTTATAACTATGTAGAAAATTCACCCGGGTTCTATCCGCACGGCAGTAATAATGTGATGTACGGAAACATCGTGAACGGGAAAGGGAAGTATCCAGGCGCTAATATTTCGAGCACCGGCGCGCTTCCAAACAGAATGTATAACAACACGTTCTATGATGTTGCTAGTTACGGCATCATGGCGTCACTCGGTGCTATTGTGCGAAATAACATTGTGTACGGAAATGCAGCCGTAGGGCTCGCCGATTTTAATGATGCGACTAAGCCGGTAGATTCTGATAATAATTGTTACTACACTACTGCGCCATACACATCATCTCCTCACTTTGCTAAGAATGGCGTGTTGTATACCGGTCTGGCTGCATTCCAGGCGACCGGCCACGATACACATTCTGTGTACGGCGACCCTAAGCTCGATGCAGATTTTAAGATTGCTGCAGATTCGCCATGTAAGGACATGGGCGCAAACCTTGCGAGTGTGATCAATTTTGTTTACAACGATTACATCGGCACCGCTATTCCTAAAGGTGCTGGTCCAGACGCCGGTGCGTACGAAGTAATTGAAAGTGGTAGCACGCCTGCACCGACTCCAACTCCAACCCCTACTCCTACGCCTACACCAACACCGAGTCCGTCGCCTTCAACCTCAACGCCATCATCGCCAGCACCTACTCCGTCTCCAACACCAAGCCCAACACCCACACCGAGTCCTTCCGGCAGTGGAAGTGGCAGTGGAAGCGGGTCTGGCAGTAGCGGCGGATCTTCGCCAAGTCCAGTTTCAAGCGGCGGTGCGTCCGGCGGTGGCACTGTAATAGGGACAGGAGGTCCATCATCATTGCCGTATAACAAGCCAGCTACAACCACTCAGGCAACTCAAGCGGCAGCGGCGCAAAGCAAATATGTATACAAGCGCTCTCTTACTATCGGTTCACGTGGCGAGGATGTGCGTCAGCTCCAGATCTTCCTCAACAAAAACGGTTTCACAGTAGCCCGTGCAGGCACCGGCTCATCAGGTAAAGAAAGTTCTTTCTTTGGTCCAGCAACACGCCTTGCCCTCATCCGTTACCAATTGTCTAAGAAGATTACCCCAGCAGCAGGTTTCTTTGGTCCTACAACTCGCGCGCGAGTAATGTCGGGGAAGTAATCGCAACAAGTGTTCGCAGCACGCCGCACGATGGTGGTACAATACAAGCATGTTTGATGCATCACCAGTGAAAATTATCCTCGTGCTCATCGCGTCCGTGCTCGCCTTTGTCGGCAACATTGCATACCTCAAAGACGTGGTGCGCGGTAAGGTGCGGCCGCATCCGTACACATGGTTTATCTGGTCTATTGTCTCGCTCGTTACGTTTTTGGGCGGGGTAGAGAAAGGTGCTGGCATTGGAGCTATTCCAACGGCGGTGGCGGAAGGGTTTACTATCATTATTTTCCTCTACGCGGTGGCGCGCTTGTTTACGCGTGCTGGAGGCTCTGAGCGCATGCGTGCAGAGGAGATTGGGCATATTCGCCCGATTGACCATATCTTTCTTGTGGTGGCGCTTCTTGGGCTCATCCCGTGGGCATTAACGAATGATCCTACCATTTCAGTTATTGTGGTGGTGACGATAGACGTTATCGCCTTCATACCAACCCTGCGCAAAACATGGGCTCACCCAGAAACTGAGCAGCCGCTTTTGTACCAGATGAATGTCACGCGTCATATTCTGACCCTTTTCTCGCTCGGTGCTTTTAATGTTGCCACGGCACTCCATTCTGTTGCCATGATCATCACCAATACCGTGATGACGATTTTTATTACGGGCGGGCGAGGGGAGAAAAGGGGGAGAAAATAAAAAAGCGGACCATCTCTTTTGGAGATGGCCCGCTACGTATGGGCAGTCGGGACTGCCTGGTGGCGCTTTGTCGAAGACTGCAGTGCGCTGGGTAAGAGTGGGAATAAACCCAATGACCCTACTTGTAGCGTGCAAATCATACTACGCGATCAAAACAAGAGTCAAGAGTGTTTGTCGGTGTTAGTTGGTCTTCGGCACAAACACAAACGCATCATCTGGCGCATAAAAGCCGTTGGCAAGGTTTGGTCTGAGCGCGCCAGGCGGTAGAGTAAAGAGGTGGTTTCCGTCATTGTGTGATGTTGCTGAGTGCGGAGTGCATTCGTCAACAACTTCTATTGTCACCGGGACGAACGAAACGCCGTGCGCGTGCAGCACCTGAATGCGATGATTGCCTGCCTCAAGTCGGTATGATTGATTATTGCGCCCAACGCGGATCATGAGCGGCTCTTGTAAACCTTCGTCCACGAGATGCACCCAGAGCGCTTCCAAATCTACTCGAGTGCCGTCCTGAAGTGTGGTTGTAGGCGACACGTCTGTGCCTCTAAGAGCGTAGACAAATTCTGTCGGCAGCAGACCAACTTTTCCTTGTGTGTAGAGCGGGTGATTTTTCCAGGATTCGCGTAGGGGGTTCATGGGGGGTAGTATTTAATCTCTAATTTTTACAAAAAACCACAAGCCAATCGCAATAAAAATGCTGATTACAAAGGTGGCAATTTTATACCTGTCATTGCCGAGAGTGACAAGGTTAGATACTACAAGTCCCCATACAACAGGTCCGACAAGAGACGATGCGCGCTCAATAAGTCCGAAGTATGAGAAGGCCAGATTGCTGCCCTGTGGTGGTGCGAGATGAGCCATCATCGAACGTGACACAGCCCAATTTGAACCAAACCATAGTCCCATAAAAACAGTAGCGATGATAAACAGGGTGAAATTAGTAATGAGACCAAGTGCCGGCAAAATAATTAACCAACCAAAGAGAATGAAGAGCAATGTTTTCTTGTGGCCGAATTTGTCTGCAATAAAACCAGAGACAAGGCCTCCAATGGCTGAGGTTATAATAATTCCTGCAAGTAAATACGTTTTGGTCGTGTCTGGCACAGACCACACCTGCTCCATAAAAATCGGGAAATTATTTGCCGCAGTCAGGATAGCGTCATTAAAGAAAAAGTAGGCGAGAAGAAATAATCCCAAGCCAGGGCTGAGTAGGAGATTTTTTGTCTGAGCAATGAGCGCCTTAGTGCTCGAGACTGCTTTCACAAGCGCCTTTTCCTTTGCGGGCTCCTTGAACAACAAAAGCATTGGGAGTGAAAAGAGCGCAAAGGCAATCGTCGCCGGCAGAAGTGTTTCGGCTCGTGGAGAGGAACCGAAAAATGTGATTGTGCCATTTGAAATAGGAAGCACGAGGAGCAGTCCTGCAAATTGACCAAGATAATTTGCCGCAATGCCATAGCCAGACACACGACCGCTTTTTTCGGGAGTTGAAATGTCGTTGATAAGTGGTGTGTAGAACGTAAAGCTAAGCGTAAACACATAGGTGGCAAATGTGAAAAATAGAATAGAAGCGAGCGGATGGTTTGTGAGTGCACACAATGCACAAATGCCATAGAAAACTATTGCACCAACGGTAGTTATTCTGAGTCCAGTTATCCTCCTCAGGTGACCATCAAGCATCATGCCGGCGAATGGTGCGGTGAGAATAAGGAGGATAGTAGAAATCGTGAACGTTAGGTTGTATGAAAGGTCCGAAAAACCCTTCTCGATAACAATCCACTGGGCAAAATAGAGAAAAAAGACAATCGAAACAAGTGAATTGGCAAAGTCATATAATACCCACAAAAATACGTTTCTTTTAGAATTCATACATGCTTAAGGTTTGTGCTCATAGTATACACGAAGCAGCTTTACCGCTTCTTTGCCCTCTAGCCAAAAAATGCTAGGATAGCTCTATTGCGGGATCGTCTAATGGTAGGACATGGGCCTTTGAAGCCTAGTATCTTGGTTCGAGTCCAAGTCCCGCAGCACGAAGCGCAGCGTAGTGCTGCGGGAAGCAAGCACGGGGTGCTTGCGGCTTGGACTCGAAGACCTTTTCAGGATTTTCCGAGCTTTGCGAAGGAAAAACCGAAAAGGTGTACTGCTCCTGTAGGGAGCGAGTCCAACATTACCCCCCCCATTTATTTCACTAAAATTGCCGATCTAATGCCCGTTATCTTATAATTTAGCTATATGATAAGCGGATTTCTGTATAGAACTATCGTAAAACCAATCTTATTTTTATTCTCTGCCGATCATGTGCACGAGTTTTTTCTTAAAGCTGGCAGGCAACTCGGGCGCTATGTCTTTATAAAAAAGTTTTTGGCGAGCATGTGGCGGTATGATAGCTCGAGTTTAGAGCAAGAACTCTTTAACTTGTCTTTTAAAAACCCCGTTGGTCTTTCGGCCGGCTTTGATTACAACGCTGATCTTGTCGAGATTCTGCCAAGTATTGGCTTCGGGTTTCACAGTATCGGAACGCTGACGCACGAGCCATATGCGGGTAATGAGCCGCCAATGCTTGGTCGGCTTCCAAAGTCGCGGTCACTCTTGGTGAATAAAGGGTTTAAGAATAATGGTGTAAAAAAGATACTTGAAGGGATGGGTAAAAAAACGAACGACGCTTTGCGAGGGGTCAGTATCGGAGCGACCAATAAATCGTACCCTCATTTTGATGCCATGGTAGAAAATCTAGTGGCCGGTTTTCGTGATGCGGAGTGTTTTGATCATTTCGATTACTACGAACTCAACATTAGTTGTCCCAATCTTCTCAATATCCAAAATCTCAAAGAACAGCTCGCTTCTGCTTCAGGACTTACGAAAGTACTCGTGCGTCTCCAGGAGCTTCGTATCAAACGGCCCGTTTTTATTAAGATGCCGCTTGAGCGCACACCCGCCG
>JACCDN010936973.1_pt1 | contig 13041 bp, 11 predicted proteins | sample 7441691 | NCBI WGS metagenome assembly JACCDN01 (sample SAMN15323439, study PRJNA562643) | freshwater metagenome | isolation source: river surface water | place: USA:Blue River Watershed | collected 2017-08-16 | reverse complement strand
TAAATCAAGGTGCAGCTGCGGCTATAGGGGTAAATCAAGCCGTAACACATCCCTTTTGGACTTATTTCATGGATGTTAACAACAATCTCACCCCTTGTTATTCAAACGGCTTGACAATGCGGAGCCAGGATCTTCCTGTGGCTTGCGTTCCAAATGGGTCATTGTATCTATGTGGCACTGATATGCTGCGTAAGCATAGAACGCTAACACCGCCAGGTACTTGCGGGGTTCTATGTTCAGATCCTATGGAGTCAATTGATATTGATACAGATGAGGATTGGCGGCTAGCTGAATCTCTAATTTCTGAAAAATTTAAGCGTTAAATATGAAGCACACATTTATTATCGCCGAAGCTGGTATCAACCATAATGGCTCTGAGGAATACGCTCTGCAACTTGTGGATATTGCGGCTCGCTGCGGGGCGGATGCTGTGAAATTTCAGACTTTCTCGGCTGATAAGTTGGTGCGTCGTGGAGCTGAAAAAGTTGCTTATCAGAAGGCCACAACAGGTGGTGGTGATCAATATAGTATGTTGCAACGGCTTGAAATGTCAGAGGAGCTTCATCATAAATTATTTCGACGTTGCCAAGAGTTAAATATCGAGTTTATGTCAACACCGTTTGATGAGGATGCCGTTGTTTTTTTGCTTCGCCTAGGGATGCGCCGAATTAAGATTCCATCTGGTGAAATTACTAATATCCCATTTTTACGTTTTGTAGCTTCAAAAGATGTGCCTCTAATTCTTTCTACAGGTATGGCTTCGCTGAAAGAGGTAGAGGACGCTGTTGCGACAATCGCTTTAGAGAGAGTGCAACTAGGGTTCAAGCAAGATTTGTCAGAGATGCTTTGCATTCTTCACTGCACATCAAATTATCCAGCCGACCCATCAGATGTTAATTTGCGTGCGATGCGCACCATGAGGAACGCAATTGGTATGCCCGTTGGATATTCTGACCACACCTTAGGTCTGGCGGTTTCAACTGCAGCTGTGGCTTTGGGGGCAAGAGTTATCGAAAAGCACTTCACTTTGGACAAGCAAATGCCTGGTCCTGATCATCAAGCCTCATTGGATCCAACAGAGTTGGCACAGTTGATTGCACAGATTCGGGCTGTTGAGTCTGCAATGGGCTCTGAAGAAAAGGCTCCGGTGGCTTCTGAGCTACCAGTGCGTGCGCTTGTTCGACGTAGTGTGACAACAGTTCGTGATATTGCGGCGGGCGAAGTTCTAAATATTAACGATCTCACTCTTTTGCGGCCAGGTACAGGTATTAGCCCCAAGGAGCTTGAATTGGTGCCTGGACATACAGTTATACGCACATTACCTGCAGGGACAACTCTAACTTGGAGTGATTTGGTTAAATAATGAAGTCCCGCCATATTTGCTATTTATCTGGTACTCGGGCTGATTTTGGCTTGATGATTTCAACCTTGCGTCTGATTAATGCTTGCCCTGAGTTATCGCTTAGTGTTCTCGTCACAGGCATGCATTTATCGCCTCAATATGGTTTGACAGTTAAAGAGATCGAGTCTGAAAAATTTAGGATTTTGGCACAAGTGCCTTGCGATTTGATGTCTACCGATGGAGCGCAAATGGCGCGCAACATTGGCGTAATGTTGCAAGCATTTGTTGATGTGCTTCAGGTAGAACGACCTGATGTTTTGATGTTACTAGGTGATCGAGGCGAAATGCTAGCTGGTGTGTTGGCGGCTTCCCATTTAGGCATTCCTGTGGTTCATTTGCACGGTGGTGAACGTTCTGGAACTATAGATGAGCCTGTTCGACATGCAATATCAAAATTGGCACATTTGCATTTCGTTGCTACGGAAGATGCACGAAATCGCCTAGTTCGAATGGGTGAAAAATCAGAGTATGTGAGAGTGGTGGGCGCCCCTGGTTTGGATGGATTAAAAAATTTAGTTGTTATTGATCGTACACAGCTGTGCGCAAGTGAGGGATTTAATGCCAAGGATAAGTTGGCTTTACTAATTTTCCATCCAGTTTTACAGGAAGCAGATGATGCTGGTCAACAGATGCGCACGATTGCTCAAGGTTTATGTAATGCTAATTATCAAGTATTGGCATTAATGCCAAATTCGGATGCGGGGAGCCAAGATGTCCTTCAGGAGTTACTTAGCTTTGAAGCATCTGGCCGGTTTGTTGTTAAAAAGCATTTGCCTAGGGAACATTTTGTGTCTTGGATGGCCTGTGCTGATGTGATGGTCGGTAATTCTAGCAGCGGTATCATTGAGGCAGCAAGTTTTGGCACGCCTGTATTAAATTTGGGCATTCGACAGAATATGCGAGAGAGAAATAAAAATGTCTGTGATGTTCCTATTAAACCAGATGCATTTGCTATTGCTTTGAGCTCTGTAGAGATGCGAGGTGCACCTCCATATATTAATGTTTATGGCGACGGTAATGCGGGGCCAAGAATTGTAGACACTCTTAAAAAATTTGATTTTAATCATGATCTTTTAAATAAATGCAATGCATACTGATATATTGACTAACAATCCTCGAATTGTGATTGTCGGTGCTGGTGGGCACGGCAGGGTGGTTGCCGATGCTTTGGTAGCCTCAGGATCTTTTAGTAATATTTTTTTTGCAGATGATGCGCTATCGATACTTGGTACTCGGTTACTGGATTTTGAAGTGCTTGGGGCGCCCTTACAAATACTTCAACCTAATGATGTTGTACATATTGCTGTTGGCAGCAATTCGATACGTGAAAAGCTATTTGCTTCATTGATAAAATTTTCCGCTTTATCAGTCTGTCACCCTGCAACAGTTGTTTCAAGGTGGGCGACTTATGATGTTGGATCCTTTATCGCTGCTGGAGCTATTATTGGGCCTGACGTCACCATCGGGAAAGGTGTTATTGTTAATCATTCTGCAGTGGTTGATCATGACTGCAATGTGGGTGATTTTTGTCATCTTGCCCCGGGCGCAATTTTGGCAGGTGGAGTATCCCTTGGGGTAGGTGTATTGGTTGGGGTTGGGGCTAGAATTTTACCAGGTTTAAAAATCGGCTCACGCGCAACTATCGGAGCTGGGGCAATAGTAACAAAAGATGTTGAGGCGGGGGCCACAGTAATGGGTGTTCCAGCTTCGCAAAAATTTTATCCTAAAATTAATAATTTTTAAGACCCATAAAAATCATGCCTAATCTTTTCATACATTCTCATACATCAATCTATGAAGCACTGAAAAAAATGGATGATGAAGCAATTGGGGTTCTACTGTTGGTCAAGGACAATAACCAATTTGTTAGGACAGTAACTGACGGAGACTTGCGCAGATTGTTATTGGAGGCAGGATCTTTGGACAAAAATTTGACTTTGTTGCCGATGTCGAAATCACTAACTCTCGAGTCTGGCGGATATACGCGGCGCCAAGCATTGAATTTAATGAGCGAACATTCCATTAATCATATTCCAGTTCTTGATAAAAATGGAATCGTCGTTGAATTGTTGGAACGTAAGAGTTTGGATGAACAAATTCTCTTGTCAACCCCTCATTTGGGCGAGTTTGAACGTGAGTATGTAGAAGAGGCATTTCGAACAAATTGGATAGCGCCACTGGGTCCTAATGTAGATGCATTTGAACGAGAAGTTGCTGCGGAAGTTGGCGTTAAACATGCTGCTGCAGTTACTTCAGGAACCGCAGCGATTCATTTGGCATTAAGGCTCTTGGAAGTAGGGCCGGGTGATGTGGTATTTTGCTCTGCATTGACATTCGTTGCTACCGCTAATCCCATAATCTATCAAGGTGCCGAGCCAGTTTTTATTGATTCAGAACCTCAAAGTTGGAACATGTCACCCGCCGCATTGGAGCGAGCATTTGCCGATGCAAGAAAAAACAGTAAGTTGCCTAAAGCGGTATTAGTCGTGAATTTGTATGGACAGAGTGCGGATATGGATCCATTAGTGGAATTATGTCATAAATATCAAGTACCAATCATTGAGGATGCTGCTGAGTCATTGGGTGGAAGATACAAGGGGCGTGCCAGTGGGTCAATTGGGAAGATTGGTATATTTTCTTTCAATGGTAATAAAATAATCACAACATCTGGCGGGGGGATGTTGGTTTCTGATGATGAAGAGCTAGTAAAAAAAGCTAGATTTTTGGCAACACAGGCGCGTGAGCCAGTGCCTCATTATGAGCATAAAACTATTGGGTATAACTACCGAATGAGTAATATATTGGCTGGAGTTGGGCGAGGTCAGCTGCGAGTTTTGAAAGATCGTGTCAATGCTCGTAGGGCAGTCTTTGAACGATATCGTTGTGGCCTAAAAAATATTGAAGCGATTGAATGGATGGATGAGCCTGCTTGGAGTTACTCAAATCGTTGGTTGACTACTGGTTTAATTAGTCGGGAAAAGTCAAATCTAACTAGTAATTTATTTTTAAGATTATTAGCTGAAGAAATGGTTGAGGCAAGACCTGTTTGGAAGCCAATGCAGATGCAGCCGATATTCTCGAGGGCAAAGTATTATGACCATCAATCCGATTTATCTGTGTCTGAGGATTTATTTGATCGTGGATTTTGTTTGCCATCTGGTTCAAATATGACAGTCGAACAGCAGCAGCGCGTTATTGACGCAATAGCTAAGATTTTTACAAAATAGATTTTATTTAAGTTTATCGGCAGATGAATACTTAAATTATTGTTTGATTGGGTGACCTGATTTTGTTCCGCGTGGCCAAGAGTTTTATGGCGCCTATATTTGATATTTATCCCTTAATTCTTGCTTTTTGGTTTATCGACTGTATTCAGTTTTAGGATTGATTGTTTTTGAAATTGTTATTCGGTGAATCGAAAAAGTTATCAGTGAGTTTTTCTTTGTCTGTGCTTAGATTTTTTAATGAGTCTTTATGTATATTCTTCTGAATTAGTTTAGTGTAGACAGATTATTTTTTTGTTCGTTTCATTTTAACTTAAGTGGGGTTTAAGCCTCGTTTTATTGTCAAAATAAAATTAAAAAAATTTCTAAGAGTTATTATAAAGAGATTTAGTGATTTAGGATGTTTGAAAGAAGTACTTGAAATTTCTCAATATTTAGATATAAGAAAATCCTTTTAATTATTAAGCGTAAGAAAAATAATCAAATTATGATTTTAGTTACAGGCGGCGCAGGCTTTATTGGTGGTAACTTTGTTTTGGATTGGTTGTCCAATCAAACTGCTGAAGGTATTGTTAATTTAGATAAGCTAACTTACGCAGGTAATTTATCTACTCTTCAGTCTTTGTCATCTGATGCTCGCCATGTATTTGTGCGGGGTGACATTGGCGATCACGATTTGGTTCTATCTTTACTTAAAAAATACTCCATACGCACAGTTGTGAATTTTGCTGCTGAGTCTCATGTGGATCGTTCCATTCATAGTCCTGGGGACTTTATTCAGACTAATGTGGTTGGTACATTTAATTTGTTGGAAGCGGTACGTGCTTACTGGGCAGAGTTGCCTGAATCAAGAAAAGCCACTTTTAGGTTTTTGCACGTATCCACTGACGAAGTGTATGGGTCATTGTCATCGACGGAACCTGCTTTTACAGAAACCAATACTTATGAACCTAATAGTCCTTATTCGGCCTCTAAAGCAGCTTCTGATCATTTGGTGCGGGCTTGGCACCATACCTATGGTTTGCCAGTATTAACAACCAATTGCTCTAACAATTATGGCCCGTATCATTTTCCGGAGAAATTAATACCTTTAATGATTCTGAATGCGCTTGCTGGTAAACCTTTACCAATCTATGGGGATGGTCAGCAAATCCGTGATTGGTTATACGTTAAAGATCACTGCTCGGCAATTCGTCGTGTATTGGATGCAGGTAAGTTGGGGGAGACCTATAACGTTGGTGGTTGGAACGAAAAATCAAATTTAGACGTTGTTCGAACCATTTGCTCAATTTTGGACGGTTTGCGTCCTAAATCTGATAGTTCTTCTTATGCCTCTCAAATCACCTATGTCAAAGATCGTCCGGGCCATGATCGTCGTTATGCGATTGATGCTTGTAAGCTTGAGCGAGAGTTAGGCTGGAAGCCTGCTGAAACTTTTGACACTGGGATTCGCAAAACAGTGCAGTGGTATCTTGATAATCAAGAATGGACCGAAAGTGTATTTAGCGGTTCCTATCGTGATTGGTTGCAGAAGCAATATAACTAATTAATTATTCCTTTAACTATCTAAAAATATTCAATGTTCAATTCCTTATTTGAACTCTTAGATCAAAGTAGGCCCATCGTGGTGTTTGGTCGTGATGGCCAAGTTGGTAGGGCATTACAGGTTTTTTTGAGTGATCTAAAAGTGCCTGTGATTTTCTTGGGTCGTTCAGACTGTGATTTATCGAATGAGGCAGCAATTAGAGAGGTTCTTAATCACTATCAACCTAAAGTGATTATTAATGCAGCTGCTTATACGGCAGTCGATAAAGCAGAAAGTGAGCGAGAGCTCGCTTTTGCTATTAATGGAAAAGCGCCTGCTGTGATGGCCCATTACATTACTAATATAGTTGGTGGTATTTTGGTTCATTATTCAACAGACTATGTATTCGCCGATACTAAAAATAGTGCCTACTTAGAGAGTGATGCTGTAGGTCCGGATGAAAAGCTAAGTGCGTATGGTCAAAGTAAATTGGCTGGTGAGCAAACCATCCAAGAGGCTTTTAATTCAGTTCATGGTTTTGGTGATGAGTCAGGTCAACAATCATCCACTGAAAGCTCTAACAATCAATTGCCTAAATATTTTATTTTGCGTACATCATGGGTTTACGGTGATGGTGGTAACTTTATTCGTACCATGTTGCGTTTAGCTTCTGAGCGAGATCAATTAAAAGTTGTGGCTGATCAAGTGGGGGTTCCTAGCTCTGCAGAGTGGTTGGCTGAGGTAGGTCTTCAAATGGCTGCATTGGCGGCTCATTCTGATGTTACTTCGGGTATTTATCATGCAGTACCCGATGGTGAAACTTCTTGGTATGGCCTCGCAGTATTTGCAATTGAGACTGCTGCAGGTTGTGGGAAGGGGATTGAGGTTAAGTCGGAGAATATCCTGCCTATTCCGGCAACTGATTACCCTCTACCAGCTCTTCGTCCCTATAATTCACGGTTAAATAACGAAAAGTTGAAAAAAGTTCTGGCAGATAGTAGATTTGCTGGACAATCCCCTCAGTGGCAAGATCAGGTGGCTGAGTATGTGAGCCGGATTGTTAAAGAGTCATTGACAAGTTAAGGTTGAATATTTCTATGAATAACAACACAATCAATCGCAAGGGCATCATCCTGGCTGGTGGCTCTGGTACACGTTTATACCCAGTGACTCAAGCAGTCTCTAAGCAGTTGATGCCAGTCTATGACAAGCCGATGGTGTATTACCCATTGACTACTTTGATGCTTGCTGGCATCAAAGATATTTTGTTGATTTCTACGCCGCAAGACACTCCTCGCTTTACTGAGTTACTTGGTGATGGTTCTCAATGGGGATTGAATATTCAGTATGCTATACAGCCTTCTCCTGATGGTTTGGCAGAAGCTTTCATCATCGGTAAAGAGTTCATTGGTAATAATCCTTCCTCTTTGGTTTTGGGCGACAATATTTTCTATGGCCATGAGTTGGTCAATCAATTGCACTCTGCTAATCAACGTACTTTTGGTGCTACTGTATTTGCCTATCATGTGAATGATCCTGAGCGTTATGGTGTTGTTGAATTTGATGATTCTTTTAAGGTCCTATCAATTGAAGAGAAGCCTGTGAAGCCCAAAAGCAATTACGCTGTAACAGGTTTATATTTTTATGATCAGCAAGTGTGTGATATTGCTAAATCAATTAAGCCCAGTTCCCGTGGTGAATTAGAAATAACGGCGGTGAATGATGCATACTTGAAAATGAATCAGCTTCAAGTTGAGATCATGGGTCGTGGTTTTGCTTGGCTGGATACTGGTACGCATGATTCTTTATTAGATGCCGCAGCCTTTATTGCAACACTTCAGAAGCGTCAAGGTTTGATGGTGGCTTGTCCAGAAGAGATTGCATATCGCCAGGGTTGGATCAGTGCTGAGTATGTACTCAAGTTAGCAGCACCACTGAAGAAAAACGCGTATGGTCAGTATTTGGAAAAGATGTTAACTGACCGGCTGTCCTGAATTTTTAAAGTTTATGTTTTAAATTAAGGTTTTATCTATTAATTTTGGGTTTAATCAAAGATTAAAGTAAAGTTTAACTAATGCCTATTATCGTAACCCCGACCGCAATACCTGATGTGTTGGTGATTGAGCCAAAAGTATTTAGCGATAATCGTGGTTGGTTTTTTGAATCTTTTAATGAAAAAGACTTTTCTGCTTCAGTAGGTGAAAAAGTTACTTTTGTCCAAGATAATCATTCATCCTCTAATAGGGGTGTTTTGCGCGGTCTTCATTATCAAATTGAGCAAACGCAGGGTAAATTAGTTAGAGTGTGCCTTGGTGCTGTATTTGATGTGGCTGTTGATCTAAGGGGGGGGGCCTCAACATTTGGTCAATGGGTAGGGATTGAATTATCTGCACAAAATAAAAAACAATTATGGGTGCCTGCAGGCTTTGCCCATGGATTTCTCGTGCTTTCTGAGACTGCTGAATTTTTATATAAAACTACTAATTACTGGCACGCAGCCAGTGAAAAGTGCATAGTTTGGAATGATCCAACTTTGAATATTCAATGGCCTGATATTGGTATGCACCCTGTACTAAATCCTAAAGATGCTGCTGGACTGATTTGGAGTGACGCCCCAAAGTTTTAACTTAAAGATTTATTTTGATGGTTAGTTATAAAAATCATAAATGAGTGCCCTGCTATATTAATATACTCCAATAATGATAAAACAGATTATTTCTCTTCCGAGAAGAGTTAAGCAATTCATTGCTATGGCAGTTGATATTCTATCGATTATCTTTGCAGTTTGGCTAGCTTATTCAATTCGCTTGGAGCGTTTTCACTACCCTGTAAGTAGAGAGTTTCTTGTTTATTTGATTTCGGTTTTAATTGCTTTACCGGTTTTTATAAAGTTTGGTTTGTATAGGGCAATCTTTAGGTATACAGGGCAGCACGCTCTTTGGTCTATTCTAAGGGCGATACTTTTCTACGGTGCTTTATTCTCAGGGCTGATTCTCTTTTGGGATGTTTTGGGATTGCCTAAAGAGGTTGGAACTATTCCAAGAAGTTTGAGTCTACTTCAACCCTTAATTTTGTTAATACTGATTGTCCTTAGTAGATCTTTTGTTCGCTTATGGTTAACAGGTGGTTTATCAAATACCAGGTCTGGTCAAAATCAACGAAGAAGAACTTTGATTTATGGTGCTGGAGGAGCTGGGGTACAAACGGGCGCCTTACTTCAGAGGGCTGGTAGTTATTATTTAGTTGGCTATATTGATGATAATGTCTTTTTACGCCATAAAATAATCAATGGTTTAATGGTTTATGGTCCTGATGAGTTAGAAAATCTTATTATTAAATATGGCATCACTGATATCTTGTTGGCATTGCCATCGATTCAAAATTCACGTCGTATTGAAATCCTGAATCATTTAAGAGGCTATCATTTACACGTAATTTCTTTGCCAAGTATGACAGATCTTGCTGAAGGTAAGGTCAAGGTTTCTGATATTCGTGAGTTGGATGTTAGTGATCTTTTGGGTCGCAACCCTGTGTTACCCAATAAAGAATTGTTTGAAAAAAATATCACCAATCAAGTGGTAATGGTAACCGGTGCTGGCGGCAGCATTGGTAGTGAACTGACCCGTCAAATTTTGTTTGCTAAACCGAAGACTTTGATTCTTTTAGAGCAAAGTGAATTTGCTCTTTACACATTAGACGCTGAATTAAAAGCTCGTATCAAAGCTGAGCAGTTTGATGTTGAATTAATTTCATTGTTGGGTAATGTGCGCCACTACAAGTGGCTCAAGAAGATTTGCTCTACTTGGAAGATTAACACCATTTACCACGCAGCTGCCTATAAGCATGTACCTATTGTTGAGCACAACATCACAGAGGGTGTCTTTAATAACGTCTGGGGTACTCTGAATGTTGCAAGAGCAGCCATCGAAACTGGTGTTGATCAATTTGTTTTAATCAGCACAGATAAAGCTGTTCGACCGACCAATGTGATGGGGGCCTCTAAGCGTTTAGCAGAGATGATACTGCAAGCTCTGGCCAATCAATCTGATACCAAAACCCAGTTATCCATGGTGCGCTTTGGCAATGTCTTGGGTTCAAGTGGTTCTGTAGTTCCTTTGTTCCGTTCTCAGATCAACGCGGGTGGTCCAGTGACTGTGACGCATCCTGAGGTAACACGTTATTTCATGACTATTCCGGAAGCTGCGCAGTTGGTTATTCAGGCAGGTGCCATGACGAGTAACAGTATTTCTGGATCATCAGGTCTGGGCGCAGTCTTTGTTTTAGATATGGGTGAGCCTGTCAAAATTGTTGATTTAGCAAAGCGCATGATTGAGCTATCAGGTTTCAGTCTTCAGGATGAGGCTAATCCAGATGGTGACATCTCTATTGAGGTTGTGGGCTTGCGACCTGGTGAAAAGTTGTACGAGGAGTTATTGATTGGTGATAACCCAATGCCTACTCAGCATTCTAGAATCATGAAAGCTCATGAAACCTATTTACCTTGGGATCAGTTGCAAGTAGAGCTAAATAAGCTGGAGCATTCATTGAACAGTGCTGATGCTCCAGCTATTTATGAGCAGCTACAAAAGTTGGTGACTGGTTTTGCGCCAGATTCATCGATTGTGGATTGGATTGCTAAGAAGTAATTGATTTGACGACTTTAAAAGTTGTTAAATAGCTTTAATGAAAAGGCCTGCTAAACAATGCGGGCTTTTTCACTGTGATGACACTAAATCCACTTGAATTGCCCACCCTCTCGAATACCATGCATGGAGATGCCAAAGTTTTCGACCTCTTCATCTCTCCAGATTTTTTCTTGGCGCTTACGTCTGATTTTTGTCATCTTGCGTTCTAACCATGATTGGTTGAGAAGGCGGTAGTTGTATCTGTAAGGTAAATTTTGATTTTTTTTGAGGCCACGCTCTAGCTTCATGGCTGTTTGGGTGATCGAGCCATAGTGGTGTAACCATGAAGCACCAGTCATGGCCATCTTTAGATTGGCCTTCCTGGCTTCATGAAAGAACATGGTGTCTTCGTATCCCAGAAGTTTTGGAACTGGTTGAAAATAGCCAATGTCCATCCAAACTGATTCATGGATGGCCAAACAAACTGCATGACGAGCACCGATACGGTGCTCGTTTTTCATTTTGACTTGAGCTTCTTTTTCAAAAGCGGCAAAGTCATAATCAAGTTTGCCCTCAATCAAAGCAGGCGAAACAATTTTTAGATTTTGGCTTTCCGCTGCACCAATAAGGTTTTCAATCCAGTTTGGTGAGACCAAGATATCATTATTCATCACAATGGTCCACTCGGATTGAAGGTGTAAAGCACCTTGATTCCAAGCAACGCCACAACCCAAGTTTCGAGAGTTAAAGATTCTGCCACCCAAGGGCAAGGTGCTGAGGTAGTCTCTGGTTTCATCTTTAGAGCCGTTATCAACCACCACTAAGCGATCCAAAGGAGTGCCGTGAGCAATCATGCTGTCGACACAAAGCTTGGTATATTCAACAGAGTTGTAGCAGGCAAAAGTCAGAGAGTATTTATTTTTGTTCATGGAATTATTTTTTCTGCCAAAGAGTAGTGGCAATTAATCCTGAGGTAAGGATTGCAAATAAAGTATAACTAATTTTTAGGCCCAACATTTCTGTGGCAAAGCCGCAGATAAACACTCCTGTGCAAAGCATCATACCCATGAGAGTAGTTTGACTAAATTTTGATCGAAGAAAAATAAACATTGGAATCACATAAGTAGCGAGAAGCGCTAATATTCCAAAAACCCCAGATCTCAGAGATTGTGCCGCTACTTCATTGTGAGGGCCGCAACATTGAATTGTTATGATTGATTCTGCGTCCGTAAAAGAGAGGATGTAAGGATCTTTGGTAACAGGCAGGGTAGAAAATTCACCGTAACCTACCCAGGGGTTTATTGAAAAAAGATGAACAGTCATTTTCCACATATTTAAACGAATACCTGTAGATGTAAGAGTTTGTGAGTTTGTCTGCCATTGCATAACTTCTGCAATGGCAGTATCAATCCTGATTTTGAAGCTATCTATAAAGAAATAGAAAGTTACCAAAGTAATGATTAGTATGATTAAGCCAGCCATCACTTTTTTAAATGTCAGCTCTTTTCTATTGAGTACCAACCAAACCAAAACCATGATGATGGCTGCTATCCAGCCTGCTCTAGATTGTGACATCAGTGACATACTGATACCTAACGCTAATCCAGAGAGTTTATAGATTTTTAGTAGTGGATGGTCTTGAGATTGGATGCTTGCGAATGACATGAATCCCAAAATGATGGAAAAGTTACCCCAGAAAATTGGGTCTAAATAATGATTGGTGAGTCTCTCGCCGTAAGTGTGGGTGCTTAGTTTTGCAAAGATCAAAATACCAAGTAGTGCCAATGGAATGACCAGGGATAGCAGTTTGGAGAAATTAATTTTGTGTTTGTATATGGCGATCAAGATCGGAAGTGCTGCCAAGAGTCTGACGGGGCCATCATATGAGGCCGCAGAGATATCACCTCTGATTGCTTGTGTAAATAATAGGCTCAGAACTGTGGCGGATAAGCAAAGAATAATTAAAGAGCTGTATTTTTCTTTAAAGAAGTTGCTAGGGTAATCTGAATTAATCCCAAGGGCTAATAGTGATAAAAGTAGGCAAATAGCTGATAAAACCCCAAATAAACCTTTGAAGGTCATGAAGCCAAACGGTAGTATCAGCAAAGAAATCATGAACAAGCTGATGATCCAGTGATGACTCTGCTGATCAATGAGGCCAAAGCGATGAAAAACAGTATTTGAGGTATTTTTCAAGTTAATATCCTTCTTTTATACATATTGTAATAACTTTATGTCACGTATCTACGATTGTTTCTGTTACTT
>JACCDN010557117.1_pt1 | contig 13042 bp, 13 predicted proteins | sample 7441691 | NCBI WGS metagenome assembly JACCDN01 (sample SAMN15323439, study PRJNA562643) | freshwater metagenome | isolation source: river surface water | place: USA:Blue River Watershed | collected 2017-08-16 | reverse complement strand
GCCCTGGTGATTTCGTTTGGCACCTCTATGTAGAGGGTGTCCTCAAGCACACCTTTGGGAACCGCAAGATCCAGGTGCCCCTTTAGATGCGGGGTAACTCGCTCATCGCCGGCAACTTTATTGACCAACGACTGCCACATTGTGGCGAGTTGATCATCCGGCATTTGAAGCTCCTAGGGAAAGTTATCCACAGATTTTTGCACAGTCGGATGGGGTTGTGGAAAAGTCTTCAAGTTTCTGTGGAAAACTTGTTGAAAGTTCCCCCATTTCCGATGTGCATCATTCAAGCGGTATTGCAGGTTCAAAATCAAATCGAATCGGCGTGTCGCTGGCATATTTTTGTAACAATCGTGGTAACCGAAGCTTTCAGGCCATTTGAGTTGAGCTGACTCTTGACTAAGCGATTGCCTATGGCGTAAAGTATTCAGGTTGACTTGGGCAATCAGCCCAATAGTTCCAGGGAGATTTGAAGTGAGCAAGCGCACCTTTCAGCCGAACAACCGTCGTCGTGCAAAGACCCACGGTTTCCGTGCTCGTATGCGTACTCGCGCTGGACGCGCCATTCTTGCAGCCCGTCGCCGCAAGGGCCGCGTCGAGCTGAGCGCATAAGGATCTACTCTGCTAGCGCGGAGTAGTCGCCTTCGTTCAGGCGACGAGATTCGCGATGTCGTCAAAAGAGGACAGCGTCATTCTTCGACGTTTTTTACCCTTCATTTTTTGCCAGCTGATCAATCACGATTCGCCGTCATAACCGGCCGGGTGGTTGGCGGGGCAGTTCAAAGAAACAAAATTAAGCGCCGCATCACAAGTGCAATTAGAGCCGAGCTTGCATCTCTAAATCAGCCAATTGACGCGGTTTTCCGGATGCGCAGCTCGGCCCTGGACTGTGATTATGTCGTGCTGCTTGACGCAGTTCGTGATGCTTTTTCGAAGGTCAAGCCTTGAGGATCATCTGGTTTGTCTTCCTGCTTCCCAGAAACCTGGTGATTGGGTTTGTGCTGATTTGGCGCAAACTTATCTCCCCTCTATATGGAGATGTTTGTCGCTACTACCCGAGCTGCTCAACCTATGGACTTCGATCAGTTCAGAACCACGGCATCCTGCGTGGCCTGCCGCTGACCATCTGGCGAATCTTGCGTTGCCACCCTTGGGCAGCCGGTGGGATTGATGATGTAAAAACTGGTCCGAGCTGGATTGTGATTGGCAAGCTAGGATTTGTAAGTTCTAAGTCGCAAAAGAAGAAGAGGTAATAGTGGATCTGCTGTGGCCGATTAAGTGGCTTGTCGAGTTGGTGCTCGTAGGTTTCCACACCCTGTTTACTGCTATGGGCTTGCAGTCCACCTCCGGAATCTCCTGGGTGCTAGCTGTTGTAGGTCTGGTGCTCGTTGTTCGTGCAGCTCTTATTCCTGTTTTCGTAAAGCAGATCAAGAGCCAGCGCAACATGATGTTGGTTCAGCCTGAGCTGAAGAAACTGCAGGACAAGTACAAGGGCAAGACCGACCGCGACTCGCGTGAGCGTATGGCTCGCGAGCAGATGGAGCTTTACAAGCGCACCGGTTCTAACCCACTGTCATCGTGCTTGCCGCTGCTGCTTCAAATGCCAATCTTCACCGGATTGTTCTTTGTATTGAACGACGCCGGTAACAACAAGCCTGGTGTTGGCCTGCTAACTCAGGAGATGGCAATCTCCTTCTCCCAGGCCCAGATTTTCGGTGCCAAGCTTTCTGACACCTTCTTCGGATCCGATGCACTAAACGTCAAGGTGCTAGCCGGAATCATGATTGTTTTGATGACCGCTTCTCAGTTCATTACTCAGAAGCAGATCATGACCAAGAACCAGAATCCTGATGTGCAGAACAGCCAGTTCATGCAGACCCAGAAGATCTTGCTCTATGTATTGCCTTTCGTGTTCCTAATCTCCGGTATCAGCTTCCCGCTTGGTGTTATGACCTACTGGCTGGTTTCCAACTTCTGGACCATGGGTCAGCAGTTCTTGGTGATTCGCAACATGCCCACTCCTGGCTCCATTGCATTCAAGGAGCGCGAGGCACGCCTGCAGAAGAAGGGCAAAATCAAACTTGAGGAAAACACTCCTGAGGCGGAGGTTGAGCAGCCTACGCAGCGTCAACAGCCGGTCGGTAAGAATCGTGCAAAGAAGAAGAAGAAATAATGAGTAGAGAACAAGAGCTTGAGCAAGAAGGCGAAATCGCTGCGGATTTCATCGAAGAGTTCCTAGACACCGCGGATCTCGATGGCGACCTTGAGATTGAGTTCCGCCAGGACCGGGTTTACATCTCGGTTACCAGCGAGGGTGAGTCAAACCTAGGCAAGATCTCCGACCCAAACACCGTCGAGGCACTGCAGGAAATCACTCGTTTGGCGGTTCAAGCCAAGACTGGCTCAATGAGCCGTTTGATCCTTGACATCGGTGGATCTCGCCAGGCAAAGACCAAGCAGCTGGAGACTCTGGTTGAGCGCACTATTGCAAAGCTCGAGGAGACCGACAAGCCTCAGCACCTAAAGCCAATGAGCTCCTATGACCGCAAGCTGGTTCACGACATGGTGAGCGAAGCCGGCTACGTCTCGGAGTCCGAAGGCCAGGGCAAGGAACGCCACATCGTCGTATCCAAGCCTTAATGTTTCACGTGAAACATCGGAGGATTTAGATGGCTGACGAACTCGACATCGAACCAGAACCTGCAGCAGCAGCCGAGATCTTTGGTGCTGGGATTGATTTAGCTCGCGCTTACACAAATCGCTTGGCCACCGACTCCGAAACTTTTGGTCTGCTTGGACCTAGAGAACTACCGAGAATCTGGTCTCGTCACGTAATCAACAGTGCCTTGCTGTCAGAGCTTGTCCCAGATGAGACTCTGGTGGCGGATGTTGGTTCAGGTGCAGGTCTGCCAGGTATCCCGATGGCAATTGCTCAGCCGAGGGCACATTTCACTTTGATTGAGCCCATGGAGCGCAGAGCTAATTGGCTATCCGCAGTGGTTAGCGACCTTGGTATTAAGAATGTGGATGTGATTCGGGTTCGCGCCGAAGAGGTAACTCGCACAGACTTCGACATCGTGACGGCCAGAGCGGTCGCCGCCCTGGATAAATTGCTCAAATTACTTACACCGCTTACCCGTGGTTCGAACCTAAAGACAGTTCTTGCACTCAAGGGATCACGCGCACCCGAGGAGATTGCTGAGGCAAAGCCGCGACTCCAGCGCCTGGGTTTTGGTGAACCTGAGATCCTTACCCTTGGACTGGGGAAAGCTCCTGAGACCGCGACCGTGGTTCGCATTATTCTGCAATGATTGGAGACAAATGTTAGATCAGCCTGCAGAGACCACCGCCGAGACACCAGCAACCGTCCGGGAGGGTTTGGGATACCCGAACGACCGCAAGGAAACCTCGCCTCAGCCCACCGGTTGGCAGGGCTTAGACACCGCTGACATCGACCATGTTTCACGTGAAACATCAGCGGGTCAGTAGTTATGGAAAACATTCCAAACACCCCGTTATTGCGGGAGATGACGCTCAATAATGAGCGAGCTCGTCGCGTTGCAGAGGTGACCCTAAACCCACCAACGAAGACCCGAATCATTACTATTTCCAACCAAAAGGGTGGCGTTGGTAAGACCACATCGGCAGTCAACCTAGCGGCGGCTTTGGCTCGCAAGGGAATGGGTGTTCTGGTCATCGACCTTGACCCGCAGGGTAATGCTTCTACCGCACTGGGTGTAGAGCACCACAATTCTGTGGTTGGTAGTTACGAGGTTTTGGTTCAAGGTGTTCCAATGCTGGAAGCCGTAAAACAAAGCCCAGAGCACCACAACCTTTTCTGCCTTCCCGCCACCATCAACTTGGCTGGTGCTGAGATTGATATGGTTTCGGTCACCAACCGTGAGCGCGTGTTGCTGGACAGTTTGAATCAGTTCCTAAAAGACTTCGATCACCCAATTCACTATGTGTTTATCGATTCCCCGCCATCGCTAGGGCTATTGACTGTCAACGCATTAGTTGCAGCGAGTGAGGTGCTGGTTCCGATTCAGTGTGAGTACTACGCACTCGAGGGTGTCACCCAGCTAATGGCAAACATCGAGCGCATCCGGGCGAACCTGAATCCAGATTTGGCGGTTGGTGGCATTTTGCTCACCATGTTTGACAACCGAACTAACCTTTCAACCGACGTCGCGGCAGAAGTTCGCAAGTATTTCCCTAAGCAGACACTGAATGCCACCATTCCACGCTCCGTGAGGCTCTCAGAAGCTCCGAGCTTCGGTCAGACGGCAATCAGTTACGACCCTAAGAATTCTGGCTCCCTGGCCTATCAGGAAGCTGCCATTGAATTATCTCAGCGAGGAGTAATCAAATGAGTGAAGAAAAGCGTCCAGAGCGCAAAGGCGGTCTCGGAAGAGGCATTGGCTCACTAATTCCAGGTGGTGACCGCGATGCGGTTGATGTCTTCTTCACCAACACCAGCGCGATGCCTCTGATTGAAGTGCCGGGCGCACGTTTTATGGAGATTGATCCAAACCAGATTGTTCCCAACCCGCAGCAGCCTCGTTCGGTTTTTGAACCAGAGGCTTTTGCTGAGCTAGTTCACTCCGTCAAGGAATTTGGAGTCCTCCAGCCGATCGTGGTTCGCCCTAAGGGCTCAGGTTTCGAGTTGATCATGGGTGAGCGTCGCCTTCGTGCCTCTAAAGAGGCAGGTTTGACAAAGATTCCAGCCATCGTGCGCGAGACTGCCGATGAGAACATGCTTCGCGATGCCCTGCTTGAGAACCTGCACCGCTCGAACCTGAACCCGCTGGAAGAAGCGTCCGCTTACAAGCAATTGCTTGAGGACTTCGGTTCTACTCAGGAGCAGCTGGCGGATAAGTTGGGTCGCTCAAGACCACAGATCACCAACACCCTTCGACTTTTGAAGTTGCCACTTCCGGTGCAGTCGCGCGTTGCCGCAGGCGTTCTCTCCGCCGGCCACGCACGTGCTCTGTTGGGTGCGCCCGATGAGGTGACCATGACAGCTTTCGCAGAGAAGACTGTTCGTGAAGGCCTTTCGGTTCGCAGCCTCGAAGAGCTGGTCTCAAATGTCAAGGTCAAGCCAAAGCCGGCTCGCGGCAAGATCATTCCTGGCGGCAAGACCGACATGCTCAAGGAGATGGCCGAGGACATGGGCAACGCTCTGGACACCGTTGTGAAGATTCAGCTCGGTCGCAAGAAGGGCCAGCTAATCATCGAGTTCGGTAACGTGGCAGATCTGCGAAGAATCGCAGATCGCATTCAGGGTAAGAACTAAGACCTAAGGGCAGCTAGCGCTATCGAAAGATAGGCGTCTGGCAAGGTTTCCCCATCGGCAATAACCGCCTGCGGAAACAGCGAAGTCTCAGTCATTCCGGGGGTGACATTGGCCTCTAGGAACCAAGGGGTCCCTTCGTGGTCAACAATTATGTCAATTCTGCTGAGGTGTCTCAGTCGAAGCGCATTGTGGGCTAGTAGGGCGACCTCGGCAGCTCTTTCGAGATCGGCCGGGCGCAGTCGGGCAGGAACGTAGTAGGTGGTTTCACCCGGCACGTAACGCTCTTGGTAACCGAATGCCCCACTGTTCGGTTCGACCTCAACCGCTGGCAGCGCACGCGGACCAAAGCCCAAATCGACAACTGAAATTGCCAACTCGGTGCCCTCGATGAACTTCTCGATCAGAACCTGATCACAGTAAACAAATGCATCCACCATGGCCTTGGTGAAGGCCTGGGCGTTCTCCACCTTGCTGACTCCCTGCGCCGAACCGCTCTTAGCAGGCTTGACGATCAACGGAAAACTCATTTCGGTTGCGACCAGTGCTAAGACAGCCTCGGCGTTTAGCTCTCGAAAGGTGGACTTTGGCAGCGTGATGGAATCTGGGGTTTGCACACCGTGGCGCTTGAGAATGATCTTGGCTGCCGGCTTGTTCCACGCTAAACGGGCACCATCGGCGTCTGAGCCAACGAATGGGATTCTGGCAAGCTTCAGCAAATCCTGTAGTGAGCCGTCTTCTCCCACGGAGCCGTGCAGCGTTGACCAAACCACGTCAGGTCTGGTGGCGAGCAGGTGGCCAAAAAGCTCACTATCAGGCTCTCTGAAGTCAACCACAGCGCCGGCTTCAATCAGCGCGTCTGCTACGCGGCGACCGGACTTCAAAGAAACATCGCGCTCATGCGATATCCCACCGGCTAGAACCAAAATGGTGGGCTGCATGGCTAGTCCTTAGCTCCGAAAGTGTCCAAAAGATCCAACTGCAGGTTCACGACGTTGGAAAGACGCTTGATTCCCACCTTGACGTTCTCTGCGGTTGGGTGGCTAAAGCAAACGCGAATATTGTTTGCCCCTCGACCATCGCCATAGAAGGCGGTGCCTGGGGTATAGGCAACCAGCTCATTGACTGCCAAAGGCAGCATTTCTTTGCTGTTTAGGCCCTCTGGAAGGGTGAGCCAGAGGAAGAAGCCACCCTGTGGTCTGGTGGTCTTAACCCTAGGTAAATACTGGGCAAGCGCCTCGAGAGCAGCGTCGCGCTTGGTGGCGTAAAGCTTGCGATAGGTGTCGATCTGGCCCTGCCAGTCGGTTAGCGACAGATATTCGCTAACCATCATCTGAGCGAAGGTTGCCGGCGAAAGAATCGCTGACTCATTAGCCAAAACCAGCTTCTCTCTAATTGCTGGCGGAGCTAGTACGTAACCAACTCTTAGTCCAGGGGAAAGGATCTTGGAGAAGCTACCCAGGTAAACCACACCTTCGGCATCCATGGAACGCATCGCAGCCGGCGGCTTCTGGTCGAAGTAGAGCAAACCGTAAGGGTTGTCCTCGATGATCAAGATGCCGCGCTCGCGACAAACCTGCAATACCTGCGCCCTGCGCTCAGCGGTGAGCGTGACACCGGATGGATTGGCAAAGTTAGGCACCAAATAAAGCAGTTTGACCTTTTTACCCTGCTCAATCAGGCGATCAGCCGCCTCAGCAAGCGCTTCTGGGGAAATACCGTCATCATCGGTAAAGACGTGCTCGATGTGAGCTTCTTTGTGACGGAAAATGCCAACTGCCCCCACGTAGCTTGGAGCTTCAACCAGCACAACATCGCCCTGGTCCAGGAACAGATCAGCCAGTAGCTCTAGTGCGTGCTGGCTACCGGTTGTGATCATCAGGTCTTCAACTGAGCCGTGGACACCGTCAAGCGCCATGATCTCTTGAATCTGCTCGCGCAGTCTCAAATCTCCTTGGCCACCACCGTATTGCAGCGCATAGTTGCGTCGATTAGACATCAGGGAGCGGAAAGCCTGCTCGATTAGCTCGCCATCTAGGGCCGAAACATCTGGCATACCACCGGCAAGTGAGACCACCTCGGGTCTTGAAACCACGGAAAAGAGGGCTCTTACTTCAGAAACCGAGAGGTTTGACGCTCGCGCCGCGTACGCATGCTTCCAGGCGTCAAAATTAGTGACACTTCCGGTGCGCGTTTCGGACAATTGCTACTCCCTAGGGTTTAGGGGATAGCTTACTTTGCGATGGCCCCAAGGGGCTAGCAGATTACGGCCTTATCCGAGGTATTCGCTGAGCTCCGAGACCAAAGCAGCCTTTGGACGAGCCCCAACCAATTGCTTGACCAGCTGGCCATTGTGGAAAACACCCAGCAGTGGAATACCGGTCACCTTGTAGTCCATGGCAAGCTGACCCTCTTCGTCAACGTTCACCTTCACGATCTTGATCTTGTCGTGGTATTCGGTGGCAATTTCCTCCAGCACCGGAGCAATCATGCGGCAAGGACCGCACCACTCCGCCCAAAAGTCCACAATTACGGGTAGCTCTGCCTTGAGCACGTCCTGCTCAAAGCTTGCAACGGTGGTGTCGATTGGTTTCACGTGAAACTCCTTAGTGACTTGCTAGGTAGTGCTCGGCATCTAGGGCCGCAACACAACCGGATCCGGCGGCGGTAATCGCCTGGCGGTAGGTGGGGTCGATCACGTCTCCAGCTGCGAAAACACCCGGTAGCGAGGTCTTCGAGCTGCGACCTTCGACCTTGATGAAGCGGTCTTCAGTTAGCTCTACCTGGTTCTCAACCAAAGAAACCCTCGGGTCATTTCCAATCGCGATAAACAAGCCATCCAGTGCCAGCTCGGTGCGCTCGCCGTTGCGAGTATCTTCCAGCACCACGGCCTCGAGTTTGCCGTCACCCTTTAGCTCAACAACACCTGCGTTCCAGATGAATTCGATCTTTGGGTTGTCAAAGGCGCGCTGCTGCATAATCTTGGAAGCTTTTAGAGTGTCGCGGCGGTGAATTACGTAAACCTTGGATGCGAACTTGGTTAGGAAGTTGGCCTCCTCCATGGCAGAGTCTCCACCACCTACCACCGCAATGGTCTTTTCGCGGAAGAAGAAGCCGTCGCAGGTGGCACACCAGGACACACCGTGGCCAGATAGCGCCTTCTCGTTCTCAAGGCCGAGCTCACGGTATGCAGCTCCAGTGGAGATGATTACGGTCTTGGCTTCGTAGGTCTCTCCCATGCCGGTCTTTACGATCTTGACATCGCCCTTTAGGTCAACCTCAACCACGTCATCAAACAAAATCTCGGCACCAAAGCGCTCAGCCTGGGCCTGGAAGTTTGCCATTAGGTCAGGACCCATTAGTCCCTCAGGGAAACCAGGGAAGTTCTCCACCTCGGTGGTTTTCATCAATTCGCCACCTGGCTCGACGCTAGATGCGATAACCAACGGGTTGAGCTGAGCTCTAGCCGCATAGATGGCAGCTGTGTAGCCTGCAGGGCCTGAACCGATGATGATTACGTCGCGCATGTCGTCTCTGTTTCCTCTTAGATAGATAGTTGTCTATCTATACCAATCTATCCGCCAAATTGCGGGTCTAACCTCGTCTAAACCTATTCTTCAACTGCCGTTGCAGCTCGCGTAATTCCGGAACCCGGAAAATCCACAAGGTAGCAAGATAGCAAATCACCATTGCTGAGCCGACTACCGCACTGGTTAGCACCGCAGTAACCACGCTGTTTAGCGTGAAACTACCTTCAGATATTCCACCCAACCAGACCATCAAAGAATATCCCAGTCCAGCGGCTGGAATGGCGGCGAGCACAAACCCAAGCAGTGACTTGATAAACGAACCCTCACCCATGGCCCCAATTCGCCTGCGCAGCATCAGGTAACCAATCAACCCCTGAACCAGGATGGAACAAGCAGTCAGGATCGAGATCGAAACCACCAACCACTGCTTTGGAACGGTTGCTCCTAGGGTGAGCGAGCCGGTGATGTGGATTGCAATCTGGATGGTCGTGAAGATAAACGGAGAGCGGGTGTCCTCCAGCGCAAAAAATGCGCGTTGAATCATGTAAACCACGCTAAATGGCACCAAGCCAACCATCAGGGCAACAATTACGTTGCCTAGCGCCAAGGTGGCGGGGTATTCGCCGACAAACACTCGTGCAATCGAATAGGCCAGCATCATCAAGGTGGCGGTTGAGATTACGCTCACCAGCGCAATCACCCGCAACCCGGTGGTGAGGTCTTTCACAAACTCGTCGAGCTTCTCATTAGCCGCATGCTGCGACATTCGCGTGAAGTAGGCGGTGGCAATCGAAACCGTTACCACCGAGTGCGGCAACATGAAGATCAGCCAGGCAATCGAGGCAGCAGCCACCGATGCCACCTCTAGGCCCGCCTCACGACCGGCAACTGCGGTGGAGGCAACCGCGGTCTGCACCAAACCACCGATTTGCGTAACTAAAACCATGGCGAGCGACCAAGAGGCGGCCTTTAGTGCTGGCCTTAGGCCGAAGCCGCGGAAGTGGAAATTCAGATTCAGCGCCAGCCCAATCTTCCCCCAACTTGCGAACAGGATCAGGGCCTGGGCCGCAACACCCAAGGTTGCGCTACCGGCCAGTAGCGAGATGCGATCCGCTTCCCAGAGGCTTACGGCGCGCTCCCCGGCAGGGTCGGCGCCGAAGATAAAGATGAAGGCAACCAATCCAGCGATGGAAACCACGTTGTTCAATACCGGAGCCCACATAAACGGCCCAAATTCACTTCGCGAGTTCAGCACCTCACCCAGAATCGAGTACAGCCCGTAGAAAAAGAGTTGCGGCAAGCACCAGTAGGCAAAAGCGGTGGCAAGAGCTAGCTGATCCTGTGACCAGCCTGAGGTGTAGAGCTGCACCAAAAGCGGTGCTGCCATGGTGAAAATCACAGTCACCGCGAAGAAGACCGTGATTGCCAGCGTCACAAAGCGGTCAACGTAGCCCTTGCCGCCATCGGCCTGGCTTCTGGCTCGCACTAACTGCGGCACTAAGACTGCGTTCAGCACCCCACCAACGATGATGGCGTAGACGTTGTTCGGTAGCTGATTTGCGACTCCAAAGGCATCGGCAGCATCGGTGGTGACACCTATAGCTGCGGCTATCAAGACCGCTCTGGCAAAGCCAAGAATCCTCGACACGATGGTGCCGGAGGCCATGATTACCGAGCTACGAGCTACTGACTTCTCAGCCATTGCGCCTCCGGCGCAGCTTCCGCACGGTTCGATAGCTACCGATCAGAATCAGACCAAACATGGCAAAAGCGAAGCTCACCAGCAAAAACAGCTCGACGTCATAGTTCACATTCACTTTTATCAGCTCGCGCTTACCGACCTCTACGCCGTTTTCCTCTACCCAAACCTCAAGCTCTACCGGGCCATTCGCCACGGCACGGACAGCCAGCTCCGCCACCTGAGAGCTACCGGCGGGAATGGTTAGTTCGGCATCTTCAAGCACCTCGAGGCGGAACGAAGAGGCTTTGCCGTGCAAAATTACGGTTGCAGACTCGGAACTGTCGTTTTTGATGGTGACCGGAATTCGACCGTCTTTGGCAACCAGATTTACCTCGCTACCAGGCACCACATAAACATCAGAGGCCTGCGCAATACCCGGGGCGAGCACCGATAGTGCCACCAGAATCAAGGTCAATAACCGCTTCAACTGAGGATCTCCAGAGCTCGTTGGGCAATCTTGCGCTCATTTTCGTGAGCTAGCACTTCCTCAAGTCTGTCAATTTCAAACCATTGTGCGTCTACTACCTCGCCGGTTGGATCGCCATAGGCATTTAGTAAACCGCCGGTTTGCTGCAGTAGGTAGTGGTGGACGGTCTTTTTGATGCGCTTTGGTCCAATCTTGAAGCTGTAGCTGATCTGGCCGATCTTTTCAAGAATCTTGGACTCGATGCCGGTCTCCTCGCGAATCTCGCGCACTGCGGTCTGCAGATAGTTTTCGCCCAGCTCGACGTGACCCTTTGGGATTACCCAGTCCAGCCCGCCACCACGGTTTTTGTGAGAAATCAAGGCGATAAGCGATGGATTGCTTTCGGAAATCACCAGGCCGCCAGCAGACACCTCGGAAACGGTGAAGGGCCGGATGATTTTCATGCCCCAACTCTACTTGCAGGCTGTGGCAAGCTAGTGGCGATGCAACCCGTTGCCGAGGCCTTGAAAAACCTCCAGCAGAACACCCAAAATCCGCTGCTGGATCGACTTGGCGCACTCTTTGAGGCAGCCGGCTTTGAATTGGCGTTGGTTGGCGGGCCGGTTAGGGACGCAATTTTGGGTAGGGTCGCGCCAGATTTGGACTTCACCACAAGTGCCAACCCAGACCAGATCCTCAAGTTGGTCAAGCCAATCGCCAGCGCCACCTGGGATATTGGGCGAGAGTTCGGAACCATTGCTGCTCAGATTGACGGCGAGCAGGTTGAAATCACCACCTATCGGGCCGATTCCTACGACCCAGAGTCCCGCAAACCAACCGTGGCTTTTGGCGACAACCTTGAAGACGACCTGGTTCGCCGCGACTTCACCGTCAATGCCATGGCATTGCGTCTGCCTTCGAGGACCTTTGTCGATCCGCACCAGGGATTGAGGGATCTGCTCGGAATCACGCTTCGAACCCCTTCAAAACCGGAAATTTCCTTCTCGGACGACCCACTACGAATGATGCGGGCAGCCCGCTTCGCATCTCAGCTGGGCTTTGAAATTGAGCCTGAGACCTTCGAGGCGATGGTGGAAATGCGCGAGCGCATCGAGATCATCTCCGCCGAGCGAGTTCGGGATGAACTGACCAAGCTTTTGCTCTCCGATAACCCAAAGCCGGGTCTTGAGGCACTGGTGGACAGCGGCATCGCAGCCTATGTGCTGCCCGAGCTACCTGCCTTGCGCCTAGAGCTTGATGAGCACCACCACCACAAAGACGTTTATCAGCACACCCTGACCGTGGTGGCGCAGGCCATCGATTACGAAAAGGACTACGGGTTAGGCAAAGACCTGGTGCTGCGCCTGGCAGCACTGCTGCACGACATCGGTAAACCCGCCACCAGAAAGCTAGAAACCGGTGGGGCGGTTTCGTTCCACCACCACGATGTGGTCGGTGCCAAGCTCGCCAAGAAGCGGCTAACTGCGTTGCGCTTCGACAACGACACCATCAAGGCGGTTTCAAAGCTGATCGAGCTACACCTGAGGTTCTTTGGGTATTCCGATCAGCAGTGGAGCGATAGCGCGGTTCGCCGCTACGTGCGCGATGCAGACGACCAGCTTCTAAGGCTGCATGCGCTGACTCGTGCCGATGTCACCACCAGAAACCAGCGCAAGGCCGACCGACTCTCTCACGCTTACGACGATCTCGAGCAGCGCATTGAGGTTCTGGCAGAGCAAGAAGAGCTGGACGCCATGAGACCAGAGCTGGATGGTCAACAGATCATGGAGATTTTGAAAATCAAGCCCGGTCGTGAGGTTGGTGAGGCCTACTCGTTCCTTCTGGAGATCAGGCTTGACGAGGGCGAAATCGGCTTCGAAGAAGCTAAAAAACGCTTGCTTACCTGGTGGCAACAAAGGTAGGCTTACAAGGTTGCTCTAAGCAACGTACATGCAAATACCCTCCTGCCATGGAAAGACCATGGCCGCTCTAGACCGAAGGAGGTGGGTGAACTATGCATAACTACGAGGTGATGGTCATTTTGGACCCTCAGCTTGACGACCGCACAGTGACCT
>JACCDN011243167.1_pt1 | contig 13043 bp, 10 predicted proteins | sample 7441691 | NCBI WGS metagenome assembly JACCDN01 (sample SAMN15323439, study PRJNA562643) | freshwater metagenome | isolation source: river surface water | place: USA:Blue River Watershed | collected 2017-08-16 | reverse complement strand
CCGACTCAGCCGAAGCCTGCTGAACAAGTTCACCCTCACGGTCATCAGTAATAGTTGATGCACCTAAACGGATGGTGGCTTCATAAGTTTTATCAGCACCAACAACAAAGGTAAGAAGTTTGGTTCCTGACTCAAGACCGAGAACCAATAACCCAGTGGCCATTGGATCTAAAGTGCCAGCATGTCCGACCTTTTTAGTGCCAGCAAGTTTCCTGACCCTGGACACAACATCATGACTTGTCATTCCAGCAGGTTTATCTACCAGCAACAATCCAGGAGTAGCCAAAGGTTAGTCTCTGTCTTCTTTGTCTATGACTTTTGGCTCTTTGTAAGGGTTCTCCCCTGCCGCAAACTCAGATTCCTTGGCCATCTTCTTCAGCTCATTGTCTCTTGCCCTAGCTTGAGCAAGTAGATCATTCATCTGAGCTGCGCTTTCAGGCACATCATCAGAAATGAACTCAATAGTTGGAGTCAAACGAATAGATAGCTGGTGACCAACCTCCCCACGAATCTTTCCGCGGTGACGTTCGATTACTTCGCTACTCTTCTTCTGCTGATCTGAATCACCAAACACTGTGTAGTAAATACGGGCATGTGAAAGATCTGGAGTGACACGAACATCAGTAATAGTTACAAAGCCAAGATCTGGGTCTTTTACAACCTTCTCAAGTGCAGCTGCAACTAGTACCTTGATTCGTTCAGCCAGTCTTCTTGCTCTAGCTGCATCAACCATTAGACCCTCGGCTTCTCACGCATCTCGTAGGTTTCAATAATGTCCCCTACCAAGATCTCGTTGAATCCTGCAAGACCAATACCACACTCAAAGTCTGTCTTTACTTCGGTTGCATCGTCCTTGAATCTCTTTAGAGACTCAATCTTTAGGTTCTCTGCAATCATCTTGCCCTCACGAGAGATACGAGCAAGGCTGTTTCTCTTGATTGAACCTGAACGAACGATAGAACCTGCGATGGTGCCAACCTTTGAAGACTTGAAGATCTCGCGAACCTCGGCAGAACCAAGTGCTGCTTCTTCGTATTCAGGCTTCAGCATTCCCTTGAGTGATTTCTCAATGTCATCAAGAGCTGCATAGATAACTGAGTAGAAACGAACGTCAACGCCTTCGCGGTCAGCACGTTCCTTGGCCTTGTTATCTGGCTTCACGTTGAATCCAATGATGATTGCGTTGTCAACAGTAGCTAGGTTTACGTCGCTCTCTGTAACAGCACCAACACCACGGTGGATGATTCTTAGTGCAACTGAGTCATCAACTTCAATCTTGAGAAGTGCATCTTCAAGAGCTTCAACAGCACCAGAAACGTCACCCTTGATGACCAAGTTGAGTGATTCGACCTTGCCCTCTTCGAATGCCTTAGTGAAGTCTTCCAGGCTAACGCGCTTACGAGTCTTAGCAAGAAGAGCGTTTCTGTCTGCAGCTTCACGCTTCTCAGCAATCTGTCTTGCCTGACGCTCATCTTCGGTAACAACAAATGTGTCACCTGCACGAGGAACAGACTGAAGACCTAGAACCTGGACAGGTCTTGATGGACCTGCAGATTCAACTGCCTCACCGTTCTCGTTGAACATCGCACGAACACGTCCGTGAGCAGCACCAGCAACGATTGAATCTCCAACACTTAGAGTTCCTGACTGAATCAGAACTGTTGCAACAGATCCGCGTCCCTTATCTAGGTTGGCTTCAATAGCAACACCACGTGCATCTCGGTTAGGGTTTGCACGAAGATCTAGCGCAGCATCAGCGGTTAGAAGAACTGCATCCAGTAGGTTCTGGATACCAGCACCGGTTAGAGCAGATACGTCTACGAACATGACATCGCCACCATACTCTTCAGCAACCAAGTTGAACTCGGTTAGTTGCTGACGGATCTTGGCAGGGTTTGCGCCTTCCTTATCAACCTTGTTCACTGCAACAACAATTGGAACACCAGCAGACTGAGCGTGGTTCAACGCTTCAACTGTCTGAGGCATAACACCGTCATCAGCTGCAACAACCAAGATTGCAATGTCTGTTACCTGAGCACCACGTGCACGCATAGCGGTGAACGCTTCGTGACCTGGTGTGTCAATGAATGTGATTGCTCTGTCAACGCCTTCGTGCATGCTGTGAACTTGGTAAGCACCGATGTGCTGTGTAATTCCACCAGCTTCACCGCCCTGAACATTGGCATTACGGATCTTGTCAAGCAAACGAGTCTTACCGTGATCAACGTGACCCATAACTGTCACAACTGGTGCACGGTATTCCATGTCTTCGTCGTCTTCTTCGAAGTCTGTAGAGATGTCTAGACCGAAGGAATCAAATAGCTCGCGCTCTTCGTCTTCTGCGGAAACAACTTCAAGCTTGTAACCAAGCTCTTCACCAAGAATCTGGAATGTCTCTTCATCCAATGAAGCAGTAGCTGTTGCCATCTGACCTAGGTGGAATAGCACCGTAATCAGCTGACCAGCATTGGCATCAATCTTGTCAGCGAAGTCCTGAATAGAAGAACCTCTACGCAAACGCACAACTGTGTTGCCATCACCGCGTGGGACTACTGCACCACCTAGGCTCGGGGCTGAACGCTGTTCAAACTCTTCGCGTTTTACTCTCTTTGACTTTCTAGCCTTAGATGAACTTCTTGATCCGCCCTTACCGAAAGCACCAGCCGTACCGCCACCGCGACCACGACCACCAGCACCTGGACGACCGCCTGGAGCACCAAATCCTGGAGCACCTGCTGGGGCACCACCCGGTGCACCACCTGGACGAGGAGTAAATCCACCTGGACGAGAAGATCCGCCAGCACCAGCTGGACGAGGAGCTCCACCTGGACGGACTGGGCCACCAGCACCAGCTGGACGAGGCCCACCTGGACGAGTGCCAGATTGACCTGGTCTGCCCATGCCTTGGTTAGAAGAGAAAGGATTGTTTCCAGGTCTTGCCATTGGGCGAGGAATTCCCATTCCTTGAGCCGCAGCAAAAGGATTGTTTCCTGGACGTGGAATACCTGGGGTTGGAGCTACTGGAGCAGCAGGAGTTGCTGGTTCAGCAGGAGCAGCATCAGCTGGCTTCGCCTCTTCAACAGTTTCTTCTTTAGCAGCTGCAGCCTTAGTTGCCTTTGGCTTAGCAGGTGCTTTCTCAACCTTAGGTGCTTCTTCTTTTGGCTTGGCGTTTGGATACGCTGCACGAAGCTTGTTTGCCACCGGAGGGGCAATAGTTGACGAACCGCTCTTAACGTATTCGCCTAATTCATTTAATTTGGCCAGTGCCTCGGCAGTTTCAATACCGAGCTCTTTGGCAATGTCGTACACGCGTGGTAGCGCCACTTTATATCTCCTGTCTGGGACCCACCCCAGTCAGGGCAGGCTTAGTGCTTTGAGGAACTCATTTCGAGGTGCTCATTAGATCTCTAACATCATTTCGGCCTGTTCTATTTGTTTGACTAAATCAGTTACTTGCTCGAGGTCAGCTTTTCCGCGAAATGATCGCACAAAGGCTTTTCTTTCAACCGCAGTTTCAAGACATTTCGTTTTCTTGTGAAGCCAAGAGCCACGACCGGGCAATTTCTTTTCGGAATCAACACTCAGGTTTCCCTGAAAATTGGCTATCCGAATCAAATCTGATCGGTTGCCACGCTGGCGGCAGCCAACGCAAGTTCTAACTTGATACATTCTACTGCCTGCATTCCCTAAAGCTCTAGCCTTTAATACAACGGCTCAGGGCTTGTCTTTATTCCTCGTCTTCGAGGTCATCAGCCATGATGTCAATCTTGGCTCCGGTTAGCTTGCTGGCAAGTCTTGAGTTCTGACCTTCTTTACCGATAGCTAGAGATAGCTGGTACTCAGGAACTAGAACGCGTACCTTAGGGTGTTCTCCCCTAACGGCAGACCCGTCATTGACCACGAATGATGCTGAAACCTTGGCTGGGGACAGGGCTTGAGCCACAAACTTAGCAATATCTTCCTCATAATCGACGATGTCGATCTTTTCGTCGTTTAGTTCGGCGGTTACCGCTCTAACTCTCTGACCTAGTTCACCTATGCAGGCACCTTTGGCGTTTAGACCTGGAACTGATGTTCTTACGGCAATCTTGGTTCGGTGACCTGCTTCTCTAGCAACCTGAACAATTTCAACCTGTCCACTGGCAATTTCAGGTACTTCTAGAGCAAAAAGCTTACGGACAAGGCTCGGGTGGGTTCTAGATACATTGATCTGAACCTGGCCCCTAACGTTTTTGTCGACCTTTGTCACATAAAAACGCATTCTCTTACCGTGTGAGTAGTCTTCGCCAGGAACCTGCTCTTCTGGAGGCATGATTGCTTCAGCATCGCCCAGTTTTACATAAACCATGTATGAACGAGGACCCTGCTGGATTTCACCAGCAACAATGTCTTCAACCTTGGCTTTGAACTCGCCATAAAGGCCTTCATCAGAGATTCCTCTGATTCTTTGAGCAATAACCTGCTTAGCAGCGTTAGCCGCGATACGACCGAAGTTCTCTGGAGTCCTATCGACCTCAGGGACCTTAGACCCGTCAGGAAGGGTAACAATTAGCTCGCCTGATTCATCGCGTTCCTCAGTGTCTGGAACCATGATGACGATTTTTCCAGTCTTCTGGTCCAATACCGCACGGGCTGGGTCGGAGTTACCGACGCTCTTGTGATAGGCAGCTTCAACTGCGGCTTCAATAATTTCAACAAGTTCGTTGAAAGGAATTTCTCGATCTCTTTCAACAAGTCGAAGAGCACCTAAATCGATGTCCATGAAACGCCTCCTGGCCGCTAGTAAGTTATGCAAGCCACAAAGAATGGACTATGTGAGCTCGGCTACCGCCAATTCTACCTTGACTGGGCGTCGGTCGCCAGAGCGTCTATCCCAAAGATCTACTTCTCCGTTTTCTAGACCACGGCCAACGATGACAATCTGCGGAACTCCAAGCAGTTCAGCATCGCTGAACTTGACTCCAGGGCTCACCTTTAGACGGTCGTCTAGAAGAACTGACTTGCCCTTGGCTTCTAGCTCTTTAGCCAGTTTTGCTGCTGTTTCATAGATAACTTCATCTTTACCTGCAGCCACAACGTGGATATCTACCGGTGAAACGGCGCTTGGCCAGATCAAACCCTTTTCATCATTATTGGCTTCAGCCAAGACAGCGATGATTCGTGTGACACCGATTCCATAAGAACCCATGGTCACAGTTACTAACTTGCCATTTTCATCTAGAACCTTGAGATCTAGTGCCTCAGCGTATTTTCTTCCTAGCTGGAATACGTGACCGATTTCAATTCCTCTAGCTAATTCCAAAGGTCCGCTGCCATCAGGAGCTGGATCACCAGCACGAATTTCAGCAACGTCTGCAATTCCATCGGACACGAAATCTCTTCCTGCAACCAAATTAAAAGTGTGCTTGTCTTTTTCGTTAGCACCAGAAATCCAAGAAGTTCCTGCTACCACTCTTGGGTCAAGCAGGTATCTAATCTTGGAGTCAGTCTTCTCACCGAGGAACTGCTTACCGTTCTTGACTGGTCCGATGAAGCCCTTGATTAATTCAGGGTGCTTCGCGAAATCTTCATCGTTAGCAGTTTCAACTTCAAAACCAGCGAAAGCAATTTCAGCTCGCTTGATTTCAAGTTCACGATCACCAGGAATAGCCACCACAACTAGTGATCTCTTGTGCTTCACATCAGTTAGAGCGAGAACTACATGCTTCAAGGTTGAAGCAGCGGTTACATCAGCCTTCCCTAGAGATTCTCTAGCCATAGTTACAAAAGAAGTTATAGAAGTTGCGCCTGGGGTTGGTAATGTCTCCGCTTCTGGAAGACCTTCAATACTCTGTGGTTCTGGCGATGAGATAGTTACAGCTTCAACGTTTGCTGCATATCCTCCAGCTGAACGAACAAAAGTGTCTTCACCAATGGCTGAAGGAGAAAGGAATTCTTCAGAGGCTGAACCGCCCATCGCTCCTGCATCCGCACGAACAATTACGTATTCAATTCCAAGACGAGTGAAGATTCGCTCGTAGGCATCTCTTTGAGCTTGATAGGAAGCAACTAGTCCTGCATCTGAAACGTCAAATGAGTAAGCGTCTTTCATCACGAATTCACGACCGCGAAGAAGGCCCGCGCGAGGTCTTGCCTCATCGCGATACTTGTTCTGGATTTGGAAAAGTGTCAGAGGTAAATCTTTGTAGCTTGAGTAAAGATCTTTCACTAACAAGGTAAACATCTCTTCATGGGTTGGAGCCAGAAGATAGTCGGCTTTCTTTCTATCCTGCAGACGGAATAGGTTGTCACCGTATTCAGTCCATCTACCGGTAACTTCGAAAGGTTCGCGTGGCAAAAGAGCTGGGAAGAAGACTTCCTGAGCACCAGCAGCAGCCATTTCTTCTCGGACTATCTGCTCAACTTTTGCTTTGACCGCAAGGCCTAGAGGTAACCATGTGTAGATACCAGGAGCTGCTCTTCTTATGTATCCAGCTCTAACTAGCAGCTTGTGGCTATCTACTTCAGCCTCGGCAGGGTCTTCTCTTAGTGTTCGCAAAAACAATTGCGACATAGAAAGAATCATGAACTAATCTTTCTTCGCGACAACAACCTGAGGGCTGCCAACTAGGCTTGGGTCCATTTCGCCAGCTAGTCTGTTTGCTTCTTCGATAAGAGTTGCAACGATTTCACTCTCAGGTACAGTCTTGATGACTTCACCCTTCACAAAGATTTGTCCCTTACCGTTACCAGAGGCAACACCAAGATCTGCTTCGCGAGCTTCCCCAGGACCATTAACAACACAACCCATAACTGCAACTCTTAGTGGCACAGTCATGTGTTCAAGTCCTGCTGTTACATCTTCTGCAAGCTTGTAAACATCAACCTGTGCTCTTCCACAAGAAGGACAAGAAACAATTTCAAATTTACGTGGGCGAAGGTTTAGAGCTTCAAGAATCTTTGCTCCAACTTTTACTTCTTCTACTGGAGGAGCAGACAGAGAAACTCTGATTGTGTCGCCAATGCCCTTGCTCAAAAGAGCACCGAAAGCAACAGAGGACTTGATTGTTCCCTGGAAAGCAGGACCTGCTTCAGTAACACCTAGGTGAAGAGGCCAATCGCCTTGCTCTGCTAGAAGTTCATAGGCACGGACCATAACTACAGGGTCATTGTGCTTCACGGAAATCTTGAAGTCGTGGAAATCGTGTTCCTCGAAAAGTGATGCTTCCCAAACAGCTGACTCAACTAGAGCTTCAGCAGTTGGCTTTCCATACTTCTGCAAAAGTCTTGGGTCAAGTGATCCAGCGTTCACACCAATACGAATTGAAACTCCGGCATCTTTTGCTGCCTTTGCAATTTCACCAACTTTGTCGTCGAACTGACGAATGTTTCCTGGGTTAACTCGAACAGCACCGCATCCTGCATCAATAGCTGCGAACACGTACTTTGGCTGGAAGTGAATGTCAGCGATCACTGGAATCTGAGACTTCTTAGCAATAATTCTTAGAACGTCTGCGTCTTCTTGAGTTGGGCAAGCAACGCGAACAATGTCACAACCTGTTGCAGTCAACTCTGCGATCTGCTGAAGTGTGCCGTTGATGTCTGTGGTCTGAGTTGTTGTCATTGATTGCACGGATACAGGTGAATCGCTACCGACTCCAACGTTGCCAACCTTGATCTGACGAGTCTTACGTCTTGGGGTCAATACAGGTGGGGTACTTGGTAGACCTAAGTTAATTGCAGGCACTTAAAATCACTTCTTCCTGATGTCTGGACGACATCGACACGAAACTAGTCTAAACGCCTTGGCTTGGATGTCTCTTGAACCTACATAGATAGCGGATTAAGGATGTCTCTCAGCACCAGAACTATGGTCAAGACAATAAGCAGGCTTGCCACAAAGTAGGCAATCGGCATCATCTGGCTGGTGTCAACAGGACGTACCCAATTCTTTCCCCTGACTCGGAACACCCCACGTTTGATTGACTCGTACACCGCTCCAGCTATGTGGCCTCCATCTAATGGCACTAGAGGAGCCATGTTGAACACAAACAAAGCCACGTTCAGGGACATCAGAAGCCCCAGCTGAGACAGCATTTTGTCTTCAAAACTTATTTGATCGTTGGATGCAATCTGTCCGGAGAACTGCCCGAGGCCCACGATAGAGATTGCTCCGTTTTCACTTCTTTCAGAACCCGGTGCTATCTCGGTCAACGCTGCCCCTGCTTGAAGAGGCAACTGAATAATCATGCTCGCAGTGTCAGAGAGCATTGTTCCAACTTGAGCCAAAGCATAACCAGCATCTTTTGGAGTCCGCTCAGTTTCGAGATAAACACCTAGATACGGTCTCGATTCTTCAGGAGTGGTCAGTAACACAGGCTCAATCGAGAGGGTAAGCACAAGATCAGATCTCTCAACCACTAGAGACACTGTTTTACCTACTGAATTTTTTAGCTCAGCCTCAACATCAGACCAGTTGTCAACTGGCCTACCAGCGAAGCTGAGGATCTTGTCCCCTGGCAATAGGCCAGCCTTGCTTGATGGAGAAGCAGGATTTGGATCTTCACAGTCAGCATTAGCTGCACTAGGAATACAAGACAAGACATCTTTTACAGTTGAAGTTCTTTCATAAGCACCAAAGCCTGAAAACAAAACTACGGCTAGAACAGCTGCGATAACTAGGTTCGCAAAAGGTCCACCAAACATGATGATGAGCTTTTTCCAAGGAGCTAACTCGTAAAAAGTTTTTCCCTTGTCTTCTTCTGCAATCACTATCTGCTCAGTTGGTTGAGCTCCTTTGGTGAGTCTCTGCCAAAGGTTCTTCTTGGCATCTGCTGGTTGGGTTGGTGGCAGCATGCCAACCATTTGAATGTATCCACCTAGTGGAATCAGTTTAATTCCGTACTCGGTGTCTCCCCTTTGTCTAGAAAACAGCGTTGGTCCAAAGCCCACCATGTATTTGGTTACTTTGACACCGAACTTTTTAGCTGGCCACATGTGACCAATCTCGTGAAGTGCAATTGAGATTGCCAAACCAACGAGTAAGAAAATCCAGCCACCGATGCTATTTATGAAATCCATTTGTCTAACCTAACTAAGTTGACTGACATTCAGTATTTAGCGTCTATTTGCTATCAGTTGATTCGCAGTTTCTCTAGCCCATACTTCAGCTGCAAGAACTGACTCAAGGGTCATCTCACTATCTGGCTTATGGCTCTGTACGACTTCTTCAATAATTTCTAGGATCTCAGGGAATGAAATTGCTTTCTCATGGAACGCATCAACAGCCTGCTCGTTTGCTGCGTTGTAAACGGATGGATATGTGAAACCTGCTGAACCAACCTGTCTAGCAATCTTGACTGCTTTGAAAACCCCTTCGTCCAAAGGTTCAAATGTCCAAGTGTGTGCCTTGGTGAAATCAACCGGTGGGCTGACATTCTCAATACGATCAGGCCAAGTCATTCCCAACGCAATAGGAAGTTTCATGTCCGGCGGTGAGCACTGGGCAATTATTGAACCATCAACAAAGCTCACCATTGAATGAACAACAGACTGCGGGTGAACGGTCACTTCAATTTGTTCAAAAGGAACGTTGAATAGAAGATGGGCCTCAATAAGTTCTAAACCTTTGTTGACCATTGTGGCGGAGTTCGTTGTTACAACTCTTCCCATGGTCCAAGTGGGATGCTTAAGAGCTTGCTCAGGAGTCACAGCCTTCAACTGATCAGCAGTGAATCCCCTGAATGGGCCACCCGATGCAGTGAGAATAAGTGTCGCTACTTCTTTAGCGTCTCCTGATAGCAAACACTGGGCAAGAGCAGAGTGCTCTGAATCAACTGGGACAATCTGACCTGGGGCTGCAGCGTCTGTTACTAATCTGCCTCCAACAATTAGAGATTCTTTATTTGCTAGTGCCAACCGTTTGCCTGTTCGAAGAGTTGCAAGTGTTGGAGCTAGACCGATAGAACCTGTAATTCCATTGATAACGACATCTGCTTCAGTATTTTCAATTAGTGCAGTTGCTTCATCAGCACCTACGGCAACGCTTTTTGAATCAACTGAGAACTTGCTGGCTTGAGAGGCAAGAAGGTCTTTGTTTGAATTGCCTGCAATACCGACAACCTGGAACTTGTCTGGGTTGGCTTCAATAATCTCTAGGGCCTGTGTACCAATAGATCCTGTACTGCCCAGGATGATTATCTTCTTCATGTCTCAATCTTGCCATCATCCCAGGATTCCTCGTTGCTAGAGCCTTCTAGCAAGATAAATCTGCCAGGCGTAGAATTAGGGCATGACGATTGAACAGAAAAGACTCCTAGTTACTTCCATTCCAGGCCCTAAATCTCAGGCCTTACACGCGCATCGTTTAGAGCATGTTGGCCACGGTGTTGGCACAGCTCTTCCTGCATACATCGAATCAGCCCATGGAGCGATCCTTGTTGACGTAGATGGCAACCAATACATCGACATGGGTTCAGGTATCGGTGTTACCACCATCGGTCACACCAACCCTGGTGTTGTAGCAGCGGTGGCTGAGCAGGTTGCAAAACTTACCCACACACTTTTCACCGTCACCCCATACATGCCTTACGTTCAGGTCTGTGAAATTCTAAACAGACGCATGCCAGGTAACTTCGTCAAGCGTTCAGCTTTGTTCAACTCAGGAGCAGAGGCAGTTGAGAACGCCATCAAGCTGGCTAGAAAGTTCACCAAGCGTAACGAAATTGCGGTATTCGACCACGCTTACCACGGTAGAACAAACCTGACTATGGCGATGAACTTCAAGAACATGCCTTACGCAGATGGCTTTGGTCCTTTCGCAGGAAGCGTCACCCACGTTCCTATGTCTTACCCATTCCATGACCCAGAGGGAATGACTGGAGAAGAAGCAGCAACTAGAGCAATCAACTACATGGAAAAGAGAGTTGGAGCTAACAACCTTGCTGCTGTAGTTATTGAACCTATCCAAGGTGAAGGTGGCTTTATTGTTCCAGCACCTGGCTTCCTAAAGACCCTAAGTGCTTGGACCCATGCAAATGGCATTGTTCTGGTAGCTGATGAAGTTCAGGCAGGTATTGCTAGAACTGGTCAGTGGTTTGCATCAGAGCACGAAGAAGGATTTGAACCTGACCTAATGACAGTTGCTAAGGGTATTGCCGGTGGTATGCCTATCTCAGCAGTTGTGGGTAGAGCAGAGATCATGGACTCTTCACACCCTGGTGGAATTGGTGGAACCTTCGGTGGTAACCCAGTTGCAGCCGCAGCAGCTATTTCAGTCTTGAAACAGATTGAAGATGGTGGAGTTCTTGAAAAGGCTAAGCACATTGAATCAGTGATGATGGCTCGCCTAGAACTAATGAAGGCAAAGTACCCAGTTATCGGTGAAATCCGTGGCCGTGGAGCAATGTTGGCGATTGAACTGGTTCAACCAGGTACCCGCACACCTAACTCAGCTGCTGTCGATGCTGTAGTCAAGCACTCCCACCTAAACGGTGTCGTGATCTTGAACGCTGGAACCTACGGTAACGTGATCCGATTCCTGCCTTCACTTGCTATCAGCGATGAACTTATTCAAGACGCTCTTGATGTAGTTGAAGCCGGACTTGCCAAACTCTAAAAACCAAGGACAAACAAAATGCACTCATATGCAGACAGAGAAAAACTAGCCAAACTATTTGCAGATGAGGTAGCTCTCTTCACAGCAAAACACCCTGAATCAGCAAAGCTTCATGAAAGCGCAAAGAACGCCCTCATGGGTGGTGTGCCAATGTCATGGATGTCGAAGTGGCCTGGTCCACACCCTGTGTATGTAACCAAAGCTAAGGGTTCTAGATTCACCGATGCTGATGGTATTGAGTATGTTGACTTCTGTCTAGGTGATACCGGTGCAATGGTTGGACACTCCCCTGACGCATCTGTTAAAGCTATCTCTGAGCAGCTTGCCAAAGGCATCACTCTTATGCTTCCTACCGCTGATGCAGCAGTAGCAGCTCAAACACTTTCAGATCGTTTTGGAATGGCTAAGTGGCAATTCACTCTTACTGCTACTGATGCCAACCGTCACATCTTGAGATATGCAAGACACATCTCTGGCCGACACAAGGTTGTTGTTCATGACTACTGCTACCACGGAACTGTTGACGAGACCTTTGCTGTCCTAGATGACAATGGCAACACTGTTAGCCGAGAGAACAACATCGGCCCTCAGGTTGATCCAAGCGAAACAACTATCGTTGTTCCATTCAATGACTTAGAGGCAGCAGAAGCAGCATTCGCAACTGGTGAGGTTGCAGCGATGCTAATTGAACCTGCAATGACCAACATCGGTATTGTTCTTCCAGAACCTGGTTATCTCGAAGGGCTTAGAGAACTCTGCACACGCTATGACGTAATCCTCATCATCGATGAGACTCACACTCTTAGCGAAGGCCCTGGAGGAATGACTGCTCGCAGGAACCTTCAGCCTGATGCAGTTGTCTTGGGTAAGACAATCGGTGCAGGTATCCCTGCTGGTGCTTTTGGTATGACTGCAGAACTAACAGCAAGAATCCAGAAGAGCCTTCACCTAGAACACATCGATGTCGGTGGTGTTGGTGGAACTCTTGCTGGAAATGCTTTGTCTATGGCTGCTATCGCGGCTACTCTGACCAAGGTTCTTACTCCTGAGGCTTTCAAGTCAATGGAAGCTCTCTGTGATGTTTGGACTAAGAACGTCCAAGACTTGATTACTAAGTATGGAGCTCCATGGCAGGTAAGCCAGCTTGGTTGTAGAGCTGAATACTCATTCAGATCTGAAGCACCTAAAAACGGTAGAGAAGCTGCCGACGCAGATGACTTCGAACTACAGCAGTATCTTCACATTCACGCCTTGAACCGTGGAATCTTGATGACACCATTCCACAACATGGCTTTGATGTCACCGGCTCACACAATTGAAGATGTTGAAAGACACAGAGCTCACTTCGAAGAAGCTCTTATTTCTCTATTTGCTTAGTGCTTTTTGAGTAAGCTGCGGCGTTTACGTTCGCCGTTTATCTGAGTTATTAGTACCAGAAGGATAGCTG
>JACCDN010850333.1_pt1 | contig 13044 bp, 16 predicted proteins | sample 7441691 | NCBI WGS metagenome assembly JACCDN01 (sample SAMN15323439, study PRJNA562643) | freshwater metagenome | isolation source: river surface water | place: USA:Blue River Watershed | collected 2017-08-16 | reverse complement strand
TCGCTTTAGCAGTATTTTTTAACGCGCCCGCAAGCTGAGGAGCTCAAATCGGCGCGTGGCATTAATCCAAGCCGTGACAATACGGGTCTGAGGGCGCTACGTCAAGTAAATCAATGGGTTGGCGAATGCAAAAAATGTATGGTTAAAATGCATCAGTTATGGCGCGCGCTTGGTACCTCGTTCAAAGCAAACCCCGCAATGAAGCGCGGGCGTTGGAAAACCTCGTCCGCCAGGGCTATGAGACTTATTTGCCCTTAATGGAAGTCGAGCGTTTACAGCGTGGCAAGTTGTTGAAGAGGATGGAACCGCTGTTTCCCCGCTATCTGTTTCTGCATCTGGAAGAGGGCAACGATAACTGGGGTCCGATTCGTTCCACGATGGGGGTAGCTGGTCTGGTGCGTTTTGGCCAGGCCTATGCAGTCGTCTCGAACGAGGTGATGGACGCGGTTCGTGAGCGAACGCAAGATATCAGGAAATCACTCTTTGAATCTGGCGACAATGTGCGCGTAGTCAGCGGCCCTTTGCTGGGCCTAGAAGGTGTTTTCGAAATTTCGGATGGGGAGCAGCGCAGCTTTGTGCTACTCGAATTCATGCAGAAGCAACAGCGCGTTTCTGTTTCGACCGCAGATTTGCGCGCAGGCCTCTGACCGAATTAGATGCCTTACGGTTTGTGAGCAAGAAAGTCTTGTGTCAGCGAGACCCAGTAAGAGATGCCCAGTGCAGTAATTTCATCGTTAAAGTCGTAATGCGGATTATGCAGCGTACAACCACCCTCACCCGGCCCATTGCCTAGCCAGACATAACACCCCGGCTTTTCGAGCAGCATATAGGCAAAGTCCTCGGCCCCCATCGAAGGCAACTCGTTTTTGATAATGTTCTCGGTGCCGAGTAGGCGAGAGGCGACTTCCTGGCAGAAATGTGCCTCAGGCGCACTATTGACAGTAGGGGGATAGCGATGCTCATACCGGACTTCGATCTGGGCGCCATAAGTGGCGGCAATGCCGTTGCAGATTTCCTGAATCCGGTGCTCGACCAGTTGCTGTACTTCCGGTTTAAAAGTGCGGATCGTGCCACGCAGAACGGCATCTTCCGGAATGACATTCCACGCATCACCGGCATGAAACTGGGTGACTGAAATAACACCGGCATCACATGGGTGCAGGTTGCGAGAGATTACGCTCTGCAGGGCTTGCACAATTTGTGCGCCGACAAGAATGGTGTCGACCCCCTGGTGAGGCATCGCTGCGTGACACCCGTGGCCACGAACAAGGATCTCCAGGCCACATGTGCCGGCCATAACGGGCCCCGGCATCACAGCCATCTGACCTACGGGTAGTCCCGGCCAGTTGTGAAGTCCGAAAACGGCATCCACCGGGAACTGCTTGAAGAGTCCCTGCTCGATCATGACGCGGGCACCACCCTCGCCCTCTTCAGCCGGCTGGAATATCAGCACCACCGTGCCATCAAAATCGCGATGCTCGGCAAGATAGCGTGCGGCTCCCAGCAGCATGGCGGTGTGGCCATCGTGACCACAGGCATGCATCTTACCCGCGTTGCGAGAGCGATGCGGGAATTCATTGAGCTCCGGCATGGGCAATGCATCCATATCGGCACGCAAGCCAATCATCCGTGTGCCGGAGCCTGCTTTGATAACGCCCACGACGCCCGTACCGGCGAGGCCACGATGCACTTCAACGCCATAGCTTTCCAGCGCCTTGGCCACCACATCGGCGGTGCGGCTTTCTTCAAAAGCCAACTCGGGATGGGCATGAATATCTCGGCGAATGGCCGTTATTTCGGCCAAGAAAGGCAGGTCAAGCAGTTTCATGGTGCACCTGAGGCAGCGCCTCGATGTTGAGGGTTGTGTCACCATTATGGCGCATTCCCCAGCTATACTGAACCCCATGGAACTTGTTGTCATTAGTGGCCTTTCCGGCTCTGGTAAATCAATCGCTCTCGCTGTGCTGGAGGACGCTGGTTATTACTGCGTCGATAATTTGCCTGCCGACATGTTGCCGGTGCTGGTGGGGCATTTGCGCCGTGATGGCTATACGCGGATTGGTGTTGCTGTAGACGTGCGCAGCGGCCCATCGCTTGAGGCGCTCCCGCGGGCGCTGGAAGATCTGCGTCGTGATGCCCGCGTGAGTGTTCTGTTTCTAGATGCCAGCGACGAGACTTTGTTGCAACGGTTTTCCGAAACGCGCCGCGCCCACCCGCTGACCAGTGAAACGATGACGCTGGCTGAAGCGTTGCGCCATGAGCGTGCATTGCTGGAACCCGTGGCCGAGATGGGTCACCGTCTGGATAGCAGCCATCTCAAGCCCGCAGTGCTGCGAGCCTGGATTCGCGACTTTCTGAACGTAGATAGTCAGGATGGGTTAACGCTGGTCTTTGAATCTTTTGGTTTTAAGCACGGTGTGCCGCGAGATGCGGACATCATGTTTGATGTGCGTTGTTTGCCTAATCCGCATTACGACCCGGTGTTACGACCATTAACGGGTAAAGATGCGCCGGTCGCTGCGTTTCTTGAAGCGCAACCGGATGCATTGAAGTTGCGCGATGATATTGCCCGTTTTGTGACGGATTGGTTGCCTAAATATGGCCATGACAATCGTTCTTATCTGACGGTGGCTATTGGCTGTACTGGTGGGCAACATCGTTCGGTGTGGATGACCGAGTGGTTGGCCACGCAATTTGCCAATCGTCCAGACGTTCTGGTGCGGCACCGTGAACTGGTTCCTGAAGCAAAAGATCAAAACGCTACTGCGCCCCGGTGATGTGCTGATATTGCTCGTCGGCATTGCTGGCTGGGCGGTGTTGACGATATCCCTGTGGCAGTCTGGGCCTGCGGCGCAAGCACAAGTGCGACGGGATGGTGTGCTGGTGGGTGCGTACCCCCTGAGTGAAGATCGTACGGTATCGGTGGTGGGTCCTTTAGGTGCCACCACGATTCGTATCGAAGCCGGACGTGCCCGAGTGGTCAGCGACCCGGGCCCGCGTCAGTACTGTGTGCGTCAGGGTTGGCTGACCAGACCCGGACAAATGGCGCTATGTGCACCGAATCACATCAGCCTGACCCTGACGGGTGGTCCATCGGCTTATGAGTCGATGGCTTACTGATATGTTGCATCGACTCAGCCTGACGCCTGATGACCATCGTATTGCACGGCTAACGGCCGCTGCGATTGCAATTGCCTTGGTGGAGTCCGCGGTACCCAGTCCCTTGCCGGGTGTTAAACCTGGTTTGGCTAATATCGTAACGCTATTGGTATTGCTGCGCTATGACTGGACGACCGCCGCGTGGGTGACCATGCTTCGTGCGTTGGCCGTAAGTCTTCTAGTCGGCCAGTTTCTGGCACCAGGTTTTGTCTTATCACTGGGCGGTGCAATGGCTTCATTGGCCGTGTTGTTTGCTTTTCGGCCGCTGGTGACGCAGCAATCTCAATGGTTTGGGCCTGTTAGTCTATCGATCTTGGCAGCACTGGCACATATGCTGACGCAACTTGTGATCGTGCGTGCCTGGTTGGTGCCGAGCCCCGGCGTATGGGTGCTGGCGCCCGTTTTCTTCGGTGCGGCGTTATTTTTTGGCCTGCTCAACGGGATGATTGTTGCCTGGCTCGTGCAGCCCAATGGTTATGGCGTAGCCAGCAATGAAAATCTGCCGCACAATACCCAATCATGACCGAATTAATTAACCGCCCTGTATCAGCACCGCAGCGTGTTTGCCTCGCGTGGACTGGTGCGTCTGGTCTGCCCTATGGTTTACGTTTGCTGGACGCGTTGCTTTCAGCCGGTGTCACCGTTGAGCTGATTTACTCTCAAGCCGCGCAGGTTGTTGCGCAGCAGGAGTTGGGCTTGCGCCTGCCGTCTTCTCCGGATGAAGCGTTGCAATTACTGCAAGCGCAGTTCCCGGATCGCGTCGGCAAGTTACTTGTGTACGGACGTGACGCGTGGTTTTCTCCGGTGGCATCGGGCTCTAATCCGCCGGATGCCATGGTGGTGTGTCCATGTTCCATGGGCACTTTAGCGAGTATCGCCGCAGGCCTGGCAGATAACCTGATTGAGCGGGCGGCTGATGTTGTGCTCAAGGAGCGCCGCCCCTTGATTATGGTGCCGAGAGAGACGCCCTTCTCCGTGATCCATCTGGAAAACATGCTGCGCTTAGCTCGTGCCGGCGCCGTGATTGTGCCGCCCTCGCCAGGCTTTTATGAGCATCCACAGAGCGTGGCAGACATGGTGGACTTCATTGTGGCGCGCATACTGGATCAGCTGCGCGTGCACCATGCGTTAGGTAAACGCTGGGGCGGTGACGTTTAAGCGTTAACTCTCTGCCGCTTCGGCAACCAGAAGTTTGCGCCAGGGCGTAGGTAATGCCAGCGCTTCGGCATCAGCAAGCGGATAGGCATCCAGTTCGCGATGTCGATTCAAGGCAACGGGTTGCGATGTGCTTTTAATCACGTAACGCGCCACTTCGGCCTGCAGCTCGAAGTGTGTGAATCTGTGACGAACGCTTTTGCTGGCCAGAGCCACGGCATTCGCGGGCAACTGCACCGTGTCGGCATCCGGCAGGCTGAGTAGTCCACCCCAGATACCACAAGCTTGGCGGCGCTCTAACCAGACGTGATCGTCATCGCGAATTAACCAGACTTTGCTGGTGCGTACTGGCAGACTCACTTTTGCTTTGCGATGCGGCAGTTCGCTGACGCGATTAGTCTGCTGCGCATCGCAGAAACCAGACATCGGGCAGACATCGCAGCGCGCCTTGGTACGGCTACAGCATGTTGCGCCCAGATCCATCAGGCCTTGTGTATAGGCTTCAATCCCTGTTTTGGGTAGCAACGACTCGGCCAGTAACCAGAGCTGTTTGTCGACGGCCGAGGTGGTAGGCACGCCTTCAATACCGAACACCCGGCAGAAAACACGTTTGACATTCCCATCCAGAATGGCTGCTCTGTGCCCGAAAGCAAAGGCGCAAATCGCTGCAGCGGTTGAGCGGCCGATACCGGGTAGTGTGGCAAGCGCCTCTGGGTCGTTGGGAAACTGTCCCTGGTAATCGGTAGTAATTGTTTGAGCGCAGGCATGCAGGTTGCGGGCGCGGGCGTAGTAGCCTAGGCCGGCCCAGAGCGTAAGCACATCGTTGATGTCGGCCTTGGCCAGTGCTTTAACGGTTGGAAAACGTTCCAGAAAACGTGCGTAGTAAGGAATCACCGTTTGCACCTGCGTTTGCTGCAGCATGATTTCCGATAGCCAGATCCGGTACGGGTCGGTTGTCTGCTGCCAGGGCAGATCGTGCCGGCCATGCTTTTTTTGCCAACGCACCAACGCCGCTGTGAATTTGGACAGGGCGGGCGTATTGCGGCTGATCGAGCCCAGATCGGTTTGAGCGGTGGCGGTCTTAGGCATGGCGTATTTGGTCGGCAACGTCGGGGTGAGCGGTATAATCAGCGCCCATCCTAACGCATTGCACATGAAACCGGCATGACCCGAACGACGCGGTCTCCAGAGACTGATAACCCCGAACCTTTTCCTTTCGAGCAAGTAGACTCGACAGGCGATGCACAACGCGACTTGCGTGTGGCGCTCGGAAGGTTTCCGACCGGGGTTGCTGTGATCACAGCCCTGGATGCAGACGGCCTGGCCATTGGCCTGACGGTGAGCTCGTTTAATACCGTCTCACTGGAGCCGCCTCTGGTGGTGTGGAGTTTGCAGTTGAGTTCGCGACACTTGACAACCTTTGATACGACCAAGCGTTATGCGATCAATATTCTGTCGCAAGATCAGGCTGAGGTTTCCAATCTGTTCGCGTCTTCCCTGGATAATGCCTTTGATGCTGTTGCCTGGGCGCCAGGTCTGAGCGGTGTGCCTTTGCTCGCCGGTTGTTGTGCCTGGTTTGAAGTGGAAAATTTCCAGCAGCTTGATGGCGGTGATCACCGCCTGTATCTGGGTAAAGTCAGTCGCTTTGCCGCCGATCCGTCGCCTGTGCCACTGGTGTTTCATGACGGCGATTACGCGGCGCTCAATCGGTAGATCATGACAAACCACCAGAAGCCGAGGTTGTTTCTGGTGCTTGGGGATCAGTTGCATCCCGACCCGCACCCATTGCTGGCGCAAGCAACACCTAATGATTTTGTGTTGATGGCCGAGGTGCCGGAAGAGTCCACGCACGTCTGGAGCCATAAAGCGCGCACTGCACTCTTTTTCTCGGCCATGCGTCACTTTGCCGCGCACCAGGAGTCTTTGGGCAGGTCGATCAACTACTGGCGTATCGGTACGCACGACCACCCCTCCCTGGCGCACGCTGTAAAAGCCTTTGTGGCGCAAAATCCAGAAGTTGCTGAGCTTTGCCTGGTGGCGCCGGGGGATCGGCGGGTTCTGGTATCGCTACAGGCTTGCGCTAAAGACCAGAATCTTTTACTCAGCATCTCTCCAGACCCCCATTTTTTATGCAGTCTGGATGCCTTTAATCAGTGGGCGGCACGTAGCGATAAAGCCGGCAGAGACAGTTTGCGGATGGAGTTTTTCTACCGCTGGATGCGGCAACGTACGGGTGTGCTCATGCAGGAGGGGCAGCCTATTGGCGGCCAGTGGAATTTCGATGCAGAGAACCGGAAAGGGTTTGGCGCAGGCGGTCCACCGCCAGTGCCACAAGCCAGACGCTTTGCACCTGATGCGTTAACCAGTGATGCCTGTACCGATGTCGATCGCTGCTTTTCCGATCATCCGGGCGGTCTGACGTCTTTTGGCTGGCCGGTGACGCCGCAAGAAGCATTGGCGGCGCTGGATGATTTTATTGAGCATCGCCTGCCGGAATTCGGCCACTGGCAAGACGCTATGTGGCACGGCGAGCCCTTCCTCTGGCATTCGTTGATTTCTGCCGCGCTTAATCTCAAGTTGCTCGATCCGCGTGTCGTTATTGCACGGGCTGAGGCGGCTTTGGCATCTGGTGCGGCGCCGTTGGCATCTGTAGAAGGATTTATCCGGCAGATTCTGGGCTGGCGCGAATTCGTGCGGGGCATCTATTGGCGTTATGGCCCGCAGTGGCCGGCCGTTAATTTTCTGGAAGCGAGGCGCGAGTTACCGGGCTGGTATTGGTCGGGTAAAACCCAGGCAGCCTGTTTGAAGGGAGCGATTAGCCAGACCCTGACCCATGGTTATGCGCATCACATACAACGATTAATGGTGACGGGTAACTTTGCCTTACTGGCAGGCCTTAATCCCCGCCAGGTGGCTGATTGGTATCTTGCGGTTTATGTCGATGCAGTTGATTGGGTAGAAGAACCCAATACGCTGGGCATGGCACTGTTTGCCTTGGGTCCGCGTATGACGAGTAAGCCTTACATCGCTTCCGGCGCCTACATCAAGCGTATGAGCAACGCCTGCAAGCACTGCATTTATAAACCTGAAGTGCGCACCGGCCCCAAAGCCTGCCCTTATACAACGCTCTACTGGAATTTTCTGATCCAACACGAATCGTGGTTACGGCAGAATCCGCGCATGGCCATGGCCTACAAGAATCTCGATCGCATACCTCAGGTAGAGCAAGCGGCGATCACCGAATGGGCAACGATTCGCTTGCAAACATTAGAGACGCTGTAGCTAATCCTGGGCAACGTTTGTCACACTAATCATCTCGCTCACGCTGAAGCCGAGTGACGATGCCTGCTGTTTGAGTGTGTCGACAATCTGTGGATCAAGGGCAGGTGTGCGAGAGAGAATCCATAGATAAGAACGGTTCGGCGCACCAACCATCACCCAGCGATATTCCGGATCGAGTGCCATGATCCAGTAGTCTCCCCAGACAACGGGGAGCCATGCCATCCAGTCGGGCGCAAAGCGAACGCGTAATTGGCCGGGTTCGGTAGGGTTGGGCACTTCGGCAATCCCTTTGGCCGATATAAAGCCGTCGTTGGTGGCGCAACGATTCACTACATCCATATGCTTGTCTGCGCGCGGACTGTACGTGGCGGTAATATTCCCGGTGCACTTGCGCTCAAACCACATCGGAAGACGCGCGATTTCATACCAGCGGCCTGCATAGCGTTCGAGATCAACCTGTTGAACCGTAGGTAGCGCAGGTTCTGCAGCGCACAGCGGGCTTTGTAATAGCGCGAGTGAGGCAATTGTGGCTAAGATCGTACGTAAGCGCCTATTCATAAGGGACTCCATTTAAATCCACGCAATTTTTAGGGTCAATTAAGGATTCCGTAATGCGCTTGCGGCACAATGACCATCAAAGACTCATGGAGTACATTATGCACCTACATAACATCATTAAAGCCGTCTTAGGCTCGTCGGTAGCGCTGCTAATTGCCACGGCGCCTTTGTTGGCGCATGCCGAAACACCGCAGAATTTTCTGGATGGCTTTGCGCAGGAAGCCAAAGCGCAAAATCCGGCATTTAAGGGATTTTCAGCCAAAACGGGTGAGGCTTTTTATAAAAACAAACATGGGGGTGATTGGAGCTGTTCCAGTTGCCATACAGACAACCCTATGGCGGAAGGCAAGCATGCAGTTACGGGCAAAGTAATTCAGCCGCTATCGCCTAATGCCAACCCGGTGAGATTTACTGATAGCGCCAAGGTGAACAAGTGGTTCAAGCGCAACTGTAACGATGTGCTCAAACGTGAATGTACACCTGAAGAAAAGGGTAATCTGTTGACCTATCTGCTGTCGGTCAAATCTTGAAAGTACGTCATATGAAAATTTCGACCCAACTCTTTGTGGCTACGCTGTTTGTGGGCTTATCGGCCACGGCTGCCGCCGGTGATCACAATTACGGTCCTTATCCGTCTTATTACACTGAAGAATGTGGCAGTTGCCATGTGCCTTATCCGCCGCAGCGCATGACACAAGCCGGTTGGGAAACTCAGATTAATGGCCTGAAACATCATTACGGTACCGATGCCAGTGTCGATGTGCCGGCGAGCCAGACCATCCTTTCGTATCTAGTGAACAATGCCGGCTGGAAAGACAAATTGGCGCCAACAGATCCGACGGCCCGCATGACCAAAACAGCTTGGTTTGTAAAAGAGCATGGTGCATCGGCACCCAAGGGTAAGAGTTTTAGTGAGTGCACCCAATGCCACACCAAAGCGGCAGTGGGTGACTACAGCGAGCAAACGCTGAAGGTGCCAGCCAGCTGGCGCTCGCGTTAATTTATATGACAGAGATGGCGCAAGCGTCACAAGACGAGCAAGGCGAGACCCGCATTCTGGTGTGGGATATTCCCATCCGGATTTTTCACTGGTTACTGGTGCTTGGCTTTGTCATTGCCTACCTGACGAGTGAGTCTGAGCGGTGGCAGCTTTGGCATGTTACGGTAGGCTACACATTTGGCGCACTCCTGTTCTTTCGCATGCTCTGGGGAGTTGTGGGCAGTCGATACGCCCGGTTTAGTCAATTTGTCCGCGGTCCTCGTCTGGTATTAGCGTATTTACGCTCTTTGCTGACTAGAAACCCGGAACATTTCACGGGTCACAACCCGGCGGGTGCTTTAGCGATTGTCGGCATGTTGGGTTTGGGTTTGCTCACGGTACTCACCGGTTGGGCCAGTTTTAATGACTATGGCGACTGGTTCGGCGAACTGCATGAAGGCATCGTTAATCTATTGCTCATCATCATTGGTGTTCATATTGCTGGCGTATTAGTCTCAAGCGTTTTGCATCGTGAGAATCTGGTGCGAGCCATGGTTAATGGTCACAAGCGGGGCGTGGCAGTTGAAGCGATCCGTTATTCGCAGTGGGTTGTCGGGGTGCTATTGCTTGCAGGATTGATGACATTTCTGTGGGCATTACTGAGTGGGCAGCTGCCCTGGTTGATACCTTAAGGTATTGTCTAAGACATATTGACGCTGTCAGAGGATAAAACGATGCGTATTCTGATTGTAGAAGACGACCCAATGCTGGGCGAGGGTTTGCAGGTAGGCTTGCGTCAGGCGGGGTTTCATCCCGAGTGGGTCAAAGATGGGGAAGCGGCTTGGCAAACCTTGCGTCACGACACCTTTAGTGCCGTAGTGCTTGATCTTGGTTTGCCCAAGATGGATGGCCTCGAAGTGCTGAAACGCGTGCGTGCGAACGAGCAGAAGTTACCGGTGCTTGTGCTGACTGCCCGCGATACGGCACAGGATGTGATTGACGGCCTTGACTCCGGTGCCGATGACTACATGGTGAAGCCATGCGATCTTGGTGAGCTGGCGGCACGTTTACGTGCGTTAATTCGTCGTGCGGCAGGTGCCGCAGCACCCATTATGCAAGTAGGTGAGCTAACGCTCGATCCGGCATCGCGGGATGTGCGTTACGAACAGAAGGAAGTAGAGCTCTCGCCACGTGAGTTTGATCTGCTACATGAGCTTATGCTGAACGCAGGTCGTGTTTTAACCCGGGCACAGCTCGAGTCAAAGATCTATCCTTGGGGCGAAGAAGTAGAATCGAATGCCCTGGAAGTGCATGTGCACCATTTGCGCCGTAAAACAGCCACAGAGGTGATTAAAACCGTACGTGGTGTTGGCTACATTATGCCGAAATGAAACTGAAGCTTTGGTGGCAACGAGCCCGAAGGGGCTCGAGCAGTTTGCAACTTCAGTTGCTTTCCGGGACGCTTGGTCTCGTTGCACTAATCTGGGTCGCTTTGAGCATCAGCGCATGGCATAACGCTGTTTCTGAGGGCGACGAACTGTTTGACGCGCACTTGGCACAAACCGCTGCCCTACTCGCTGTACTGAGTAGCGATGGTTCTGACGAGATTCCTGACGAGCTGCCGTCACATCGATATGCCCGCAAAGTGGCTTTTCAGATATGGACCGAAAAGGGTCGGTTGTTAGCACGCTCAACTTCAGCACCAAAAGATGCGCTTACAGATCAGACGAAAGGGTTCTCGGATCGACGCATCGACGGGCGTAGCTGGCGTGTCTACAGCTTGCGTGACACACGGCATAGCCATCTTATTCTTGTAGCTGAAACGCTAGAAGCGCGTCATGCGATTGGCGCCGAGCTGGCGAAGCAGTTGCTGACACCTTTTGCGATTGGTTTGCTGTTGCTGGCCATCAGCCTGGTGTTCATGATGCGCTCTCGGTTTAAGCCACTACGCCGTTTAGCCATCTTTATCGGGCAACGTTCTCCAGAGCGGTTGGAGCCGATTGATCTCGTGGACGTGCCTGGTGAGCTGCATCCGATTATTGAGCAGACGAATCGCTTGCTCGAACGGGTGGCCGCGTCGATTGAGCAGGAACGACGATTCACCGCCGATGCTGCACACGAAATTCGTACGCCGCTCGCTGCAATTCGCACGCATGCTCAGGTCGCGATTGCCGCCACCGATAGAGCAGAGCGCGATCATGCGCTGGCACTGGTCGTGCAGGCCAGTGATCGGGCCACCCATTTGCTGGGACAACTGCTGACGATGGCGCGCCTTGATAGCGTCAGTCTCATCAGCGGCTTTGTCGTCTGCGATTTGCGTTGTATCGCTGTCGACGTCATCGCAGATCTGACGCCGCAGGCCTTAGCCAAAAACGTCGAGTGCATGCTTAACGAAGGTAACGTTGCCTCGGTAAAAGGTGATCCGGCGCTCTTGGCCGTCCTGGTTCGCAACTTGGTAGATAACGCAATTCGCTATTCCCCCGCAGGTTCGGCCGTTACAGTGACGATTCGACAGGTCGAAGGTGAGGTGAAGCTGGTGGTCACGGATCAGGGCCCCGGTATTCCGGCTGAAGAACGCCAGCGGGTCATGTCGCGCTTCACCCGCCTTGCAGGAAACGATGCGCCGGGTTCGGGTTTGGGCTTGTCGATTGCATTGCGCATCGCCGAACTACATAACGCAACACTCGTGTTAACCGATGGCCCGGCTGAGCAGGGGCTAAGCGTTGTTTTAGTCCTGCCGGCTTACTCTGAGTAGCCTTGTGGCGATATTAGCTAGTGCAATCCCACTCAGCATAAACACCATGGAGCCAACAATGTCGCCGGTAGCCATGGCCGCCCAAAGACGGAAGGTTTCCCAGGTCGAGGGGTTTTGATAAGCCCCCTCGAAGTTCAGCTGTGCAAAAACCAGTTGATGCAATGAGGCAGACAGCAAGCCCTGGCTAAAGACGATGAAAAGCACGTCGTTAAACTGGAGTTCTTCAAGATCAGACCCGATTTTCTGCCACCAGCAAACCAGTTGCATCATCAGGTAGGCTGAAAAGGCTGAAATGGCAGAGATAATCAGTACATAACCCAATTCGACTGCGGGCAATTGACCCATATATTCGACGGTGGAAAAGATGCAGCCGATAAAAACGCCAATGGCACCGCGAAGCCCGAAAACCAGTACTGCCAGAGTGCGTATTCCTGCAGGCAGGAAAATTAACGCGACGCCGGTGGCGTAGTCGAGCGCGGTAGTCTGCGTTTGTAACAGCACCTGCAGTTTCCACACCAGCAGCCAGCCGATGGCACCGAAGAGATAGGGTGTCAGTTTGGCATTGACGAGGGTCTGGATAAGATTGGCCGAGTGCATAGGAATACCTTAAGAGGCATTCTATGACAACTTCATGGGCATCTGAGCCGAAATTTATCGATTACAATATTGAGTTGTTTGCCAAAGCGGGCATCGTATAGTGGTATTACCTAAGCTTCCCAAGGCTCCCGAGCGAGACGCGAAGATCCTCGCAGCACCCCAGAAGCTATGCGGCTCCCATAGATTTCAAAGGGTTAGGAATTCCAGAGGTGGTGTCAGTTCCATGCCGCATCGTAGTTTTGATGTCGCTATGTCCGAGGACCTCTTTGATCTCGTACAGATTCAGACCGTTCTAAATCAAACGTGAAGCATTGGTTTATAAAAGCGAGTGAGGAGTTGAATTAAAGAATTTGAGCCCCGTATAGGAAAGCGCTTAAATCCTATTCATAAATTAACCTCAAGGGGTAATCCCCCCTTGAGATAAGCGAGATTAGAAGTAGAATTTTCTCGTAACGAGGAGTTCTACATGAAGAAGTCTAAATTCACTGACAGCCAGATCATGGAAGCCCTAAAACGGGTTGAGGCTGGCTTATCAGTTCCTGAGATTTGCCGAGAGCTG
>JACCDN010359992.1_pt1 | contig 13044 bp, 10 predicted proteins | sample 7441691 | NCBI WGS metagenome assembly JACCDN01 (sample SAMN15323439, study PRJNA562643) | freshwater metagenome | isolation source: river surface water | place: USA:Blue River Watershed | collected 2017-08-16 | reverse complement strand
GATTGGCCTCACCTCGCTTATCAAGCCGCACGCCTGGCTGTCCGCAATCGCAATCGGCATCTTCATGCTTGTCGTCGGTTTGACTCAGGCGAAACTCCGCTACAAGCCCGTTCTGCTTTCGGTAGTAGCAATTGTCGGTGCGGCTATTCTGAACCGTGTCGTGATTGGGTTTGCAATCGCAGGCCCTAAGGCACTTGGATTCTTTGGCATTTATCTGGGCCTGGATGTATTCTCAGAGGTATCAAGGGTTGATAGCGGAAGCCTCGGTTCTTCGGACGGCCAGACTACCGGACTCGTTGGTTCTGGTCCCATGAATGGGCTTGTTGGCCTGTTCGGAATCCAACTCAACACCCACCTCTTAACAGTGTTCTCTCTGCTGGGAATCGCCATTATTGGCTTGATTGTCGCATTGGTCGCACTGATCAGAAACAAAGAACTGACCGCTACCGCGGCCCTCGCCTTGTTCGCGTTTATTTGGCTCTTTAGCCTGATGATTGAGATTGTTATGTTCACCGGTTGGATTACCGGTGGTGGAGACGACCACACCACTCGTGTTCTGCTTCGCTACTACGACTTCCTGTTTGTGATTGTCCCACTTGCCGGACTCGCAGTTGTGGTAAGGGGTCTAGCAGACAATGTCAACGTCTTTATTCGCTGGGGATTAGTCGTTTTTGTTGGAGCCCTAATCACACCAGCTTTCTCTGGCTTCTTTGGAACTTTGACCATACAGATCGCGGATGCCCCAAACCTTGCTGGCCTTGTGGTGAATCAGGATGTCCTGAACGGTGTTGCGCTCACATCAGCTCTGGCCCTACTTGTGTTTGCCGTGGCACCAAAGTTTCTGAAGTGGACATTCGTTTTGATCTTGCCGTTCTCGATGGTGGGAACCGGATGGCAAATCCAGGATCAGTACCAGGGGTTCAGGGCAACACCTAACGCCGCTGACAAGGCTGGCCAGTATGTCTACGCCAACTGGTCCGAAGCCGATCGCGAGGACACTTTGGTTCTAGCTGGCTCAAGGTTCGAGGCCACCAACGTTGCAATTTGGGCAGATGTTGCAAACATGCCATACGAGCTGTTTGGACCAGGTTCTCTATACGACGCAACTCTTGCCCCAGAGGGGACCAGGTTCATCATCTCGGTTGGTGATTTGGGAGCAGTTGGTGACTTCGAAGAAGTTATCGAGGGCGACGGCTACAAGCTATACAAGCTCAAGGGCTAGGCGTTAGGTGAGGATTCTCTTTGTCCATGAGGTGAATTACCTCACCAAGCCCATCTACGAAATGCATGAATTCCCGGAGCACCTAGCTGCTCGCGGGCACCAAGTTGCCTTCTGGCACTTTGCCGAAGATTTCTCAAGATCACGAGTCAGTGAGCTGGGGTTTAGGCGAGAGATCCAAGGGCGAGTGGTTGATGGCTCTAGGGTCACGCTTTACACACCGCAGGGGACCGAAGGCACCTTGATAGGTCGTCTTTTGACTGCGCTGAGTGCGAAATCTCTAGCAAGGCAAGTTATAGCGGACTTTCGACCCGATGTCATCGTGAGCTTTGCGGTCCCCACTCAAGGGTGGCAAACTTTGCAAGTTGCAAGAAAGCTAGGTATCCCATTTATGTTTCGGGCGCTAGACGTTTCACATCGAATCAGAAAAGGACCGTTTAGAACTCTGATTCGTGCGGCAGAGATAGTTTTGTATCGGAACAGTGACTTGGTCAGTGCGAACAACCAGGCGATGCTCGAGTACTGTCAAAATCTTGCAGGGCGTGAGCTTAGAAGCGCTGCCGTACATTTTCCGCCTCTTGACCTGTCTAGATTTCGGCTTGGTGATAGAGCCAGGGGTCGGAGGCTGCTTGGGTTAGATGACTCAGAGAAAGTAATCATGTATATGGGGAGCTTCTTCTACTTTTCTGGCTTGCCTGAGGTCATTGAATCGATAGGCCTTCAACCTGAAACATTCAAGCTTGTGCTGATTGGGGGTGGTGAGCAGGAGAGGGAGCTTAGGTCGCTTGTCCTAGAAAAAGGCTTAGGAAATAGGGTTCTATTTGCAGGGTTTATACCGTTTGAGCAGTTGGCTGATGCTTTAGCTGCTGCGGACATAGCGATAAACCCGATGCACAGAACTCTGGTGAGTAATGCCGCCCTTCCCAACAAGGTATTGCAGTACCTTGCCTGCAGGATCCCAGTGGTCGCAACAAGACTTGATGGCCTTTACGCAACCTTCAGAGACATTGCCCCCATTGCCTGGGTGGATACCCCTAGTCAAGTTCTCACGAGGGCCGTTAGCTACTTGTCGAACAAATCCAAATCGGACTTTTCAAAGTCGGATTCCTTCCTTGATTCACTGAACACCGAGTCGGTGGACATCTTTGAGCGCTCGCTGACAGAAGTGGCAGGGCATCTATGAGATTTCTAGTTCTTGGCTCAACGGGAATGCTGGGCTCAGAGATTGTTCGGGTTGCAAAGCTAAATGGCTTGGACCTTATGGCTAGCTCCCGGGAGCGGGCGCCGAGATTTGATGCGCTTTCTCAATCCTTCCCAGATTTTGCAAACCACATCGGGCTCTCTGAGCAGGATATCGTGGTCAACGCCATAGGTTGGATTCCCCAGAAGGCTTCGGGTAATTTGTTAGTCGACCAGCGAAATGCTGATCAACTGAACAATTGCCTAGTGGCAGACATATCAAGTGTGCAGCAGAGCGTAGGTTTTCGATGGGTCCAGATCGGAACGGACTGCGTTTTCTCTGGCAAGTCAGGACGATACTCGGAGACGAGTATGAAGGATGCCCGAGACCTGTACGGTCGCTCCAAAATTGAAGGTGAAGCGCATTGCAGTTCGGCAATACTAGTTAGGTCATCAATCATTGGCCCTGATAATCGCAGCAATGCTGGGCTGTATGCATGGTTCAAGTCTCAGGGTGGGAAAGCGGCGATTCCTGGTTACCGGAACCATTTGTGGAATGGAGTGACTACAACCGCTTTTGCAAAGCTCGCAGTTGGACTGGCTAAGTCCGAAATAAGGCAAATGCTCCAACACTGGGTGCCCAGTGACGTGGTTTCCAAAGCAGCGCTGCTGGCACTCTTCGCAGAACAACTTGGCTTCTCTGAAGATGCAGTCGAATTCACCGAGAGCTCCCTTGAGGTCGACCGAAGCTTGATAACCAACAATCAAGAACAAAACCGACAGCTTTGGAGGCTCGCTGGCTACGATGGAGTTCCAACGATCTCGGAACTTGTATCGGAGATGGTAAAAGTGGATCTAGGTAGAAGGTGACATTGGCTAATCAAGCAATCAAAGATTCCGTGGTTGTCATCACTGGAGGTACCGGATCATTCGGTTCTGTGATGGCTAGACATGCCCTCGAGCAAGGTGCCGCAGAACTGCGAATCTTGAGCCGTGACGAGGCAAAACAAGATGCCATGAGGCATGCCCTCGGTGATTCACGTGCCAGATTCTACATCGGCGACACACGCGATTTTGAGTCAGTGAATCGGGCTATTCGAGGCTCGGACCTGGTTTTTCATGCGGCAGCCCTCAAGCAAGTGCCTTCAGCAGAATTCTTTCCGCTAGAAGCAGTTAAGACAAACATCAACGGGTCGGCTAATGTTTTGCGAGCATCAATCGAAAACGAGGTCGGTGCTGTTGTCTGTTTGAGTACCGACAAGGCCGTATACCCCATCAACGCTATGGGTATGTCTAAGGCACTAATGGAAAAGACTGCAATGGCGTTCGCTCGAGATTTTCACCATGCACCCACCAGAATCGCTGTTACGAGATACGGAAATGTCATGTATTCACGTGGCTCAGTAATCCCACTGTTTATTTCTCAAATTAAGTCTGGCTCACCAATCACAATCACTGAACCACTGATGACTCGTTTTTTGATGTCGCTGTCCGAGTCGGTCGATTTGGTTGAGTATGCGTTCAGTCATGCGGAAACGGGCGATCTTTTTGTTCGCAAAGCGCCAGCGGCGACAATAAGAGACCTTGCAGTTGCTTTGGTGGAACTTTTTGGTGGAAGCCTAGACCAAATTCAGAGTATCGGCTTTCGACATGGGGAAAAGCTTTTCGAGTCGCTGTTAGGTGTCGAGGAGCGCGCTAAGGCAGAAGATCGAGGCGACTACTTCCGAGTCCCTTTGGATGCCCGCGATTTGAACTATGCCCTCTATTTCGAGGAGGGGGAAGATCGCTCGCAGGAGCTCGATTCCTACACATCACACAATACGCAGAGATTGACTGTAGAGGGGATCAAGGACCTGCTTCTAACCCTTGACGAGGTGAAGGCGGAGCTTGGCAAATGAGAAAGCTAAAAATCTTGGTTATTCTCGGAACTAGGCCTGAGATTATTCGACTATCCTCTCTTCTCAGGCTGTTGGATCAGCAGGCTGAAATGTTTCTTTTACATACTGGCCAGAATTTCACTCGTGAGCTTAGCGATGTCTTTTTTGAAGATCTTGAGCTCAGGTTGCCCGACTTGCACATCAACTCACGCGCAGCAAGCCTGAGCGAAGGAATCGCCACGACATTTATGCAAACCGAGAGGGTTATCAGGGACTTTCGTCCGGACGCAACTGTGATCCTTGGGGATACCAACTCCGCCCTCGCTGCAATCGTCTCTGAGCGAATGGGTGTGCCCGTTTTTCATCTAGAGGCAGGTAACCGCTCTTTTGATCCGAGAGTGCCGGAAGAGCTAAATAGAAGGATTGTTGATCATGCCTCAACTTTCAATCTGCCCTACTCGCATTTTGCGGAGAGAAACCTAATTCGGGAAGGCTTGCATCCCAATAATGTCTGCGTCACCGGCACCCCTCTCCACGAGGTTCTCGAGTGGGTGTGGCCGAAGTTAGAAAACTCAAAGATTCTGCAAGAGCTTGATTTAGAACCTGGGGAGTATTTCTTGGTAAGTTCCCACCGCCAAGAAACTGTTGATAAAGAGGAAAACTTAGTTGCACTGGTCGATTCGCTGGAGCATCTTTTCGATACTTTTGGCAAAAGGGTGATTGTCTCCACGCACCCAAGGACAAGAGCTCGACTAGACGAGGTGGCTAAACATAATTCCAAAATAGAGTACCTTGAGCCTTTCGGCTACGTTGATTTTTTGAAACTTCAGACTTCAGCCCGATGTGTTCTTTCGGACTCGGGAACGATTTCCGAGGAGTCCTCGATTCTAAACTTCAGGGCTATCACAATCAGGGACTCTTTTGAACGCCAAGAGGTATTTAACTCGGGCCTCATCTCCACAGCAGGGCTGCACTTTGACAGCTGGAGGATTGCATTGGAAGCTATTGAGAATCGCCCCAATCGGATTGCTGCCGCATACCCGAGAACCGAATTTGCATTTTTAGTTTGGCAGTTCATCCTTTCCAAGCTTCTTCCGAGGAGTGAATGGTCAGAACGATAGGGGGGTCCCTCACGAACTTATCTTGAGCGAGTCTATGAGTTCTAGTTTGCTTCTGCGATTGCTGTTGTTTGAGCGGCTAGCGCAAATCTTCTGACCCTTTGTGGGTTCCTGGGTACAAAGGCTGTCTCGAGCGTCTGTTTCAATTGGAAGGGGCCACTGGGAGATTATGTACTCTTGCTGATAATCAAATCGAGTGTTTTGCGCCGAGAGTACCCTAGCAAGATTTGTGAGACTGCTTGTTCAGGATCGCTTTTCAAAAGGGCTAGACTTGCCCAAAATGTGAGGGTGGGGTGAGTTTTGCGTCGAGTGACAATGGGCGGGCCTAGGTTGGGGCTTAGAGAGAGATTGGCAGTTGACAAGGTGCTGAGATCGGGCCAATTAGCTCAAGGTTCGGAGGTATCAGCTTTCGAATCTGGATTCTCACAGCTACTGGCTCACGGCAGGAGTGTTATCGCTGTCAACTCAGGGACATCAGCACTGCACATCGGAAACCTAGCACTAGGTATTGGACCTGGGGATGAGGTCTTGGTGCCAGCCTTTACCTTTGCGGCCAGTGCAAACTCGATTGCTCTAACCGGTGCGACACCGGTCTTTTGCGACATCGATCGGGAAACATTCACGATTGATGTCGAATCTGTGAGGTCGAACATAACATCCCGCACCAAAGCAGTCATGGCCGTACACCTCTATGGTCAGTTGGCCGATATGAACGCCATAACAAAGCTTGCCAACGAACACAATCTGCTGATTATTGAGGATGCTGCCCAGGCTCACGGGGCGTCTCTCGGTGGCATTTTTGCTGGAGGGTGGGGTGATTACGCGGCTTTCTCTTTTTATCCAACGAAAAATATGACCACTGGAGAGGGCGGGGCCATTGTGACTGGCAATCCAGATGTGGAGAGGTCGGCACGATTGTTGCGCAATCAAGGCATGATTGAGAGATATCGCAATGAAGTTGTTGGGCTCAACAATCGCATGACAAACATTTCCGCCGCAATTGGAAATGTCCAGCTCAAGAGGCTTCCGGACTTTACCAGACGACGTCAAGAAAACGCCGAGTTCTATTTTCGTGAGCTTTCCGATCTGGGCGAAATCACCCTGCCTCGGGCGAGAACCGGAGGCGTTCATGTGTATCACCAGTTCACCATTACGGTTCAAGGAGATAGAGACGAATTCGCAAACGAACTCTGGGCTCTAGGTGTTGAATCCGGCTTGTATTACCCCAAGCCGGTAAATGAGCTTGACGCTTACAAAGTCGCTTCCGAGGTGCCGAACGCAAACTGGGTCGCCGATCATTGTTTGAGCCTTCCAATTCACCCAGGGCTCTCGAGGCGGGACTTAGGCCATGTTGTGCGATCCATCAAGAAAGCCTTGGCTCAGTAATGCGTGTAGGCGTAATTGGCGCTGGGGTCATGGGCCGAAATCACATTCGAGTGCTTTGCTCAATGATTCAAGTAGAGAGCGTTTTTGTTTTTGACGAAGCAGGTCCGGTTACCGACCTCGAGTTAAAAGTGACTACAAGGCCGAGTCTATCGGATTTGCTGCGGTCGAGTCTTGACTATGTCGTCGTTGCCGCTCCGACACGATTCCATCACGCACTCGCACTTCAAGTGGCAGAGAGCGGCACCCCCGCTCTGATTGAAAAACCGCTTGCTCGAACCCTTAATGAGGCAGAAGAAATCGAGCGGGCATTTAGGGACGCCGGGCTCCTCTGTGCGGTCGGTCACGTTGAGCGATTTAACCCAGCGCTTCGAGGGCTCAAAGAAAAGATCAACGCTGGTTTGATTGGCAAATCTTTATCTATTACCACATCGCGTGTCGGGCCATATCCACACCGAATAAATGATGTTGGGGTGATCCGCGACCTTGCTACTCATGACTTTGACCTTGTGCTCTGGTTATCGGGTCAAAGTTACGATTTCATAGAATGCAACATTTCTAACGTCGTTCACCCTGACAGAGAGGACATCTTTCAGGCTGTGGCCAGGCTCTCAGATGGCACTCTGGTTACCCATGAGATTAATTGGCTCACCCCTTACAAGAGAAGACAAACTTCCGTTCTTGGCGAGCTTGGGATGCTAGTAGCGGATTCACTGCGCGCCGAACTCAGGTTATTCAAGAACGGCACATCGGGCTCGGAGTGGGATGTTTTTTCAAGTCTGCGAGGCGTTAGTGAGGGAGAAGAGATTAAGTTTGTTGTCCCTGTGAGAGAGCCACTTTTGCTGGAGCACCAAGCATTTCAGTCGCTCCTTCAAACTGGTAAGCAAGATGAGATCTGTACAATCTCTGAGGGGCTGGAAGTTATGCGCTTAATTGAAAGGATTAATCCCACTGGCGTTTAGGCTCTTACTTGATTTCGCGCGAAGCAGCCCCCTCAAGCTGCTTCTTCGTTATGAGAGGCATATCGACTCCTCCAAGTTTCTAAATCCTGTAATGCTAAGCTTCCCTAGACTTTGGTGCTCGGAAAGGGAGGCGTAAATGACCTACGTAATCGCTCTTCCATGTGTAGACGTAAAGGACAAGGCATGCATTGATGAGTGCCCGGTTGATTGCATTTATGAGGGTGACCGCATGCTTTACATCCACCCGGATGAGTGCGTTGACTGCGGGGCTTGCGAGCCTGTGTGCCCGGTCGAGGCAATCTACTATGAGGATGACCTTCCTGGTGAGTGGTCCGACTATTACAAGGTGAACGTTGACTTTTTCTCGGAGGTTGGCTCTCCCGGAGGCGCTGCCAAAGTCGGCTCGATTCCCGGAGACCACCCGCTGGTGTCTGCCCTTCCCCCTCAGGGCGAGTAGTGTTCGATCGCCTACCTGAATACCCTTGGCAAAAACTCAAGCCATTCAGGGAACTGGCGAGCAATCACCCCAATGGATCTATCGACCTATCGGTCGGTAATCCAATTGATCCAACCCCAGAAGTCGTTCAAAGGGCTCTAGACCTCGCATCCGACTCTCCTGGCTACCCAACCACCTGGGGTGAGCATTCAGCTCGCCAAGCAGTTTGCGATTGGTATGTGAGACGCCGAAAGTCACCGGGGCTCGTTCCAGATCAGGTCCTTCTGACCATCGGCTCCAAGGAATTCATCTCATGGCTACCGTTGATGCTGGGACTTGGGCCAGGGGATGTTGTCGTTCAGCCCACTTTCGCCTACACAGCTTATGAGGTGGGGGCAAAGTTCTGCGGTGCAGAGATATTTGTCGGCGATGAGCCGAGTGACTGGCCTTCAAACACCAAGCTCATCTGGCTAAACAGCCCGGGGAACCCAAGTGGTGAAGTTCTTTCAAAGGTGCGCCTCAAGCAAGCTCTCGATCGTGCTCGGGAACTTAGAGCGGTAATTGTCAATGATGAGTGCTACGCCGAGCTTGGCTGGGGTGGAGAATACGAGAACTACATCCCTTGCATGCTGGATCCTGAAGTCACTGACGGGGACCTAACAAATGTTTTATCGATTTACTCTCTAAGCAAGCAATCAAACCTAGCGGGTTACAGGGCGGCGTTTGCCGCAGGGGACGAGAAACTCATCAAGGGGTTAGTTAATCTCCGCATGCACTCAGGAATGATGGTGCCCATGCCTGTGCAAAAGGCTATAGTTGCAGCCCTCTCCGATGACGAGCATGTCGCTAAGCAAAAAGAGATCTACCGCAAGCGACGTGATGTCCTACTGCCTGCTGTTCAAGCGTTTGGCTTTGAAATCGCAAACTCGGAGGCTGGTCTCTACCTGTGGGCAACCCGAGGCAACGATTGCTGGGATGACATCAAAGAGCTGGCAGAACTAGGCATCGTTGCCGTGCCGGGCGAGTTCTATGGCGAGGCTGGCAAGAAATACGTTCGTTTTTCAATTACTGCCACCGATGATGAGATTCAAAGGGCTGCAGAGCGGCTTTTGAATGCTCTAGGCTAGGGCGGAAAACAAGTCCCAAAAGGAGCTGTGGCATTGACTTCGAGCGACAAGGTATCGATTCAATACGGTGATGTAAGCGCCGAATTCAATGTGATTCCATCCACCGAAGGTGCTGGTGGTATCGACATCTCAAAGCTCATGGCAACTACAGGTCTCAGCTCCTATGACCAGGGATTCGTAAACACATCTTCTACTAAGAGTGCAATTACCTATATTGATGGAGAAAAAGGCATTCTTCGCCACCGGGGATACCCAATCGAGCAGCTTGCAGAAAACAAGACTTTCCTGGATGTTGCTTATCTTCTGATCAATGGCGAGCTACCTACCGCCTCTCAACTTTCTGAATTTGACCAGAAGCTTCGTCACCACACTTTGGTGCACGAGAGCGTTATGAAGTTCTTCGACACCTTCCACTCCTCTGCGCATCCGATGGCTGTGCTTTCAGCCTCAGTATCTGTCCTGTCTACCTTCTACGATGATTCAACAGACCCTAAGGACCCTGAGCAGGTTGAGCTAGCAACAATGCGTTTGCTTGCAAAGCTCCCGGTCCTAGCGGCTTACACTCACAAAGCTCTGATGGGTCAGACGTTTATTTATCCAGACAATGACCTGTCCTTGGTTCAAAACTTCCTAAAGATGACTTTTGGTAATCCAGCTGAGGACTTTGTTCAGAACCCGGTTGTTACCAAGGCTTTGGACACGCTTCTGCTGCTGCACGCAGATCACGAACAAAACTGTTCAACATCCACCGTTCGCCTGGTCGGTTCTTCACAGGCAAACCTCTTCGCATCCGTCGCATCGGGGATCAACGCACTTTCCGGTCCACTACACGGCGGGGCTAATGAGGCTGTGCTCGACATGCTCACTTTTATTCACGAGTCGGGTGACTCGGTTCAGAAGTATGTCGAGCGCGTGAAGAACAAAGAAGACGGCATTCGCCTCATGGGCTTTGGTCACCGTGTCTACAAGTCATTTGACCCTCGTGCTCGAATAGTGAAGTCCCACGCAGATCAGGTTCTAAAAGAACTTGGTGTCAATGATCCACTACTCGACATCGCTAAGGAGCTCGAGGCTGCAGCACTCGCTGATGACTACTTCGTAGAGCGCAAGCTTTACCCGAATGTGGATTTCTACACCGGTGTGATCTATAAGGCCATGGGATTCCCAGCCCGAATGTTCACTCCACTGTTTGCTGTTGGTCGTCTACCTGGCTGGATTGCACACTGGCGTGAGCAGAATGCCGATTCAACAACTCGTATTGGCAGACCGCAACAGGTTTACACCGGCTACAACGAACGTTCTATCTAGCTAAATCGCAAGAGATGGATCGCGGTGTCACCGTAGGTCTTGATTTCTACCAAAACTAAGACATCGGGTAGCGCCAAGTCTGGCGACCTAGAAGATCTTTCCACCACCACCACCGCGTTCTTTTCGAGGTTTTGGGCGAGTGAGACTAAGTTCTGCGCAATCTCCTCGTTTGATAGCTCATAGGGTGGGTCTATGAAGACAAGGTTGTAGCTCGCAGCTAATTGACCTAGAAACTTTTTGACTTCTTTGGCCTGCAGCGTAATTGGAATTTTCGGCCCTACGGCCTTTGAAACAAGTCTGATGTTTTCTTTTATGACCTCTGTTGCAGCCTTGTCCTTTTCGACAAGAATCACTTCAGAAGCACCTCTTGATGCTGCCTCTAGGCCTAATGCCCCGGAACCTGCGTAGAGATCGAGCACTTTTGCGCCTTCAAGCACTCCGAGATGTTCAAGCTTTGCGAACAAGCTCTCTTTTACTCGGTCACTGGTTGGCCGGGTGGACTTAGCGGCTGTCTTTAGTTTGATTGAGCCCGCCAAGCCCGAGATGATTCTGCTCACTCGTGTGAGCCTAGTGAATTGATTGGGCCACGTGGGCGAAGATTACATATGTGACCTGGCAATCAAAGCTTTCAAACTTCCTTGGCGATAAAACCGCCAAGGCATTTGAGAAGCAATTTGGATATGTCAATGTTGGTGACCTTCTAACCCACTATCCAAGGCGGTACTCCAAGCGAGGTGAACTGACGCCGCTGGCTCAGTTGCCAATCGGGGACGTGGTATCTGTCGTGGGCGAAGTCGCAAGCACCTCGGTTCGCCACATCAAAGGTCGTTCGGGTTCAATTCTCGAGGTGGTTGTCACAGATGGGACAGACAAGATAACCCTTGCTTTTTTCAATCAGGCTTGGCGGCAGAAAGACCTTCACCCAGGGGTGAGGGGACTGTTTTCAGGGAAAATTGGGGTCTTTTCAGGAAAACTTCAACTTGCTCAGCCCGATTACGAGCTCTTTGAAGAGTTAGATGATCAGAGGGCCAAGGCGTGGGCTGATTTGCCGATTCCGATTTACCCTGCGACCAGCACGCTGACCACCTGGAAGATTCAAAAATCAATTCAGATAGTTCTCGAGAGTTTGCCAACTCTCGATGAGAATTTGGATTCACAAGTCTTAGATCAGCTCGAGATTATTGATTACGACCAGGCGGTCAGAAAGATCCACCAACCGAGCATCGAATCAGACTGGCATTTGGCTCGAGATTCTCTGCGAGCCAGGGAGGCGTTGCTGCTGCAGCTCCAACTAGCCAAAAAGCGTGACACAGTGGCGCACCAAACCGCACGCACAATCAAACCGGGTGAGCTTGTAGGCGAGTTTGACAAGCTTCTTCCGTTTGAGTTCACTGCTGGTCAGCTAGAGGTCAATGCGCAAATTGAGCGAGATCTTGGCACCGGTCACCCAATGCATCGCCTGGTCCAAGGTGAGGTCGGATCAGGAAAGACGGTTGTTGCTCTGAGGGCAATGCTCGCGGCTATCGACTCTGGCTACCAAGCAGCTCTTTTGGCCCCAACTGAGGTGCTTGCCAGTCAGCACTTCGCGAGCATCGAGAAGACTCTTGGACCTGAATTGGCACATCAAGTCGGGGTGCGACTTTTAACTGGACAAATGGGTTCAGCAAAAAAGAAGAAAGCGCTACTTGATGTGGCGAGTGGCAAGTGCGGCTTGGTAGTTGGCACCCATGCCCTGATTTCAAATCAAGTTGAGTTTGCTGATTTAGCCCTGGTAGTGGTCGATGAACAGCACCGTTTTGGAGTGAACCAACGTGAAGCACTGCGAGCTAAAGCCAAGCTATCGCCCCATACCTTGACGATGACGGCAACACCAATTCCCAGAACCATGGCAATCACGGTGTTTGGTGATCTCGAGGTTTCCACCCTTCGAGAACTACCCGCCGGTCGCCAGCCAATCTCGTCTCATGTGGTGCAAGTGTCAGAACCAAGGCTGGTTTCACGTGTTTGGCAGCGCGTCGCAGAGGAAATAGCTAAGGGCAGGCAGGCATTTGTAGTTTGCCCACGAATTGAGCCCGGAAGCAGCGAAGAAGGGGAGCCTGAAGAGCTCGAAATCTCCGAGCAAGTCGCTCCCTCAGCGGCGGTTGAGGTTTTCGAGGCGTTGAAACTAAACCCGAGTCTCGCTGGGGTTTCAATAGGCCTGCTCCACGGAAAGCTCGATGCTGCTTCAAAAGACGACATGATGCAGAGGTTTGCTGCTGGTGAGATTCAGCTTCTGGTATCAACAACCGTGATTGAGGTCGGAGTAAACGTTCCGAACGCCACTGCGATGGTGATTCTGGATGCTGATCGATTCGGCATATCGCAATTGCATCAGCTGCGCGGCCGTGTGGGACGTGGTTCTCATGCTGGCATTTGCCTGATGCTCACGGCTGCTG
>JACCDN010596461.1_pt1 | contig 13046 bp, 9 predicted proteins | sample 7441691 | NCBI WGS metagenome assembly JACCDN01 (sample SAMN15323439, study PRJNA562643) | freshwater metagenome | isolation source: river surface water | place: USA:Blue River Watershed | collected 2017-08-16 | reverse complement strand
TTACTGCGTGGATCATGAGCTGTTCCAATTAATACATTCGCCTCTGGGTAATACGCCATCACATTGCCGCGCGGTAAATTAAACGCAAATACTTTTACCTGCTTCATTTCGCCGTAGGCGGATTCAAGATTTACCGCATCACCCGCTTTAATGTTCAGCTCTGCAATATCTTCCGCGTTCATTAACACTGACCAACGTGTATCTGTACCGCGGTAGGAATCGCTCTCTTCGTAAATAATTGAATTAAATTGCCCTTCGCTGCGAATGCTAGCAAGTAAAAATGGATATTCATTGGTGATTACTTGTGCCGGTGGTGCACCGACTAAAAATTTTGCTTTACCTGATTCGGTTTTAAACTCAGGCTGATCCAATAAGCGATTTTGAATCGTGAATTCTTGTTTGGTTTGCGCAATATCTTTTAGTTCAGTCATACCCGGAATGGTAGCGGATATAGCGGCGCGGATATTGTTGTGTTGTTTGAATTGCGCAAAATCGAGCGGGCAATTTGGTAAAAGGTTTTGTGCAAGGTCGCAGAGAATTTGAACTTCAGGGCGCACATTCGCTAAACGAGTAATGCCACCATCGCTTAAGCGCACATAATTGAACATAGATTCTTGTGTGGTTGGTTGCCATTCTTCATCGCGTGCGCTTACCGGCAAAATTAAAGCTTCACTGGTTTCCATGCCGGTGACATGGCCGCGATTCAAAGTGGTGGTTAAAAATGCTTTAAAGCCAATATTGTCGAGCGCTTGTTGCGCCCATTCGCTGTTAGGTGTTGCTGAAAATAAATTGCCACCCATTAGCAGTGCGGCATCTATTTTTTTCTCAAAGGCGGCTTCCAGACAGGCGATGGTATCCATGCCTTTTTCGCGCGGCAAACTTACGCCAAAAACTTTTTCAATTTGTAAAAAAACATCTTCTGCCAATACTGGTTTTACACCTACGGTACCTATGCCTTGCACATTGCTATGACCGCGCAGTGGCAATAAGCCTGCAGCGGGTTTACCAATCATGCCGCGCAATAATGCGAGGTTGGAAATCGCCTCTACGTTTTCTACACCGTGTAAATGATGGGTGATACCCATGCCCCATGCAAACACAGTGTGGTTAGATTTAGCGTACGCCGCTGCAATATTGCGAATGTCGATTTCGCTGACGCCTGTTGTTGCAACAATAGCTTGCCACAAAGTGTTGTTAATATCCTGCGCGAACTTATCAAAGTCTTCAGTGTGATTGGCAATATAATCTTCAGCAATCGCATTGCTTTCCAGTAATGCTTTGGCAATACCCTTTAACAATAATAAATCGCTACCGATTTTTGGTTGAATATAATCCGATGCAATCCAAGTGCCGCCACTCAACATAGACTTAGCGCTTTTAGGCACCGCAAAGCGTACCAGCCCCGGCTCTTTTGCTGGATTAATGACAATCACTTGCCCGCCGCGCTCGCGGCAATTTTTTAATTGGTGCACAAAGCGTGGGTGGTTAGATGACGGGTTTGCACCTATCACAAAAATACAATCGCTCTTACCCAAATCTTCAAGCGAAATAGTTGCAGTACCGGAGCCGATAGAACTTTGCAAGCCAACGCCTGTCGCTTGGTGGCAATAATAAGAACAGTTGTTCACATTGTTAGTGCCGTACAACCGCGCCAATAATTGCAGCACAAACCCCGCTTCATTCGATGATCGGCCAGAGGTATAGAAAAAACTGCGGTCTGGCGTGGTCGCTGTAAAACGCGCTGCCATTAAATCAATCGCCGCGTTCCATTCTATAGGCTCGTATTTATTGCTCTCGGCAGATTTATATAGCGGGGTATTTAATCGCCCTAAGTGTTCTAGCTCGTAGGCAGAGAGCTGCGCAAAGTCTTCTAGTGTGTGTGCAAAAATTTCGCGGGGAATAGGCGCTTGAATATCGGTAGATTGCGCTTGAATACTTTTATTGCAAACAGATGGGAATTCATCCATCTCATTCGTCATGCCACCGCGCTGGCCGCCCATACCTAAGCCGCAAGCTTTGCAAGTGTTGTGACTATTGAGTGCTTTCGCCGAATTTAGCAAGCCAATGCGTGCAACGGTTTTGAGTGTGTAGAGAACTTTTTTTGGGCCGCCGCCGACAATATTTATAACGTCTGCTGGCGTAGTTTCTGAGTTAGACATAAATAGGCTTCAATGAAGTTAACTATGGTGCGAGCCTAGGTGTAATTCTAACAACTTGCAATAGGTCAAATAACTCATTTGATGCTTTTGTATGCGATAAATTGCGGTAGAATCGCGTTCATATTAACAGCATAAAATCATAACTTATGGCTCATATTCTCATAGTTGAAGACGAACCCTCTATAGCCGATACCCTCCTGTTTGTATTGCAGGGCGAGGGCTTTAGCGTGACTTGGAAAACCTTGGCGGGTGACGCGCTTAAACTCTTGCAAACTACGCCCATAGATTTAGTGATTATGGATGTAGGCCTGCCAGACATCACAGGCTTTGAAGCCTGCAAACAGTTGCGAAAATTTTCTAATGTGCCGGTGATTTTTCTCACTGCCCGTGGCGACGAATTGGATCGCGTGGTGGGTTTAGAAATTGGTGCCGATGATTATGTGGTTAAACCTTTTAGCCCCCGCGAAGTCGCGGCGCGGGTAAAAGCCATTTTAAAACGTGTTGTTCCCGCTCCTGTTCCTCCACAAAGTGAATTCCAGCCAGAAGCAAAATCAGAATTTCATATTGATCAAGAGCGCTTACAGATTTTTTATCACGGTCAGCTTTTACAATTAACTCGCGTAGAATTCAAATTGCTGCAAACATTTGTTGAACAACCGCAGCGAGTATTTAGTCGAGATCAATTATTAACCGCGATGGGTGCAACTGCCGAAGCGGGCTATGACCGCAGCATAGATACCCATATCAAAACCCTGCGTGCGAAATTACGCTTGATAGCCGCTGACGCAGAACCTATACAAACGCAACGTGGTTTTGGTTATTCGTACCAGCCGGAGAATACCTAATGTCTCTCAGCGTTAGAATTTTTCTGGTTTACTTCGTTTTCGTTTCGCTCAGCGGATACTTTATTTTAAATACGGTATTGGAAGAAATTAAGCCGGGTGTACGTCAATCCACGGAAGAGACTTTGGTAGATACCGCAAACTTGCTCGCGGAAATTTTGCGCGAGCCGGTCAAAAATGGAACCTTGCAAACCAGTGATTTTACCCAAACCCTCGCGGCCTATGGTCGCCGTAAGCTGCAAGCAAAAATCTGGGGAATTGATAAAACGGTTGTTAATCACCGCATTTATGTGACCGATAAAAAAGGCATAGTTCTTTTGGATTCTACCCATGCAGCCGTAGGCCAAGATTATTCGCATTGGAATGATGTTTATTTAACTCTGCAAGGGAAATACGGCGCCCGTTCTACTGCAGAAATTCCAGGGGATGTTGCTTCCAGCATTATGTACATAGCCGCGCCCATTATGGATGGTGACGAGATTATCGGTGTAGTGTCAGTCGCTAAACCCAATCGTAGTATGCAGCCCTTTATTGATCGTTCACGCAATCGTTTAACTATTTTAGGCAGCATTATTATTGCCATAGGTTTGTTAGCGGGCATATTGTTTTCATGGTGGCTGGCTGCAGAGTTGCGCCGCTTGCGTAAATACGCATTGGCAGTAAGTGCAGGGCAGCGCGCGGTTTTGCCTGAAAGTAAAATTGCTAGCGGTGAACTAAATCAATTGGCCAGTGCGCTTGAATCTATGCGCATCGAATTAGATGGCAAAGCTTATATTGAGCGCTACGTGCAAACACTTGCCCATGAATTAAAAAGCCCTCTCGCCGGAATCCGCGCTGCTGCTGAGTTATTGCAGTCGCCTATGTTGGAAGAGCAGCGCATGCGATTTATTAATAATATCGACGCTGAAAGTATTCGCATGCAGCAACTTATTGAACGCTTGCTCAACCTCGCCTTGGTTGAGCAGCAGCAAGAGTTGCATGAACGAAAAGACATTGCGATTAAACCACTGTGGGATGAATTGATTGAAGCGCAATCCGCACGTATTCTGCAGCATGGCATTGATTGTAAAAACACTATTGCCGCAGATGTTGTTATTACAGGTGAAGCTTTTTTACTGCGCCAAGCTTTGGCAAATTTGCTGGAGAATGCGTTAGATTTTACGCCAGACGGCGGCCGTATTCGTATCTTTGCTGAGCAAGACGTTGACCACCAAAAACTTACTATAGAGAATCAAGGTGAGTCCATTCCCGATTTTGCATTTGCACGTTTAACCGAACGTTTTTATTCTTTACCTCGCCCTGCAACCGGCAAGAAAAGTACCGGTTTAGGTTTAAATTTTGTGCAGGAAGTGGCAGCTTTGCATAATGCGAAGTTACATCTTCGCAATACAGAAATAGGCGTTGAGGCGACTATTATTTTCTAACTTCACACAAACTACACAAACTCCTCACTTATTCTACATAAGCGCCACACGCGCATTCGTCATTATGCTCCTGACCCAATAAATATCAGGAGCAACTCATGAAACGCCCTTTACTGTTCAAACTAACCACCATCGCACTACACATGCTGTTGCTGATGATCCCTATCAGCATGATTAACGGTGTAATTAGCGAGCGCACCGCATCCCAAGCACAAGTTGTAGAAGAAATTGCAAAAAGCTCAAGCTACAGCCAAAAACTAGTAGGGCCAGTATTGGTTGTGCCTTATGTTAAAAAAATAAAAGAATGGAAAGTGGATGCGGATACTAAGGAGCGTTACCAAATTGATGTAGAGATCAATGGGCAATTGTATTTCTTACCCTCGGCATTTGCGGTAGATGGCAAACTCAAAACGGAACGGCTCGCGCGGGGTATTTATGAGGCGCGGTTATATTACGCAGACAATAATATCTCTGGCCATTTTGATGTTCCGGTAAATTATGGTATTACCGAAAACTTGCCAGACTATGAATTTGAATCACCCTATATCGCCATGGGCATTAAGGATATTCGCGGTATTCAAAATGGCCTTAGCATTCAAATTAATAATGATCGTGTGGATATGCAAGCTGGCTCAAAACTTAAAATTTTGGGTGAGGGCGTACATGCGACTATTAAACATCCCGATCTATCACAAAAATCAATTCTGCATTTTAAATTGAGCTTGCTGCTAAAAGGCACAGAATCATTGAGTGTAGTGCCCATTGGGCGTGACTCTACGGTGAACTTAAGTTCTGATTGGCCGCACCCCAGCTTTATTGGTGATTACTTACCTACTACCCGCGAAATAGATGAAACTGGTTTTAACGCAGCCTGGCGCACGTCTTACTTTTCTAGCAATTTAGAAGAACATTTTAATCATTGCGCGTTTGCGGGTGATTGCGAAGCTTTTCAAAGCCGAGTCTTCGGCGTGAGCTTAATTGACCCTGTGGATCAATATGTAAAAAGTGATCGCGCGATTAAGTACGCCATCTTATTTATTGCACTTACCTTTGCTGGTTTCTTTTTGTTTGAAATTCTAAAGCGTTTAGCAGTTCACCCCATTCAATATGGCTTGGTGGGTTTGGCTCTGGCGTTCTTTTATCTGCTTTTAGTTTCCTTGTCTGAACATATAGCCTTCGCTGTGGCTTATTTAATTGCATCGTCCGCTTGTATTTTGTTAATTGGTTTTTACGTCAGTTATGTATTGCACAGCGTTGCGCGCGGTGCGATTTTTTCAGGCTTGCTCGCGTCTTTGTACGGATTGCTTTACGGTTTATTGAGTGCAGAAGATTATGCGCTGCTTATGGGATCTTTGCTGCTGTTCGGTTTACTAGGCGTGTTTATGATCTTAACGCGAAAACTGGATTGGTATGCAGTGGGTCGTACAGAAAAAGCAGAAGCTTAATTTGTAGATTGATATTCGCTGCTTGTGCATAAACAAGCAGCGGTTTAATACGTCAACCTTCAATACACTGCCATTCAATAAATCGTGGATTTTATATGTTGTCGTCTTTTCGTTTAATTCCTATTGCTTCTGTTTTCTTCTTTGGTTTTATTCTCTGGATTATCGTGGTCTCTGATATGGGTGGCCCTAATGTTTTAATCGATAGTGTTCGTGCGATTCCCTACGGCGATAAATTTGGGCATATGGGGCTTTATGCTGTGCTTGCGCTCTTAGTAAATCTCTCTTTAAAACCGCGCCCACAAAGATATCTTGGCTTGCCGCTAGGTTGTGCTTTGGTTCTTGCTTTTGCTTTGTTGGAAGAGTTATCGCAATACTTTTTCCCTTCAACTCGAATGCTCGATATTCAAGATGCCTTAGCAGATATGGTTGGGGTTTATTTAGCGGCTTGGCTTTGCGCAAAGCTGCAGATGACTGAAAGGAATAAATAAATCTATATAGGAGGAACTTAAAGGTTTAGGTGCTATCTTATTGCGGTGTTGAGTTTTCATTTATATCGCAAAAAGGATTCGTATGGCACTTTTCACTTTCTCGTCTTCGTACACACCTAAGCAATTTTCTCTGTTGGGCATTGCTTTGTGTTTAACACCACTTACGTTCGCAGCTGATCTACAGCCTGCAATCAAAGCTTTTAATGAAATGCAGCATGCAAAAGCAAAGCCGCTATTTGAGGCAGTTGTAAAAGATGCTGCTGTTAAAAATGATGCACTTTATTATCTCGGCCGTATCGCATTTGAAGAGGGTGATGCGGATAAGGCTAGAGATTATTTAGAGCAATCTGTAGGTCTAGAGCCCAATACTTCTGATGAGTATTATTGGTTAGGCCGCGCTTATGGCGACCTTGCGCAAAAGACAAATATTTTTAAGCAGGCTTCTTACGCATCTGGCGTGCATAAGTATTTTCAGTTGGCTGTTGATGCTGACCCAAAGAGTGTGGAGGCGCAGCGGGGTTTGTTTGCCTTTTATATTATGGCTCCTGGCATTATGGGTGGTGGTGTCGATAAGGCGGAAAAAACCTTAAATGATATTCGGCTTTTATCACCAGTTGATGCGGATATAAAACAATTAGATTTGTATGGTAGAAAAGAAGAGAGCGAAAAGCAGCTTGCGCAGGCAAAGTTCTTAATAGCAACTTACCCCAATTCCGCGGAGGCCTTATTTAAGGCAGCGCATACTTTTTGCAATCAAAATAAATTAGATGGCGCTATTACCGGTTTTGAACTTGCTTCAAAGTTACCTATTACGCTGCAGAACAGAATGTTTGTAGAAACCTCTATCTTTCAATTTGGTGAAACATGCCAGTGGGCTAACGTGCGTTTAGATGACGCGACTGCGAGTGTGGAAAAATACTTATCGCTTAAAACGGGAGCAAGAAATACAGAGTTAAATGGGCCTCGCTGGACTCTAGCAAAACTATATTTTCAACAGGGTGACATGGGAAAATATCAACAACTGCGCAAGCAAGTTGATCCGGAATATTTTAAACAGAATAAATGGATTAAGGAAGAAATTGAAAAATTCGATAAGCTGGACAAGAAATCATAGTCAATAAAACATAAGAAAAAAAAGGGTTAGCTGTTGCCAGCTAACCCTTTTTGTTTTCTTGAACCGAATTATTTATCGAATAATCGCATCGATCTTCGCGATATCATCTGCGCTAAATTCAAGATTGTTGAGTGCAGCAACAGAATCTTCAATTTGCGCGGGGCGGCTTGCGCCAATCAAACAAGTGGTCACCGCATCGTTGTGTAATGTCCATGCGATAGCCATTTGTGCCAATGATTGTCCGCGTGACTCTGCAATTGCATTTAGCTGCTGAACTTTTTGCAATTTTTCTGGTGTGATGTCGCTATTGTTTAAATAAATTAATTCTGGGCGAGCTGCACGCGAATCGGCAGGAATTCCATTGAGGTATTTGTTGGTCAGTACACCTTGCGCGAGCGGTGAAAACACGATTGAACCTACGCCTTCTTCTTTCAGTACGTCGGTCAAACCATCTTCAATCCAACGGTCAAACATGTTGTAACGTGGTTGGTGAATTAATAATGGAGTCCCCAGCGATTTTAAAATCGCGATGGCTTGTTTGGTTTGCGCTGGTTGATAGTTTGAAATACCTACGTAGAGCGCGCGGCCAGAGCGAACAATGTAATCCAAAGCTTGCATGGTCTCTTCGAGCGGTGTTTCGGCATCCATACAGTGATGATAGAACACATCAAAATAGTCCAAACCGGTGCGCTTCAAACTTTGGTCACAACTTGCCACTAAATATTTGCGCGAGCCGCCAATGCCGTAAGGACCGGGCCACATATCGTAGCCGGCTTTGCTGCTGATAAATAATTCATCGCGATAGTGCGCAAAATCTTGTTTGTGAATTGCACCGTAAGTGCTCTCTGCAGAACCAAAATTGGGGCCGTAGTTGTTGGCTAAATCAAAATGATTGATGCCTAAATCAAATGCTTTGCGTAACATGGCGCGCGCGTTGGCAACAGAATCTACTGCGCCAAAGTTTTGCCATAAACCCAGAGATAAACGCGATAATTGCACGCCGCTTCTACCGCAGCGTTTGTACTTCATAGATTTGTAGCGCTCTGGGTTGGCGACGTAAAGGGGATTTGGCTCATGCGTAATCATTGTTGGCCTCTGGGTAGCTGTGAGTTGTTAATATGCTGGCTTGATGTATAAAGTCCAGCATTTTAGCCGATGCACGCTTGCTTACGTATAACCTTCTTGTAAAGAAGCGTCTTATTTTTCAAACTCAGTCTTTACTGTTGATTGTGCATAAATCGTGTTGAAAATTGTGCTCAGCTTTATGGTTAAATTGACTATGTGTTTTTGGCTTTAAATGTTGTTGAAAAAGAGATAACAAAGTTTATGAAAATAGTGGTGGTGTTTCCAACGTCGACTGAGGCGCAGTTCTTTTCGCATCTGCGTGCGGCTACTGAACAGGTGATAGTTGAAATTGGGGGAGTAGGTTTATCGGCAGCGGCTTATAGCACGACCAAAATTATTGCGAAGCATCAGCCTGATTGGTTAATTATGGCGGGGATCGCGGGTGTTTATTCGCATTCTGCTTTTGCGGTCGGCGATGTGGTTTTAGTCAGTAGTGAATGCGAATCTGACTTGGGCTTTTTTACGCCTAGCGGTTTTACCCATCTGGCCGATTTGAAATTGAATATGGATTTCAGCATTGCTAAGGAATATGTGTGCCCGCATCTACCTGCGGAATCCATTTTGCCTGTCGCCAAAAGTAATTCTATGAATGCGGCTATGGCGCCCTTTGTTGAGACAGCAGGGATTGATATCGAAAATATGGAAGGCGCAGCTTTCTTTAGAGTGTGTTTGGCGGAACAACAAAATTTTTTAGAGGTGCGCAGTATTTCTAATCTGGTGAAAATTTGCGATGACGAATGGGATATGGAAGGGTCAATTCGGGCGTTAACGGCTGGTTTGCATAAGGTGATTGATTATTTATTAGCTTCAAAAGAATAGGGCCGCTTACGCGGCGCTACCCATAAAAAAGGCCGCTTTCGCGGCCTTGTGCAGATATTGTCCTTAAACTCTGTAGTAGTCAGTGTACGTTCCGTCCCAGTCCGTGTTTACCCCTTGGGTTTATTCCTTTCGCCGTGCATCCCTCGTCAATCCTTTCCTGGCCTTTCCTGAATCTTCCTGATTTTCTCCTTTAAGGGGACGCCTCCGTTGACCTTGCCTGGCCGCTTCACTCACTGTCTACTTCCTGATGGTTGCCATTATCAAGAGAATGGCGGCTTACTTATAGTCGCTAAAAGCGCTATTTCTTGTAGGAAATTGACTACAAGAGGCTGCAGACATCCGCCCTATAGATCATTTGATGACTTTGTAGCAGGGTTTATATTCCCGCCCCGGCAGTTTCATGCGGTTTTGTTTGGCGAAGGACTCCAAGAGCTCATCGACGGGATGCATGATTTCGGCATCACCATGCAATTCAAAGTGGCCGAATTCTTCAATGGTGCGAATCCCATCCTCTTTTACATTGCCTGCTACGATTCCTGAAAAGGCGCGGCGTAGGTTGGCGGCGAGTAAATGGCTGGGTTGGTTTTTATGCAGCTCAAGATTGCGCATATTGTCGTGCGTAGGGATAAACGGGTGTTGCAGATCAGGGCTGATGCGCATTTGCCAGTTGAAGTAGTAGGCATCGTCGCTGACTTTGCGGAATTCACGCACTTTTTTAATGCCTTCAACCATTTCGCGGGCGACCGCATCTGGGTCGTTGACGATAATTTTGTAGAGCGCTTGGGCTTCTGCGCCCAAGGTGTCGCCAATAAATTTATCAATACGGACAAAGTATTCTGCCGAGCTGGCAGGGCCTGTGAAGACGAGCGGGAAGGGGATATCTTTATTTTCGGGGTGCAGCAAAATACCCAGAATGTAGAGAATTTCCTCTGTGGTTCCTGCGCCGCCGGGGAATACAATAATGCCGTGACCAAGACGCACAAAGGCTTCAAGGCGTTTTTCAATGTCGGGCATGATGCTGAGTTGGTTAACGATAGGGTTGGGCGCTTCTGCCGCAATAATCCCCGGTTCAGTAATGCCAATATAGCGACCACCAGGCGTGCGCTGTTTTGCGTGGCCGATAGTCGCGCCTTTCATTGGGCCTTTCATGGCGCCTGGGCCGCAGCCTGTGCAGATATCTAAATTGCGCAAACCGAGTTGATAGCCCACTTCTTTGGTGTAGTCGTATTCGCCACGGCTAATTGAGTGGCCGCCCCAGCAGACAACGAGGTTTGGATCTAAGCCTGCGTGCAACAAGTTAGCGTTGCGCAGCATGTGGAAAACGGCATCGGTCAGGCCTTCGGTGGTTGTGGTGTCAAAATTTGGGTTTTCGCTGATGGCATCGTTGTTGTAAATCACATCGCGCAACACAGTAAACAAGTGTTCGCTAATACCTTTAATCATTTTGCCATCGACAAACGCATTGGCCGGTGCATTTTTCACCGCGAGTTTAATGCCGCGCTCTTGCTGCACAATGCTGATATCAAAATCGCTATAGCGCGCTAATAATTCTTTTCCATCATCCAAATCGTTACCGGTATTGAGTACGGCGAGCGAGCAGTTGCGGAATAATTTGTATAGGCCGCTTTGGCTGGAATCCAATAATTTTGCAACTTCAACTTTGGATAAAATATTGAGCTGCCCGTTCGGCGCAATGATGGCGTCAATAGTTTCATAGTTGCTGTGATCGGGGGCTGTTTTGTAGGGATTATCGTGTGACATCTGGGCTCTTTAGCATCGCTGGGATGCGCTTGGGGATTGAAGAATAATTCAAGAATAATGGGGAGATTTACCATCTCGTAATGGATCTCGTAATAGATCCCTAATAGAGAGTGTAGTGGGTTTTGCGGGGATTTGTCTGGCGCTGGGTGCGAGTAATAGCGTTTTTTGCGACTTGATCAAGCTAAGCCTTAGGGCATGAAATGGAATCGAACAAAAAATAAACGGCTTTAAAGAATGCGCTTGCGATGCAAAATCGTTAGCGACGTAATAACCGCGATAGTCATAAAAAAGATCACCCACCAAAAACCAGAAGGGTCATCTTCACCCCAAGGCAGGCCGCCAGTGTTCATGCCGAAAATACCGGTAATTAAATTAATGGGTAGTAAAATGACCGTCACCATCGAGAGTACATACAAGTTGCGGTTAGTGGCTTCGCCCATGCGCCCCGCAATTTCTTCTTGCAGCAGGCGTGTACGCTCTTGCACTAACTCCAAATCTTGAATGGTAGATTCCATATGTTCTGCTGCTTGGCGTAGTTCAGAAATATCGTGTTGGCTCCATCGTGCAATGTGCGGCAATGCATGTTGCATAGCTTGGCGATTAGCACTTAAGTGGCGGCGCAAGCGCGCAAGTAAACGACGAATTCGCCCGAGCTCACTGCCTTGATTGTGCAGGTGCCCCGCTAAAATTTGATCTTCGGCGTCATCCACATGGTCGTTAAGATTTTTAATGACCATGTGCATGGAATCGCCAATGTCGTAAATCAGGCGTGCAAATAAATCCAGTGAATTGCCAATCACCATGCCTTCAAATAATTCGTGGCGCAGGCGATCAACGGATTTTAGCGGGTGCCCACGGCCAGTGATGAGGCGATCGTTATCTAGATACAAACGCAAAACACCCAGGTCTTCAGGGTCATCTTTAAAATGGTGAAATAAATCGCCGATGATCAGTGCTAAGCTATTGTCGAAATTTTCACTGCGAATGTGGGCATCACTATCCAGCAATAATTCGCGTGCATCCTCTGGAATGAGTGTGCAGGAATTCAGCCAGTGCGTTGCGCGGGTATCGGCAAGATTAAAATGTAACCAATGCGGGTCGAGCGGAATCTCACTGCGTTGATTGGCAGCGTAAAGGGTGAGGGCTTTTGCCTTTTGAGTTGGGTGTAAACGAAACCCGCAAATCAGGCCGTTGCGATCTGGAATATCAATAGTGGGTGTGAAACTCATAGTCATTTCATCATATGACTAACTTGTGACATATTTGTGACTGACGTGCTAACCAAATAAGAGACCTTTATGAATTATTTACCCTGTGTAGAAGTGCAATCCAACCCGAAAATTGAAGTTACTGGTGCTGTTATTTGGCTGCATGGCTTAGGTGCCGATGGCAATGATTTTGTACCAGTAGTGCGCGAGCTGGGTTTGCCTGCGGCAATGAATTTGCGTTTCGTTTTCCCGCACGCGCCCAGCATTCCAGTTACGATTAATAACGGTTATGTCATGCCCGCTTGGTACGATATTTATGAAATGACGCTTGATCGTAAAGTGGATGTTGCACAATTGCGTGCGAGTGCAGAGCAAGTACACGCTTTAATTGAGCGTGAGATTGAACGCGGTGTGTCGAGTGAGAAAATTCTGATCGCCGGTTTTTCGCAGGGCGGGGCAGTGGCTTATGAAGCGGCCTTGAGTTACGCAAAACCTTTAGCGGGGTTGCTGGCGCTATCCACTTATTTTGCGACCCATGAAACGGTTGTTGAAGATGTGGCGAATAAAAATATCCCCATTTTAATTCAGCATGGTTCGGCAGATCCCGTAGTGAATGAAGTCTTAGGGCAGCGCGCTTATCGCCAATTGACGGATCGAGGAT
>JACCDN011153789.1_pt1 | contig 13047 bp, 12 predicted proteins | sample 7441691 | NCBI WGS metagenome assembly JACCDN01 (sample SAMN15323439, study PRJNA562643) | freshwater metagenome | isolation source: river surface water | place: USA:Blue River Watershed | collected 2017-08-16 | reverse complement strand
GCACCTGGCGCCGGCAAAGGCACCCAGGCCAACTTCATCTGCCAGAAGTACGGCATCCCCCAAATCTCCACGGGAGACATGCTGCGTGCCGCCGTCAAGGCCGGCACTCCGTTGGGCCTTGAGGCCAAGAAAGTCATGGACGCAGGCGGCCTGGTCAGCGACGACCTGATCATCAACCTGGTCAAGGACCGCATCGCCCAGAGCGATTGCGCCAAGGGTTTCCTGTTCGACGGTTTTCCACGCACGATTCCTCAGGCCGAGGCGATGAAGGCTGCGGGCGTCAAGCTCGACTACGTGCTTGAAATCGATGTGCCGTTCGACGCCATCATCGAGCGCATGAGCGGCCGCCGCTCACATCCCGCCTCGGGCCGCACCTACCATGTCAAGTTCAACCCGCCCAAGGTCGAAGGCAAGGACGACGTGACCGGCGAACCGCTGGTGCAGCGCGACGACGACAAGGAAGACACCGTCAAGAAGCGTCTGGATGTGTACAGCAGCCAGACCCGTCCGCTGGTGGACTACTACTCTGGCTGGGCAAAGCAAGACCCCGCCGCTGCGCCCAAGTACCGTGCCATCAGTGGCACGGGCACCGTGGAAGAAATCACGACCCGTGCCTTGGCGGCGCTGGCCAGTTGATTCGCCAGGCCCTTCATGAACAAAGCCCCGTCATCCGGGGCTTTGTTGTTTCTGTACCGGCCGATCCTCTCAAGCCATCAGGTCGAGCATCAAAGCAATGCGCGCCTTGAATGGGTTGAGCCCGGGCGCAGTCGTCTGCCAGGCTGCAGTTTGGCCAACGATCTGCCCATCGGCGCAGCGTGTGGTCAGGCGAACCGCCACACCTTGTCTCCGAGCCTCCAGCAAAGCCGTCAACAGCGATTGGTGGATCGTCCCATTGCCCGTGCCAGCGACCACCAGGCCCCTGACCCCTGCGGTCACCAGGAGGTGGATTTTGCGTGCATCGGCGCCCGCATGGCTGTAAACCACCTCGACCCAGGGCCAGTCCGCCACAGACGCCGCCAGTGCCTTGCGGGCCTGGGGATGCACGGGCGTTAAAGCCTGCGTAGCTGCCCACAGCACCTGGCTGTGTTCCACCCGGCCACAAGGACCCGCCTCGCCCGAGCTGAACGCATCCAGACGGGAGGGATGCACTTTTTGCACGTCCCTGGCCCTGTGAATGCCGCCCGCACAAACCACCAGCACACCACACGCCTCGGGATGGCGGACCACCGTCAGCGCATCCCGCAAATTCCCGGGTCCATCAGGCATGGGGGCTGTGGCCGGACGCATGGCGCAGGTCAGCACCACCGGTTTGCGCGTGTCCAGCACGCTTTGCAGGAACCAGGCGGTTTCTTCCAGGGTATCGGTGCCATGGGTGATCACGATGCCCCCCACGTCGGGCTGTGCCAGCCAATGGACGCAACGCTGCGCCAGCAGCTGCCAGGTGGCATGGTCCATGTCCTTGCTGTCGAGCTGGGCCACCTGCTCGCACACCAGACGGTCGCCCTGCAGGGTCTCCTGCAAGCCTGGCACGGCGTCAAGCAATACCTCCACGCCCAGCTGAGCGGCGGTGTAGGCCGTCAGGTCAGAAGGGTTGGTCGCGGTTCCAGCAATGGTCCCGCCAGTGCCCAGCACCACCCATTGCTGCCATTTTTTTTCATCCACCACTTGCACAATCCCAAAAACTGGTCAAAAATACAGTTACTGGATGAAAAAACAGATTCACCCAATGCTTCAAGGAGTCCACCATGTCCGACAGCCCCAAACTCACCGCCCGTCAGCAGGAAATTCTGGACCTGATCCGCAATGCCATTGCCAACACCGGCGCTCCGCCCACCCGGGCCGAAATCTCTGCCATGCTGGGCTTCAAATCGGCCAATGCCGCAGAAGAGCACCTCAAGGCGCTGGCCCGCAAAGGCGTGATCGAGCTCGTCAGCGGCACCTCTCGCGGCATTCGCCTCAAGGGCGCCAACCGCCCTCAGCGGGCCGAGAGCGATCCTTTCAGCCTTTCCCTCCCAGGTCTGGGCCAGTTGAGCCTGCCGTTGGTCGGGCGTGTGGCAGCGGGCTCGCCCATTCTCGCGCAGGAACATGTGGACCGCACCTACCACCTTGAAAGCAGCCTGTTCAGTGAGGTGCCGGACTATCTGCTGCGCGTGCGCGGCATGTCCATGCGCGACGCCGGCATCATGGACGGAGACCTGCTGGCCGTCAAAGCCACCAAGAACGTACGCAACGGCCAGATCGTGGTCGCCCGCATTGGCGATGAAGTCACTGTCAAACGCCTGCGCAAGCTGCCCGACCACATCGAATTGCTGCCCGAAAACCCAGACTACCAGACCATCGTCGTCCAACCCGAAGACCCTTTCGACATCGAGGGCCTGGCTGTCGGTCTGATCCGCAACACCTTGCTCATGTAATCCCCTGCCGTCCACCTCAGGTGGCGGGCGCCTGCCAACACCCTGTTGTGCAAGCCCTGATGTGAGACGGCCTCTTCAGCAATCCTGCCTGTGTTCAACCTCCATGCATTTTTGAAAGGTTTCACATGGGAATCGCACTGCTCACACTGTCCAGCCTGTTTCAGGGATTTTCTGCACTGCAACGCAAGAACGCGGTACAGCCGGCAACTGCCCGTCCACTTTCAGCGCACCCCTTGCGCATGGTCCATCCCTCCAGCCGTCCTGCCATCACGCCTCGGCCCGTCACGTCCATTTGCACACCCCGCCCTGCCCCTCTGCGCGTGGTGCGCGTGTGCGACAGCCACAGTCCATCCGGTGAAATGGGGCGCCTGGTGATCTCCGGCCGCATGGCAGACGTCTGCGCCGAACTCGATCGTCTCGTGGCACGAGAAGCCGCCGAGCAAATCCACACCACCCGCCACTGACCTTTGGCCGTCCCCGTTGCACCTTGTGCATCGGGGCCAGCCACATTCGGCAAGGCACAATGGAGGGATGAACATTGTGATCCTTGACGACTACCAGGATGCGGTGCGCAAACTCGACTGCGCCACCAAGCTCGAAGCCTATCCTGCCAAGGTCTACACCAACACAATCAAGGGCCTGGGTCAGCTGTCTGTCCGGCTCAAGGACGCCGACATCATCGTGCTGATCCGCGAGCGCACCGTGCTCAACCGGGCGCTGCTGGAAAAACTGCCCAGACTCAAACTGATCGCCCAAACCGGGCGGGTTGGCAAGCACATTGATCTGGCCGCCTGCACCGAGCGCGGCATTGCGGTTGCTGAAGGCGTTGGCTCGCCCGTGGCACCGGCAGAGCTGACCTGGGCACTCATCATGGCAGCTGCACGTCGCCTGCCGCAGTACATCGGCAACCTCAAGCATGGCGCCTGGCAGCAGTCGGGGCTCAAATCCGCATCCATGCCTCCCAACTTCGGGCTGGGCACCGTCCTGCGTGGCAAAACGCTGGGCATCTGGGGCTATGGCCGCATTGGTCAACTGGTCGCGGGTTATGGACGCGCCTTCGGCATGCAGGTCATGGTCTGGGGCAGTGCCGAATCACGAGCCAAAGCGACTCAGGACGGTCATTTTGCCGCCGAATCCCGCGAGGCATTTTTTGCCCAATCGGATGTGTTGACTCTGCATTTGCGTCTGAGCGAGAGCACCGAGCACATCGTCCGGGCCGAAGATCTGGCCCGCATGAAACCCACATCGCTGTTCGTCAATACCTCACGGGCCGAACTGGTCGATACAAGCGCCCTGACCCACGCCCTGAACAAAGGGCGTCCAGGTCTGGCCGCGGTAGATGTGTTCGAATCCGAGCCGATCCTGCAAGGCACCGCCTTGTTGCGGCTGGAGAACTGCATCTGCACGCCGCACATTGGCTATGTCGAAAAAGAAAGCTACGAACTGTATTTCGGTGCTGCATTCGACAATGTGGTGAACTTCATTCGCGGCACTCCTACCAACATCGTCAACCCGGGCGCACTGCAGGTCCGGCGTTGATGGCTACGACAGCCAGCAACCGGCGATTGCCAGCGGTCTTGTGGCCGCTGATGTTCGGCAATGTCGTGATCGGCATGGGGGTGATGGTGGTCGCCGGCCTGCTCAACGACATCCGCAGCGCCCTGGACATCTCCATCAGCACGGCCGGACAGCTGATCTCGGCGGCAGCCCTCCTCGTGAGTCTGGGAGCGCCCTTGCTGGCCATGCTGGTGGCACGCTGGGATCGCCGGCGCCTGCTGGTTGGCAGCCTGCTGTGGTTCGCGCTGTTTCACACCCTGGCCGCATGGGCACCAGGTTTTGACAGTCTGCTCATCTCGCGCGTCCTGGCCATGGTGTCGGCGGCCATCTTCACGCCGCAGGCGGCGGCCTGCATCGGTCTCCTGGTACCGGCACAACTGCGTGGGCGCGGCATCACTTTTGTGTTTCTCGGCTGGTCGGTGGCCTCGGTACTGGGCACCCCGTTGGGCGCATGGATTGGCGGCACCTTCGGCTGGCGCTGGACCATGGGCCTGATGGCCGTGCTGTCGCTGGTGGCCGCCCTGTGGCTGCAGCTGCGCATGCCCAAAGGCATCGTGCCACCACCGCTGTCCGCCAGCGCCTGGCGTCAAACCCTGCTGTCGTCCACGCTGATGCTGACCTTGGGCATCACCGTCTTGTCGGCGGCAGGCCAGTTCGTGCTGTTCAGCTACATGGCCCCTTATGTGGCGGACCGATTCGGGCTTGGTGCCACAGCGCTGAGTACCTTGCTGCTGGTCTACGGTCTGTGCGGCTTTGCCGGCAATGCCATGGTCTCCCGCTGGATTGACCGCATCGGTCCTCCGCGCGCCATGGCCTGGGCGCTGGGCAGCATCGCCCTGGGCATGGGGTTGGTCAGTCTGACCGCTGGCTTTGCTGCCATGCTGCTGGCCATCGTGCCATGGGGTCTAGGCGTGTTTGCGTCCAACTCGTCCCAGCAGGCACGGCTCGTGGCGTTGGCGCCTGTGCTGGCACCTGCATCGATTGCCCTGAACACCTCGGCCATGTATGCCGGGCAGGCCATTGGTGCGGGCAGCGGCGGTGTGCTGATCCAGCAGCTGGGGCTCACAAGTCTGCCCGTGGCTGGATGCGCCGTCCTGGTCTGCGCTTTGACTCTGAGTCTTTGGGCGGACAAGCGCGCCAAGCGACACCCACTCCACATTCAGCCCTGAAACAAGCTCCATAATTGTCAGTTTGCGACAAGTTACAAATCGTTATCCCCATCCAGCCAGAACAACAGAGATCCCCCTGTCATGACACTCGCTTTCTCCCAAGTTGCCATCATCGGTGCCGGTGCCATGGGCCGTGGCATCGCCCAGATCGCTGCCCAGGCCGGCAGTCAAGTCTGGCTTTTCGACACCCAGAGCGGTGCCAGCGCGAAGGCTTGCGAAGCCATTGGTCAAACCTGGGACAAACTCCAGGAAAAGGGCAAGCTCAGCCCTGAAACGGTTGCCAGCCACAAAACCCGCCTGCATAAAGCCGCCAGCCTGCAGGACCTCTGCGGCTGCGATCTGGTGGTGGAAGCCATCGTCGAGAAGATCGACATCAAAAAGGCCGTATTTGCCGACCTGGAAAAGGTCGTCGCCCAGGACGCCGTACTGGTGACCAACACTTCGTCGCTCTCGGTGACCGCCATCGCAGCCGGCATGCAGCACCCTCAGCGCTTTGCGGGCTACCACTTCTTCAATCCCGTGCCGCTGATGAAGGTGGTGGAGGTGATCGCCGGCCTCAAAACCGATGCAGCCGCTTGCCAGCGCCTCTCGGACTACGCCCGGCAGATGGGCCATACCCCGGTGCAGGCGCAGGACACCCCTGGCTTCATCGTCAACCACGCGGGTCGTGGCTATGGCACCGAAGCCCTGCGCATCGTCGGCGAGGGCATTGCCGACTTCGCCACCATCGACCGCATCCTGCGCGACCAGGTCGGCTTCAAGCTCGGTCCGTTTGAACTGTTTGATCTGACGGCGCTGGACGTGTCGCACCACGTCATCGAATCGATTTATCGCCAGTACTACGACGAGCCGCGCTACCGCCCCAACGTGATCACTGCCCAGCGCCTGGCCGGCGGCGTGGTCGGCAAGAAGGTCGGCGAAGGCTTCTACAAATACGTGGACGGCGTGCAGCAAGTGCCCGCCGAGCCCCCCGTACCGGTGGTGGAGCACATTCCGCCCGTCTGGGTGTCGCCGCGCGCCGCGCGCCGCTCCGAGCTGCTGCAGCTGCTCAAGGACCTGGGTGCCAAGATCGAAACGGGTCAGTCGCCTTCACCCGAAGCGCTGACCATCGTGGCCCCGCTGGGCTTTGACGTGACCACCGTGGCCGTGGTCGACCGGCACGACCCGGCCCGCACCGTCGGCATCGACATGCTGGTGCCCGACAGCGCCACCAAGCGCCGCGTGATCGCCACCAACCCGGCCACCCGCGCCGACATGCGCGACGCCGCCCACGCCCTGTTCGCCCGCGACGGCAAGCCGGTGTCGGTGATCCGTGACAGCGGTGGCTTTGTGACCCAGCGCGTGGTCGCGACCATCGTCAACATCGCATCCGACATGTGCCAGCAACGCGTGTGCACGCCGCAAGACCTGGAAACCGCCGTCACGCTGGGCCTGGCCTACCCCATGGGCCCGCTGGCCATGGGCAACCGCTTCGGCCCGGACAGCATTCTCGAGGTCCTGTTCAACATGCAGACCGTCTATGGCGACCCGCGCTACCGTCCCAGCCCCTGGCTGCGCCGCCGAGGCGCCATCGGCCTGTCGCTGATGCACGAAGAAGAATGACCAGGCGGGACAACTCCAAGCGTTGCTCCCACCATTTTTGGAGACTCAGATGGCCGCACAATTGATCAGCACCAGCGAAGGTCAGACCATGGTCCTGACCTTGTCCAACCCGGAGCACCGCAATGCCCTGGGCCCGGAAATGTATGCCGCAGGCGTCGAGGCCCTGAACGCGGCCGAGACCAACCCGGACATCCGCTCGGTCATCCTCACCGGTGAAGGCAGCGTCTTCAGCGCGGGCGGCAATTTGCAGCGCCTGCAGAACAACCGCCAGAAACCGCCCGAGTTCCAGGCGCAGAGCATCGAAGGCCTGCACAGCTGGATCGAAGCCATCCGCACCTTTCCCAAGCCGGTCATTGCAGCCGTCGAAGGTCCGGCCGCCGGTGCCGGCTTCTCGCTGGCCCTGGCCTGCGACCTGATCGTCTCTGCCGTCAACAGCGTGTTCGTGATGGCCTACAGCTCGATCGCGCTGTCGCCCGATGGCGGCGGCAGCTGGAGCCTGTCGCGCCTGATGCCGCGCCAGCTGGCCACCGAGCTGCTGATGTGCGGCGAACGCATCGGCGCCGAACAGCTGCACCAGATGGGCATTGTCAACCGGCTCACTGAACCCGGTCACGCATTGGAGCAGGCGCTGCAATGGGCTGCGCAGCTCAACGAGCGCGCTCCCAATGCACTGTCCAGCGTCAAGGAGCTTCTGGCCGAAGCCGATGTCAGCACGCTCAATGCACAGCTGGCCCGCGAGCGTGACCATTTTGTGAAGAACCTGCACCACGCCAATGCCGGAATCGGCATCGCCGCGTTCCTGAACAAGGAAAAACCCAAATACATCTGAAAATCAACCAACACAAGGCCAACAAAAAACTGACAAACCCCGCTGGCGGTCCCGCCCGCGACAAAACCGGCCAAACCAGTCACTGAAAAGACAGACCATGGACGAACCCATTCTGACAATGGAAGAACGAGAGGCGATCAACAACGGTCGCTGGTTTTCTTCACTTTCACCTTCGCTTCGGCACGACATTCTTCGATGCGCTTACGTCAAACGCTACCGGGACGGCGACATGATCGCTGCACGCGGGGACCCGCCCGAGGTGTGGATCGCCTGCGCCAAGGGCGCGGTGCGCGTGAGCTCGACCTCGGTGTCGGGCAAGCAGATCACGCTCACCTATGTGGAGCCGGGCATCTGGTTTGGCGACGTCTCGATCTTCGATGGGGAGCGCCGCACACACGACTGCTACGCGCATGGCGACACCACCATCCTGAACGTGGCGCGCGCCGACTTCCGCAAGATCCTGTCGCAGCATTCGGAGTTCTACGAAGCGCTGCTGCGCCTGCAGTCGCGCCGCATCCGCCAGCTTTACGGTCTGGTGGAAGACCTCAACACCCTGCCCTTGCGCGCGCGCCTGGCCAAGCAGCTCAACCACCTGGTGCGCAGCTACGGCACGCCCAGCCTGTCGGACGCCAAGGCGATCCGCATCAGCCTGCAGCTGGCGCAGGAAGAACTGGCCCAGCTGCTGGGCGCCTCGCGCCAACGCGTCAACCAGGAACTCAAGCAGATGGAGCGCGAGCAGGTCATCCGCATCGAGCCGGGCGGTCTGGTTGTGCTGGACCGCGACGGCTTGCTGGCCATCGTCAACTCGGATCACTGATCCATTTTTCAGGCGGGCCAGTGCCCGCCACCCGAGGTTCCCATGAGTGGTTTTGAACATTTCGTGGGGACCCGCCCCGTTTCTGGTGCCCACGCATTCGATGTACCGGCGCTGCAAGCCTGGCTGACACAGCACCTGCCGGGCTTTGCTGGCCCCCTGAGCGTGGAAATGTTCAAGGGCGGCCAGTCCAACCCGACCTACAAGCTCATCACGCCCACACAACAGTACGTGATGCGCGCCAAACCCGGCCCGGTGGCCAAGCTGCTGCCCTCGGCCCACGCCATCGAGCGTGAATTCGCAGTGATGAGCGGCCTGGCAGGCACCGACGTCCCGGTCGCAAAGATGCATGTGCTGTGCGATGACGAATCGGTCATCGGCCGCGCTTTCTACGTCATGGAGTTCGTGCAGGGTCGCGTGCTCTGGGACCAGTCCCTGCCGGGCATGAGCCCGCAGCAGCGAGGCGCCATCTATGACGAGATGAACCGCGTCATGGCCGCGCTGCACAAAGTGAAGTTTGCCGAGCGAGGGTTGGCCAGCTATGGCAAAGCAGGCAACTACATCGAGCGCCAGGTCAGCCGCTGGAGTAAGCAATACGCAGCCTCCATCACCCAGCCCATCCCAGAGATGGACCGGCTGATCGAGTGGCTGCCAAAAAACATCCCGGACAGCGCCAGGGACGACTCGCTGGTGAGCATCGTGCATGGCGACTACCGCCTGGACAACCTGATGTTCCACCCCACCGAGCCGCGCGTGCTGGCCGTGCTGGACTGGGAACTTTCCACCCTGGGGCATCCGCTGGCCGACTTCAGCTACCACTGCATGGCCTGGCACATCACGCCCGGCACCTTCCGTGGCATTGGCGGACTCGACCTGGCGGCGCTGGGTATCCCGTCCGAACAGGCATACATCCGCCGTTACTGCGAGCGCACCGGTTTTTCCACCCCCGAAGCACTGGCTCAGGACTGGAATTTCTACCTGGCCTACAACATGTTCCGCATCGCTGCCATCCTGCAAGGCATCGCCAAGCGCGTGGAAGACGGCACTGCCTCGAGCGAGCAGGCCCGTGCCTCGGGCGCAGGTGCACGGCCCATGGCCGAGCTCGCCTGGCGTTTCGCCCAACAACACTGATCACCCAACCAAGGAGAAAAGACCATGGATTTCGATTACAGCCCCAAGGTCAAAGACATGCAGGCCCGTCTGCTGGCCTTCATGGACAAGCACATCTACCCCAATGAGCAGCGCTTTTTCGACGAAATCGCCGAAAACCGCGCCAAAGGCAATGCCTGGATACCGACCAAGATCGTTGAAGAACTCAAGCCACTGGCACGCCAAGCCGGGCTCTGGAACCTGTTCCTGCCCAAGTCGCACCGTGCGCCCGAAGGCCTGTCCAACCTCGAGTACGCCCCCTTGTGCGAAATCATGGGCCGTGTGCCCTGGGCGCCCGAGGTGTTCAACTGCTCGGCCCCCGACACCGGCAACATGGAAACGCTCGAGCGCTACGCCAGCGAGAGCCTCAAGGACCAATGGCTCGAGCCGCTGCTCAAGGGGGAAATCCGTTCGGCCTTCCTGATGACGGAACCCGAGGTGGCCTCTTCTGACGCGACCAACATCGCCTGCGAGATCCGCCGCGAGGGCGACGAGTACGTGCTCAACGGCCGCAAGTGGTGGTCCTCCGGTGCAGGCGACCCGCGCTGCGCGGTCTACATCGTCATGGGCAAGACCAACCCCGATGCCCCGCGTCACTCGCAGCAATCCATGATCGTGGTGCCTGCCAACACACCTGGCGTGAAGGTGTTGCGCCCCTTGAGCGTGTTCGGTTACGACGACGCACCCCATGGCCACATGGAAGTGCTGCTGGAGAACGTGCGCGTGCCCGCCGGCAACATGCTGCTGGGTGAAGGCCGCGGCTTCGAGATCGCCCAGGGCCGCCTCGGCCCCGGCCGCATCCACCATTGCATGCGCTCCATTGGCGCCGCCGAGCGTGCGCTCGAACTCATGTGCAAGCGCCTGAACAGCCGCGTGGCCTTCGGCCGCGAGGTCGCCCGTCAGACGGTCTGGCAGGAGCGTGTGGCCGAAGCCCGCTGCATGATCGAGCAGGCCCGCCTGCTGACCCTCAAGGCCGCCTACATGATGGACACAGTGGGCAACAAGGTGGCCAAGGCCGAGATCGCCATGATCAAGATCGTGGCCCCCAACATGGCCTGCCAGATCATCGACTGGGCCATCCAGGCCCATGGCGGCGGCGGCGTGTCACAGGACTTCCCTCTGGCCTATTCATACGCCCACCAGCGCACCCTGCGCCTGGCCGACGGCCCTGACGAGGTGCACCGCAATTCGCTGGCCAAGCTCGAATACGCCCGCCACATGAGCGTGCCGGGCGAGGTGGAGATGCCCGTGACCCGGGGCAGCTGACCTGAGCCCGCCCTGCCATGAAACGGCCTGCAAGCGCAGGCCGTTTGTTTTTGCGATGATCCATGCTTCACAGCAGGAGCCCTGAATGATCGACCTCTACACCTGGCCCACACCCAACGGCCACAAAATCCACATCATGCTCGAGGAGTGCAAGCTGCCCTACCGCGTGCACGCTGTGAACATCGGCACCGGTGACCAGTTCCAGCCCGACTTCCTGCGCATCAGCCCCAACAACAAGATCCCGGCACTCGTCGACAGCGAAGGGCCGGACGGCAAGCCGATCTCGATTTTCGAGTCGGGCGCCATGCTGATCTACCTGGCCGCCAAGACCGGCAAGTTCATGCCCAAGGGCGACCGTGCCAAATACGAAGTGCTCCAATGGCTGATGTTCCAGATGGGCGGGGTCGGCCCCATGCTGGGCCAGGCCCACCACTTCCGCATCTACGCCCCCGAAAAAATCGAATACGCCGTCAACCGCTACACCAACGAGGCCAAGCGCCTGTACGGCGTGATGGACAAGCGCCTTCAGACCTCCAAGTGGATGGGAGGCAGCAGCTACTCGATCGCCGACATGGCCATCTTCCCCTGGCTGCGCAGCTGGCAGAACCAGGGCATCGACTGGGCCGACTACCCGCACCTCAAGGCCTGGTTCGACACGATCGCTGCCCGGCCTGCAGTGCAAAAGGCGGTGCAGGTGCTGGCTGATGCGCGCAAGCCTCTGGTCGATGACAAGGCCCGCCAGAACCTGTTCGGTGCAGCCCAGTACGAAAAACGTTGATGCTCAGCCAGGTGGTCCTGCATTCGCGGGTAGAATCAGCCTCAGTCGGAGCGTAGCGCAGCCTGGTAGCGCATCTGCTTTGGGGGCAGAGGGTCGCGAGTTCGAATCCCGCCGCTCCGACCATTTGCACCATCCACAAAGGCCCGTTCAGGGCCTTTGGTGTCTCTGATCTGTCCGTAGCTCAGTTGGATAGAGCAACAGCCTTCTAAGCTGTGGGTCGGGGGTTCGATTCCCTCCGGACAGGCCATCTGCTTCAGGACTTGGTCTTGCGCACAGCACCCTTGTTCCGGGATTCGGGTGCCAGCGGCTTGCCCAAACCCATCTGCTGGGCCTGCACCATGTTGCGACGCATGTTTTCCCACACACTGTCGAAGGCCTGCATGCTGTTGCGCAGATAGTCCATGGGTTCGCCCTGCCCCTGCAGGGTGGGCCCAGTCCTTGGCACCATCCAGCCGTTCATCTGACGACCCAGACTTTCCCACTGCGCCTCGAACGTCCGGCCAAAGTCCAGCCCCGACCCTGAAGCCAGCCCGGCCAGACGGGCGCCGTACTCGGCAGAGCGCTCCGCCAGGGGCTTGAGCGCTGCCGTCTGCCAATTCAAGGCACTGGGGATGTCGTGCACATCGCAAGCTGCCAGGCAGCAATGGGCCATCTGTTCCATGGTTTCCCGACAGGCCCGCAGGTTCAGGTCCATCAGTTTTTCGGTTTCGTCCAGCGTTTTATCGGCCAGTTCAAACCACTGGCTCAGCTGGGCTTTTTGGGAAGCGTTGATCTGTGAAGTGTTCATGATGGCGGTGGCTCCTGCAATGGGATCGGCCATTGTGAGCAGCACTGCCCCCGGACACCATACACCGCAGGGTTAGCCGTGGCTTTGCCCAACGGCATAGCTCAGAAGGCCAGGATGTCCCGTTGCACACCCAAACGCCCTCGCTCACATGTCTTTTGTTGCATGAAATCATGATTTCTAGGGGATTTACCTGAGTTCCAATCCACACAACAGGCAACATAATGCATGGACACCTTGAGCCAGTCCGGTATGCTGATTTGTCTGAAAACCGGACCTGCATCCCAACAAAAGGAGACATCGATGCACACCACACCCAATCGCCGCCAAGTCCTGGCCCAAGGCGCCGCCTTGATGGGCACTGCCGCTTCCGGCCTGCTCCTGCCCCAGCATGTGCTGGCACAGAGCGGCAAGATCCGCGTGGGTTTCATGCTGCCTTACACCGGCACTTTCGCCCAGCTGGGCGTGGCCATTGAAAACGGCGTGCGCATGGCCATCAACGAGCAAGGCGGCAAACTCGGTGGCCGCGAGATCGAGTGGTTCAAGGTCGACGACGAATCCGAACCCGCCAAGGCGATTGAAAACGCCAACAAGCTGGTCCAGCGTGACAAGGTGGATGTGCTGATCGGCACCGTGCACTCGGGCGTGCAAATGGGCATCCACCGCGTGGCGCGCGAGAGCGGCG
>JACCDN010802876.1_pt1 | contig 13047 bp, 8 predicted proteins | sample 7441691 | NCBI WGS metagenome assembly JACCDN01 (sample SAMN15323439, study PRJNA562643) | freshwater metagenome | isolation source: river surface water | place: USA:Blue River Watershed | collected 2017-08-16 | reverse complement strand
TTTCAATTAATCAAGTTGACGCGATGGGCAAAGAAGATTGAGAAGAAATATCAGACAAAGGTGATCTTGCTCGGAGACTTTAATCTTCCCTGGGGATTGCCAACGCGCTTCACTCGTTGGAAGCGAGCAACCAACACTCTGAGTTATCCATCGTGGAAACCAGCAATCTCTTTTGATTACATTCTTCTTCGCGGCACTGAGATAGAGATGGCAAGAGAGACCATTCATGGCTCAGTTGCGATTAGCGATCATCGCCCCATATCGATTGAAATTGGGCCGGTTGAGCTTTAACTTAAGAGTGCAATGAGTTCGGCTTCGCTCATTAAGTTGGTGCGTCGATCGGTTACGCCAGTAGGAACATAATGGAAAGCAGCGCTCACGCTCTCCACCGGAACATCAGCCAACTTTGCCCACGCCAATCGATAGATAGCCAATTGGATAGCTGAATCCACGTCCAATTCTTTAGAGCCAGTCTTCCAATCAACTACCTCAAAACCTTGCTCTGTCTTATAAATTGCATCGATTCGACCACGGACCAAAGTGCCAGCAATGACGGTCTCGAATGGGACTTCCACCTTATGCGCTTGGCGATCTGCCCAATCCGATGCCAACCACGTTGCCTTAAGTTCTTCTAAAGTGCGGTCTTCTTCAATAGGTTGCAGGAGATCAAAATCTTCTTCATCGAAGATCGAATTACCTCGTAAATGACGTTCGACCCAAAGGTGGAAAGATGTTCCGCGAGAGGAGTATTCATCACGAGCGCGTGGCATCGGCCGGCGTATATTCAAAGCAAAGCCCTCTGGGTCGCGCTTCATTGCGATGATGGAAGATGGAGACATTCTGATTGGACGTGGAACCGCTGTTGTTCCATTGTGGTGTTCCGCAACTTCTGCAATGAGCGCCTTTGAATCCTCCACCCAAGATTGAATAACTGAATCGTCGGTCGAGAGAGATGAAAGATCTACCGGTGATGCAGCCCGTACAAGAGCTGCAGATGCATCAAACTTTTCACGACGTGGACCGAGCGGATCTCGCGGCCATGCTTGCGAGACTTCAAGATCTTCTTGCGGATTGCGCGCATCGCTAGCAGGCGGTTCAAGTTCGTCGATAACGCGACCTGATGTCAGTGCTACAGATTCAATACTGCGATAGAGCGATGAAGGTTCGAGCGGTTTTACGCCTTCTCCCCAATATGTTGTGGAACAGAAGAGATGTGTCTTCGCGCGAGTAACTGCGACATATCCCAATCGAATCTCTTCACTGAGGCGATACTGGGCACAGAGTGTCTTATATGCATCGAGAGCTTTGTTGGCATCAGCATTGGTGGTGACTTGCGAAAGATTGAGTTGTGGAACGACGCTTGCATCACTGCGGAGTTCAAATGGTATGAAGCGCTCATTAAAGACCCAGTTTTCAGGGCTTTTCGAGCTCTCAGACGGGAAAGTTCCCTTAGCGAGTCCTGGGATTGCAACGACATCCCATTCAGCGCCCTTTGACATATGAATCGTAAGAATCTGAACCACACTGTCATCGACCTCTGGTGCGCCAGCTTTAAGTCCGCCTTCTTCATCGCTTGCTACATCGAGCCATTGAATGAACGAGTTTAATGAACCACCAGAACGCGCAAATTTACTTGCCTCATCCAAGAAGCGGTCGAGATGGCGACGTCCATGGACGCCTTCTTCACGGAGCATTACTTCAGCTTCTAGGTTGAGGTATCGCTCGATTTCCAGGATGAGATCGGTAATTGAACCTGATGCGCGCGAGCGAAGTCGCCGGAGATCGCTCGAGAATTGAGTCAAGCGTGCATAGCCCGCGGTAGAAAATGTCTGAGAATCTGCCGAACTAATTTCGTCGAGGGCATCAATCAATGAGCCCGCAAATTGATCATCGCTATCGTTGCTAAGCGCTGTTCCTTCAATGATGTTTTTCACCAATGAGCGGCTATCTGAACCTTCGCTTTGGGAACGGGAACGAGAGAATCGACCCAGTGCAGCGATATCACGTGGACCAAGATTGATACGAGGTCCAGTGAGATGGCGCATCAGTGCGCCACCAGCATCAGGTGAGTTGATTACTTTGAGAATTGAGACGATATCTGCAATCTCTGGAACATGGATCAGGCCGCCTAGTCCAAGCACTTCCGATTCAATTCCAGCAGCGGTCAGCGCTTCCTGAATAAGTGCAATCTGAGATTTCTTTCTCACCAATACTGCGAAGGTTCGTGGTTTCTCGCTCTTCTCACCACGTTTTTCAGCTGCACGGCGTTCCTCATTTTCTGCCCATAAGGGCTGGAAATACTCAACTATTGCCTGCGCCTCTGCCACTAAGTTTTCATAAATTCCGCAGACGAGATCACCGTTGTCAGCGTCCTCACGCGCACGCAGTGGCAAGACTTCTATGCCATCACTCTTGCGAACACCTTCTGAGATGACATTAGCAACCGCCAAGATTGTGTGATCGTTGCGGTAGGTACGTGAGAGATTAAATTGGAGAGCGCCAGAGTATTCAACAGGCTTTGGGAAGTGGCGATTGAATGCTCCGATTGTTCCGGCAGCAGCACCGCGCCAGGTATAGATCGATTGGCATGGATCGCCGACGGCAGTAACCGCATGTCCGTCGCCAAAGAGAGTGGAGAGTAAACGCACCTGTGAGTGCGATGTATCTTGATATTCATCGAGTAGGACGACCGGATACTTTGCTTTTTCAATAGCGCCGACATCTGGAAAATTTTGCGCAATGGTTGCAGCTAATGAAATTTGATCATCGAAGGAAAGTTGTCCGTCGCCGCGCCGTTCGCTGAGGAATCGCTCCATCATTCCAACCAAGCCAGATCGCTGAATTGCAGTCATGGCAGCTTTACGGACGCCCTCATTGGTGGGTCCACTCATGCGATTGAGTTCGGCCAGTAATTTGTTGTCCTGCTCGATGATTTGCTCGCCGGTGACTTGGTGCTCGAGCGCTTGTGATGTAAGGCCCATCAAATCTTCGACAATAGTCTTAATTGAACTTTCGTTGGAATAACCAACTTCATCCCAATTGCGCACAATTCGGTTAGCCATCATCCAGAGCGCAGCTTCCCCAAGTGGCTGCGAATCTGCATCGATGCCAAGTCGGATGGAGTGCTCGGAGAGAATTCGACCGGCATAGGAGTGATAGGTAGTCACAGAAGTGTTGGAGATAGTAAATGGCGGTACAAATTCACCTTTGCCGTTACGTTCATGTTCGATCTTCAAAGCTTTAAGCAATTGGGCTAAACGTTTACGAATACGCAAGTTGAGTTCGCCCGCTGCCTTGCGGGTAAAGGTGAGACCTAAGATCTGATCTGGGCGAACAAAACCATTAGCTACTAGGTAGACCACGCGATAGGCCATAGTCTCGGTCTTGCCGGAACCCGCGCCGGCAATTACTACGGCAGGCTCGAGTGGATTGCTCTTAATAGAAATAATCTTCGATTGCTCATCGCTAGGTGGATAGAACTTTGGATCCACTAATTGAATGAGCGCTGCAACCTGCTCTGGTGTGTACTTCTCAATCATCTCAGCACTCATCCGATCACCGATCTTCCCTCAAGGTGCAATGGACAAGAACTCTTAACGGGGCAGTAGCCGCAGAAATCATTCTTCTTTGCATAAAAGTGTGGTGCGCTCATCGCGGTGGCGATTTCAACAAGATTATTTGTCACGCTTTCGACATCAATCGGAGCTCGCTCGCGCGTTGCGACCTCTTTTGTATCGTGGCCGAGGAAAACTAGGTGTGAACCAGAAACCTCTGGCTGCTCAAATTTCTTCTCGAAGGCGTTGAGCACTACTGCTAATTGATAACAGGCGAGCTGCAAATTCTCTGCCGCTTCTTTCTTGGTGATGGCTTTGCCGGTCTTAAAGTCAACGACGTAATACTTTCCATCGCTGTCGACCTCTAGTCGGTCCACCGAACCACGTACCTTTGCTCTTCCAATTTCGAATTCAAAGGACAATTCAACGCCTTCGACATCACGGGTAGCAGTGCGGTGATATTGCGCAAAACGCTCTAGCATCTTCTGTGCTCGTTGTAGTTGGACATTACTGATCCACCCAGTTGAATCGGTAATAAGCGGCCATGATTTTTCTAGTGATTCAAATAAGTACTGGTCGGTGATATCAGCGCCTTCTACCTTGAGGCGGGCATATTCGTGAATCACAGAGCCCAGTAACTGGGCGGTGGAATCGCCATTAGATCCACCATTGCGTTCGAGCAACCACTTAAGGCCACACGTTTCAAATGATTCGGCGGCGCTCGGTGAGATGTAGACGCTTTCACCATCGGCTACCAACGGCACATCGGTTGAGATCGGCTTAGAGCCGAGCCAATTTTCTGGATTTGCCACTGCGATTTCAGCGGTAGATAAGGTTGAAAGAAGAGCTGCAGCAACTTCTGCTCGGTCAGTGCGAAGTGACCTTCGAAGGGATGCCACGAGTGCATTACTGGTAAGTGGTCGTGCATCTTTAAAGTGAGTGAGCTGGTAGGCGCCAGACTCGACCGCATCAAGGAAGAACGATGATGGAGAATCTTCTTCACGCGATACCGCGGAGATGTAAAGCTGCTCTGATGCGCGAGTGGTGGCAACATCGAATAGACGCTTCTCATCTTCTGCCAGCGAGGCTGCAGTGATCATGTCGAACTGAATCTGGGCAATATCTTCACTGTGACGGATACGTTCGACGAGACGTTCGGCTCCGAGCAGAGTGCTGCGCTGTTTGAGATTTGGCCAAATACCTTCTTGAATACCAGCAACAAAGACTCGCTTGTATTGCAACCCCTTGGCTGAGTGAACCGTGAGGAGCTCGACGACATCAGGGCGAATACCTTTGGCGGTAATCACATCGGTGACGATGTTTTCTTGCGCAATTTCAGATAAGAAGATTCGGGGATGCGCACCAGGCATGCGATCAATATGGCGGGCTGCGCTATCAAAGAGTTCGACCATCGCATCGAGATCGCGATCTGCCGCAGCCCCTCGTGCTCCACCGCGAAGTGCGGCACGCTGCCACGCTTCTGATATCAACTGGTTCTCGGCATTAACCGCCTTTGACCAGATTGCCCAAAGGAGATCGTGAATCGATGAGCTTTTCTTTCGAAGTGATGCGCGTGCTTCCTTTAAAAGCAGATGCACTCGGAGGAGTTCTGCTGACTCTGCAATCGAAATATCGCCCTTATCAATGGCATCAATAATGAGTTGGCTTCCCGTGCGCTGATCTACCTCTTCATTACGAGCTTTCAGCAGAGCAGTCCGGATGCGACGGAGCGAGATAGAAGTGGCGCCGCCGAATTCGGAGAGAAGTAATCGCTCACATACATCGAGAGTGAGAGTTTCATTTCCAGCAGCAACGCGCGCTAAGAGTAAGAATGGTGCAAGAGCCGCATTACTGGCGATCGCTTCGCGGTCTCCTGCGACTGGAATACCTGATTGACCGAGGGCGCGACGAATAGCTGTCGCAGTAGTGTTCTGCGAGCGGAGAATAATCGCCATATCGCTATAGGCGATTCCTTCAATCAAGTGCGCACGCTTGATGTTGTAGGCGATGAATTGGGCTTCTTCGCTCTCAGATTTCACTTCAATTGCAAACTTAGCTGGAGTTCCACGGTGATTTGTCTCAAGAGTGATGGTCTGCGCTTGCGGGAATGTGTTGCTGCAGTAAGCATCGACTCCATCGGGATCGGAACCGCGGAAACGACCTACCGCAGATTTTGGATCGACGACTAAGACCAGATCCTGTGACATTAAGAGTTCGAGTAGTCGACGTTGTGCGGGATCGCTTTCATGGAACTCATCAACCATGATGGTGGTAAATCGTTTCCGCAATTCATGAAGAATTTCTGGATTGACGTTGAGATGAGCAATCGCTGCATTGATAATCTGGGCCGGGTCAATCCTCATCTTTGAATCTGCTGCAGCAGATTCCATATCGGCTGAGACCTCGAGATATTGTTGCCAGAATCGCGCCGCTGGTGCCCAGAATTTTTCTCCTAAACGTCCACCCATGGCAGCGAGTTCTTGTGGTGAGATATTGCGCTCGGTCGCGCGCATCATTAAGTCACGGAGTTCGCGGATAAATCCTTGTGTAAGAAGTGGCTCACCCATCATTGCAGAGTTGTCGCCGCCCAGATTGCGTAAATCTGCTGGCCACCAATCAACGCCATCTTCAATATTGCCCTCAAGCAAAATCTTGATAAAAGATTCTTGTTCAGCACCTGAGATCAATACTGTTTCGCGGAAATTCTCGCCAGCGCTCATCTGCAAGATAGAGAAGGCCAGCGCATGGAAGGTGCGCGCAACGGGTTCTTGAACTGTGCCGCCTGCTGCAATCACAATCGCATCGCGGATCTCAGATGCACGTTCGCGACCATAGGTAAGAATCAGAATCGAATCGGTATCGGCACCGTGCTTGATGCGATCGATTGCGCACTCAATCAACGTTGTGGTCTTGCCGGTTCCAGTAGCGCCGCGAATAATCAAAGGTGAACCTCGGTGCGCGATGGCTTGAATTTGCTGTGGATCTGGGTTGAGAGTGCGAGCGGTCAATACCGGGGCGGCTAATTGAAGACCCTTAGTAGCCGCAGATTTACTCATGGTACGAATTGAACCCTAGAGCACCGACAAATACCGGGGTAGCTCAAGGTTTGCGAGCATGGAAAATAAAGAAGCCACCGACCAGAGCGAGAATTACGATTGCGGCAACGATGGGAAGTGGAATCACACCATCTCCCTCATCGGTGGTCACCGGAGCGGCCGTTACCGCCGGGGCATTGAGCGCAAAGGTGAAGGAATCTGAGAGTTTATGGCCATCGGCGGAAACAATCCGGTAAGTGACTTCATAGGTACCAGGCGCGTAATCGCCACTGGGAATAGCTGCTTTTAAGTACTCACCTTCGACCCTGATATTTTCAAGTTCAATCGGTGGTCCATCTAACTCAGTGAGAGAGAGCGTATTCACATCTTCATTCGAAATAGTGAGTAACTCTTCTGAGAATTGAATTGAAATCTCGCTCGCCATAGACATCAATACTTGATCTTGCGCCGGAGCGACCGCCACCACCCCCGCATGAGCATTCGCACCTACCGGCACTAACAACAGCGCAAAAATTCCAAGGAGTCGAAGAGTTTTCATAGCTGCAGTTTAACGACACAAATACGAAATTCGGTGCTTAACAATCGCGCCTAGAATTTGTATTTACGTCTTAGTGGCCAGGAAAACAAAAGAGAGTTGGAATAGGCGCGATTGTTAAGCGCCGGTCCAACTCTCTTTTAGTTAAAACTGGGTGATGCTAGTTAGAGCGCTTTGCGCGAGATGTCGCACGGGCGCGCTCTGCACCATCGAGGACAACCTTGCGGATGCGCACAACAGCAGGAGTAACTTCAACGCACTCATCTTCACGACAGAACTCGAGCGCACCTTCCATGTTGAGCTTCTTTGGTGGAATCAACTTTTCAGAATCATCGGTTCCTGAAGCACGCATGTTGGTGAGCTTCTTCTCGCGAACACAGTTGACATCCATATCGTCAGAACGTGAGTTCTCGCCGATAACCATGCCCTCGTAAACCTCATCGCCTGGCTCAACGAAGATGGTTCCGCGCTCTTGCACACCAGTAAGTGCGTAAGAAGTAACAGTGCCCATACGATCTGAAACAAGTGATCCGGTGCTGCGTGTACGAAGCTCTCCGAACCATGGCTCGTAAGAATCAAATACGTGGTGAAGCAAACCTGTTCCGCGAGTTTCGGTAAGGAACTCTGTTCGGAATCCGATCAAGCCACGTGATGGAACCTTATACTCAAGACGAATCCAACCGGTGCCATGGTTAACCATCTGCTCCATACGGCCCTTGCGAAGAGCCATCAACTGAGTAAGCACACCGAGGTAATCCTCAGGAGCATCAATTGTGAGGCGCTCCATTGGTTCATGTAGCTTGCCATCAATCATCTTGGTAACAACCTGTGGCTTACCAACGGTGAGCTCAAAGCCTTCACGCTTCATGATTTCAACGAGAACAGCGAGCTGAAGCTCTCCGCGACCCTGTACTTCCCAAGCATCTGGGCGCTCTGTATTGAGAACACGAAGTGAAACGTTACCGATGAGCTCTTTATCAAGGCGATCCTTGACCTGGCGCGCTGTAAGCAACTTGCCTGATTTTCCAGCCAGTGGCGATGTATTAATACCAATTGTCATAGAGATTGATGGTTCATCAACTGTGATCAATGGGAGCGCATGTGGGTTCTCGAGATCTGCAAGAGTCTCGCCCAATGTAATTGTCTCGATACCTGCAATCGCAACGATGTCGCCAGGTCCTGCTTCAGTTCCTGGAACGCGCTCGAGCGCTTCGGTAATAAGAAGTTCAGAAATCTTTACTCGCTCTTGTGTTCCATCTGTCTTCATCCACATGACTGATTGACCCTTCTTCAGGGTTCCTTCGTGGATACGGCAGAGTGCAAGGCGACCAAGGAATGGTGATGAGTCAAGGTTTGTCACATGTGCCTGAAGTGGTGCACCCTCGTGATAGACCGGTGCTGGAACAGTGTCTTGAATTACCTTAAAGAGAACATCGAGGTTCTCTTCATCTGGCAATCCACCATCTGCTGGACGGTTGAGTGATGCGCGACCGTTCTTTGCAGATGCATAGACAACTGGGAAATCAATCTGATCTTCGTTGGCATCGAGATCAAGGAAGAGCTCGTAAGCCTCATCGACAACTTCTGCAATACGTGAGTCAGGTCGGTCTGTCTTATTGATAAGCAAGATAACCGGAAGGTTCTTCTGCAAAGCTTTACGCAATACGAAGCGAGTCTGAGGCAGTGGGCCTTCTGATGCATCAACGAGCAAGATCACGCCATCGACCATTTCGAGACCGCGCTCGACCTCGCCACCGAAGTCGGCGTGGCCTGGTGTATCAATGATGTTGATGACTGAATCACCACGGCGAACCGCAGTGTTCTTAGCAAGAATTGTGATTCCCTTTTCGCGCTCGAGATCCATCGAGTCCATCATGCGGTCTTGACCCTCATCCTGCTTCTTGTGAGCAGCGAAGGCACCTGACTGCCACAACATCGCATCAACCAGTGTTGTCTTTCCATGGTCAACGTGAGCGATGATCGCGACGTTACGGATGCTGTCGCGGGTCTTTACTGGCAGGTCTTTGAGATGTGCTTGGACTTTTGGCATTAAAGAGAAACTCCATAAATAAGGGCACTTATTCGTAAAGTGCAGGAGCGCAGTCTATCAGCGCAGAAGGTCGCTTATTCTCACTCCATACCGAGTGAAATAAGCGTAATTCGCTATGAATTAAACGTTGAAGCGGAATTCGACTACGTCACCATCGTGCATGACGTACTCCTTGCCTTCCATTCGCACTTTGCCTTGAGCTTTCGCTTCGGCCATGGATCCCGCAGCAATCAAGTCATCAAAAGAAACGATCTCTGCTTTGATAAAGCCCTTCTGGAAATCTGTATGGATCACACCGGCAGCCATTGGTGCGGTATCTCCCTTATGAATTGTCCAAGCACGAGCTTCTTTAGGTCCGGCAGTCAAATATGTTTGCAAGCCAAGAGTGTCAAAGCCAACGCGTGCAAGTGTGGCAAGACCCGGTTCGGTCATTCCGACTGCTTCTAGCAATTCAAGTGCATCTTCATCAGGAAGTTCGGCGAGCTCTGCTTCGGTCTTGGCATCTAAGAAAATTGCCTCTGCTGGTGCGACGAGTGCCGATAACTTTGCACGAAGTTCTTGATCTCCGAGTTCTGCAGCATCTACGTTAAAGACGTATAGGAATGGCTTCGCAGTAAGAAGATGAAGTTCGTAAATAAGTGAGAGATCAACCTTTGAAGTCGACAGTGGCTTACCTGATTGAAGGTGCGCCTCTGCCTCCTTTACCGCTTCGAGAACAGCGGTCTTGGTCTTATCTGTACGAGCCTCTTTCTCAAGGCGAGGAATAGCTTTTTCAATTGTCTGCAAATCTGCAAGAGCGAGTTCGGTATTAATTGTTTCAATATCGCTCGATGGATCAACGCGACCATCAACATGGACCACATCGCCATCGGTGAAGACGCGAATTACCTGACAGATTGCATCGGTCTCGCGGATATTTGCCAAAAACTTGTTGCCCAGGCCTGCACCCTCAGAAGCGCCTTTCACGATTCCAGCAATGTCTACAAACGATAGCGCTGCGGGAAGTAACTTCTCAGAGCCAAAGATCGCGGCGAGCTTTGCCAAGCGCTCATCTGGAACGCCTACGACACCCACGTTTGGCTCGATCGTAGCGAAGGGGTAGTTCGCAGCGAGAACGTTGTTCTTGGTGAGGGCGTTGAAGAGGGTTGATTTTCCGACGTTTGGCAGGCCGACGATTCCAATTGAAAGACTCATAGTGGCTTAAGAGTAAGGCGTGGCCTATCTATCCGTGAAATCAGCAGATTTGTCACCCACTCCTGCGACGATAGCCCCATGTCTAACGCACTTACTATCTCGGTTGTACTTCTCCTTGGTTTAGCAATCGGCCTTCTCCTTGGACTTCGCTTGGGTCGTGCTGATTCTTCTACTGCATCCAATGAACTCATTGCGGTCAAAGCTCTCCTAGAAAAGAGCGAAGAGCGTCTCAAAGAGGCCGAGAGTAAGAATGATGCGCAATCGAAGATTGCAACGCAGCTAGAAGATATGAAGACTTCAGTCGAACGTATGCGTCAACAAGCAAGTGAAGCTGCCGAAAAACGAATTCAATCCGAGACAGATCTCAATCGAACAATTACTGAAATGCGTACTGCGTCATCGACTCTCTTTGACGAAACTCGTAAAATCGCTGGAGCACTTTCGAGCTCTCAATCTCGTGGAAAATTTGGCGAAGCACAACTCGAACTCTTACTAGAGCTCGCTGGTCTTACTGAAGGAATCGAGTACACCGCGCAGCGTTCAACAACAGGCGAAGATTCGAACGGTATTCCAGATGTCACGGTAAAGATGCCAGGAGAAGCTAAAATCTTTATCGATTCAAAGTTTCCATTTGAGCGCTTCCTTGATGCATTCGCCACCGAAGACCAATCGCTACGAGATCAACATTTGAAAGCCCATTCAGAAGATCTTCTCAAGCACGCCGTCGCGCTATCAAAGCGTGGCTATCACAAATCAGAGGGTTCTCCCGATGTTGTTGTGCTCTTCCTTCCCTTTGAAACGCTGTTAGCAGAGGCGCTTCGTGTCAATCCATCGCTGCTCAATAAAGCCTTTGATGTTAATGTCACGATTGCTACACCTACAACAATGATGGCGCTACTGCGTTCGGTCGGACATCTCTATACCCGCAATAAATTGGCAGAGAACGCTGATGACATCACCAAGGTTGCATCGACATTCCTCAAGAATCTCACGCTTCTCCATAGCAAGATTGTTGCTGTCGGAAAGGCTATTAATTCAACCGCTAAGGCTTATGAAGACTTAGTGCCAACTGCCCAGAAAACAGTTCTCTCCCCAGCAAAGAAAATTCACTCACTCGGCGTTGCAGGCGATAAAGAGAAGCTCGCAATCCAATATCCTGAGGCACCAGCTGATGTTCGTGAGCTCAATAACCCTGATCTCGTAGAAGCTGAGGATTACATCGATGTAGAGATAGTTGAGGCGAATAATGACTAAGGCGAAGAACATTGCGCTTAAGAAGCCGGTCCTTCCTGGTCCGGGCTTAAAGAAAGAAGGCATCGTCTTCTTACAGACTGTCGCTATCGCTCTCTTTACCCTCGCTGAACTCTTTATCCGCAATGGCGCCGGCATCATCTCTGGCTTGGTGATTCTTTTAGTGACTTATGGTGGAGTCGCATACGGTCGCACCGGAACTCGTTATGTCACAGCGGTAACGCCACCACTGGCATATGCAGCGACCGTGCTTATCTACACAATCGCAACCGATGGTCTTCGCATTTCAAAGGTTGGTGTTGATTTCATCGCATCTCTTGCCAGCGTTGCACCGTTCTTACTAATCGCCGCGCTCTACGGCTGGTATCAATTCCTTAACGAGCGCGCAAAGAGCCGCCCTTCAAAGCGAAAGACAGCTTCAGCTTAATTACTGCGCTGCAGCCTTCATATCTGAACGAAGGTTCTGCGGAAGAGCAAAGGTCAGTGACTCTTTCTTCGCCTCGACCTCTTGCTGATCATGGAAGCCGCGGACATCGAGCCACTTCAATAGATCTTGCACCAAAATCTCTGGCACTGATGCGCCGCTAGTTACACCAACGGTCTCAACGCCCTCTAGCCATTCATCTTTAGCTTCTGACGCATAGTCCACGAGGTAAGCAGCTTTCGCTCCGTATTCAAGTGCTACTTCGACAAGCCGCACAGAGTTTGAAGAGTTTTTAGAACCTACTACAAGAACCAAATCCGATTGCGCTGCAATGCCTCGAATCGCCTCTTGACGGTTCTGTGTTGCATAACAGATATCATCAGATGGAGGTGATGCAATCTCTGGAAAGCGTTCTTTCAAAATCGCAACTGATTCAAGGGTCTCATCAACACTTAAGGTTGTCTGACTTAGCCAGATTAAATTCTTTCCTGGAGTTGGTTGAACGTTTCGTGCACCATCAAGGCCATCAACTACACGCACCTGTCCTGGCGCTTCGCCTGCGGTGCCCTCAACTTCTTCGTGACCTTCGTGACCAATCAAAAGGATTTCGGTATCGGCATCTGCAAAACGCTTGACCTCATGGTGCACCTTAGTGACGAGCGGGCAGGTGGCATCAATTGTCTTCAGGTTGCGAGCTGCGGCCTCAGCATGAACTGCCGGTGAAACACCGTGAGCAGAGAAGACCACAGTCTTGCCTTCCGGAACTTCGTCAGTCTCATTGACGAAGATGACTCCGCGCTGTTCGAGCGTTGCTACTACATGCTTATTATGAACAATCTCTTTACGGACATAGAGTGGAGCTCCATAGAGCTCGAGCGCCTTTTCGACGGTCACAATTGCACGGTCAACGCCAGCGCAATAACCACGCGGCGCAGCGATCAAAACTCTCTTAGCCATGGCTGCAGTCTATTAGCCTTGCCCCA
>JACCDN010883558.1_pt1 | contig 13048 bp, 17 predicted proteins | sample 7441691 | NCBI WGS metagenome assembly JACCDN01 (sample SAMN15323439, study PRJNA562643) | freshwater metagenome | isolation source: river surface water | place: USA:Blue River Watershed | collected 2017-08-16 | reverse complement strand
AGGCATAACTTTTTGGTTTATATAAGTGGAAGATAAGAAAAATTTCTAAACAAACTATATACCTCCTATAATATTTTGTCGAATATGCATCAAAATAACTTTTTGACTTTTATGGTTTTGTATGTTACTTTTTTTGAAACGCACATTAAAATCTCTAACTAATGAAGAATAGGAATTCATCTAAAGATTATCGTTCATATAAGAACATTACTGATGTAGAAGTTTTAGCAGAATACTTTCGGCTGGAAATATTCTGTACAAAATTTTCTCCAGAGCTCAAAAGAAGGCAATTACAAGCTTTCTCTAGCGCTATGTACTTGAACTTGTATAAGTTGCCGAGTGATCAACAAGTTTTTTTTCACAATGCTTTCTTGTCGCAATTTATTGCTATGGGTGGCTTTGACTACACTATAACTCCTGGATCCATGGCAAGTCACTTTAAAGTGTTTCAGAAGGCGGTTCTGTATAGGTCAAAAATTGACCAAGAGGCTTCGGAATACTTGGATGGAGTCTACTCGTTGTCTCTTGAGGGTGCCGGTATCAAGAATCGGTTATTAATTGCGCTTGATAGATTTCCGCTAGCTTTTTCAACTACCAGCTTTAATCTGGGAGAAGAAATTGTGGTAGATATCTTACCAAAAACCTTTTACTCTTTTGTTCGCCTGCACACCAAAGATAGCAGGTGGATAAAAACTCTGTTCGATCTTTTAGGGGAGCTGAATCATGCTCGCTTAAAGCAAGATCTTAGAAGTAAAACTTCGGTTCAGCTTGAAAAGCTACAAACACAGTTAAATTGAAGACTCAAAACACTGGTGCAGTTTACGAAAGTAAACTGCATTTTTTATTTCATAACTTCTACGAAAGACCTGGCAGTCAGTTTTAGGATAAAATATCAATTTTGAGCATTTGTTGACTTTTTGGGATTTTTTGTTAAATTATATTGAAATAAGTTAGTTCTAATTAATTCAATACTTAAAAACGTTTCTCAATGAAGTACTTTCCACTACTCCTACTTTCTTTTTTTGTTTTTGCACAAGCAGAAGCACAGAGTGATACAACTCATTCGAGCCTAAAAAGTTCGCAATCAAAACCTTTCTTTCAAAAAATTGCCCTCGTCTCTGATCTTGGAATGTCCAACAATTTTTCAATGTCTCATGTAGAAGAAGGTCATCCTTCCTATCTACCAAAGGCTAGAATGGCTCTTGGAGTCGAAGTTGAAATACACTTTCTGTGTTTACAACTCACTGGCAATTTGATAGAAAAGTCTCCAGAAGTAAAGCTGGGCTTCTTTCTTTTAAAAGAAAAACTATCTCCTTATTGTAGCTTTGCACAAGAGTTTAGAAGACCTCACCATGAACCAGAAAGTTTTCTAAACTTTGGCATCGAAGGTAATTTTGATTTGCTTTCTTTGTTTTTAGGCAAATCGAGAACTCACAGTGTTCACACCGGGATATTTATTTCTCCGTTTGTGGAGATGAACAATGTTTCGCCACATAGAGAAAAGTGGCTACAGTTTGGTTTCATTTTGAAACCCAAATATAACATCTTGATTCATCATTAAGTAAAATACAAACAAGCAACATATCACAGACAAAGCCTGCATTTTTGCCGGCTTTTTTTATTTATAAATAAAAAAGCCATTGATCTCCCAGGGGGAGGCCAATGGCCAGAATTGTACTCGTGAGTCTTTTATTTACACTAAACAGTGCTGTAGTAGTGTAAAATTTTGCGCACCTCTTCGGGATTCGATAGTTTGTCACTATCCAGAAGTTCGCCTACTTGTTGGAAGTCCACAGGACTCCACTCGTTGTGGTAGACCTCGCGGCTGTGAGGCATTAAAGGCATTGCCCTATAGATACCTGATCCTTTTGACGTCTCCAAAATAAACCACTTTAGTTTTACTAGAGAAAGGTCTCTGGCGTACTTCTTGTAGATTTTTTCTGGATCATAGTTGGCTAAGTGATGAGCCAACAACACACATCCACTACCAAATATCAGTAACGCCAATATAAAAGATAGATTTTGCCAGAATTCCGGACTACCTATCCCATTGTATTTTGGAATGATAATCAGTAAGCTGCTAAATACGATAGCTAGGCTGCCGATAAATCGGAGTAAAGTGATTTTCCTTTTCATTTCTTGATTTATTTTTGAGTGTTAGTGATTTTACGAAGGGCGATATAATTCTTTATATAGCATATTTTTACTTCAAAGTCAAGATTAATAAGTAGGCTGTTTAACAACATATATTGACTAAAGCTAAAAATAATGTTATGGTTGGGGCGAGTTTAAGCTCATTTACATTTACATCACATAAAAACCTATAAACATGAAATCAGTAGCGATTTGGATACTTCGGTATCTCCTTATTCCTGCTGGCTTCTTATGGGCAGCGGGATTTTTTGCAGTAATTAAGTACATTCATTCCATTGAGGAATCTGACCCGCTTAGCGAGTTATCGAATTTCTCTAAGGCGGAAATGTCTACACTTGGAATAAGTTCGTTAAGTCATCTATCAAAATATAGCGACAGTCTTGTGGACGCAAGAACCAAACTGGTTGAAGAAACTGGTTTGTATGATCCGTATTTGTACTTTGGTGACCTCAAGCAATTTTTCATGTTTGAAGCCAAATGTAATCAAATGAAGGAACAAGACAAAAAACTTCGCTATTTTTATCCAGAACTATCATTTCAAAGAGAAAGAATAGTTGGCTTGATGTGTGAAAATTGGAGAAAGATTGACTGGGATGATTTGGCTACAAACTATCCTGGCAAAATGTCCATAAATGAAGCTCGAGATTGTTGGTTGCCTAAAACACTAGAGGAAACAAGTCAACAACCAAGTGAATTTTGGACAGGTTTATTTTTTGGAATTTTTCGTTGGTTCTTGAACTTTTATTTGAAAGGTTTACCTATAGCATTTGTGCTCTTCGTAATCTGGAGATTAAAGTTTAAGTCTGAGGCGGAAGAAGAATACTGGGGGAAAGAATCTAAACCAGAATTTGAAAGCAGTTTTGCACCATTGTCATTTGTTTTGTCCTTGATTGCATGGCCGGTTATCGTCTATCGTAATTTGAGAGACAAGCTGAGTGATAAAGTAAAGAAGGCTGAGTTGCTTTCCAGGAGAAAGGAAATTCTTTCCTTGTTGTCGAAACAGGACAAAGAGCTCTATGCCTTAAGTCAGAAAATGTCACTTCGAGAATTTCGAGTGCATCTAGATGCCTTAGGACTCAAACGAAAACATTCGTTTGGACTTGCTTTACTTCTTGTCTTCTTCTTGACAACTACTCTAAGGATTTCGGCACGAGTAACATGTCCTCTAAGTGAAAAGTGTGTTGTTTCCAATGTCGTGATAGATCACGATGTCGGCTCAACTTATTTTTTATCCTATGATATGCACGGCCGCGCTATCTTGCCAGAGTTTGGCTTAAATCAAAAAATCCCGAAAAAGACAAAAAATATTTTTTCAATTCTAAAAGTGAGAGTGGCTAAAGGCTTCACTCGTTTGATAGATGGAGTACCTAAGGTGATGAATCAGTTTGCTTTTTAAATTGATTTCTTAACTTTAATAACCATTTATAATGAAAAATATCATTTTTGTCTGCTGTCTGTTCTCGACACTCACTACCTTGAGAGCTCAGGATACTTTATCAGTTAAGGTCGGCATTTTCTTTGCCCCTCAAGCCCTGATAAATTTGAAGGATCCTAGCCAAGGTTCTGCCACTATTACTCCTGTGTCTCTATGTCTTTCTTTTGCAAAGGGGAGAGGAGTGGTAAATGCCATGTACAACCTCACTTATAACAAAGTGCAGCTAGTGTACTGGCATGAGCTTGTTGGACCCACTGGTTTGTACGCTGTAGTGAATAAAGGTGTATTTTCCAAAGGCGGTTATACTAGTCTCGGAGTTACACGAAGTGTAGCAGCGGGGAGAGCAGTAGGTTTTTTTGAAGTAGGATCTAATTGGCACGAATGGACACCAACAGTGTACTTTGGAGCCATTATCCCACTTATGTTTCAAGTCAAATGATGCAAGCTTGCGGTTCTTCGGAATCGTAAGCTTTTTTATTTGACACTTATCTATCTAAGGTCTAGTATAGATACTGACATTTTGTATTAATTCACAACATCAATTTCAGCCAATGAAAAAGCATTTTCAGAAGGGTTCCGGCCACACTAAAGTTTTAGTTACGGCAAATTCTCAACCGGAAGTATTGCAAGCCCAAATGCAGAAGGGGAAATTAAGTCACGGTCAGACAGTGATTGCCACCTTGCCGCATGTTCGCCTGGCAAAAAATCAGCCTGGAGTTTCAGCGCAGATCTTTTTCTGCAACATGAAAGACATTCAAGTTACCAAAGCACTGAAGGCTGGTGACGGAAGAGAAATCCCTGAAGCTGTGACTTTGCCACAAGGTCTGAAGGTCCCTTATGCCGGTGATGGCTTCTACAATCTGGAGAATGTTCGTTTGACTTCAAACGGCAGTATTCAGATAACAGCAACCGCTGACACAAAGTGGCAGAAAGTTGAGGGTCTGGTGTGATACTACCCTTGTTCGTTGTAGATTTGTTATGCCTGGTCAGGATTTTCTGACCAGGCGTTTTTTTATTTATAAAATGTGCTATATTCTTTTTATTGGCCTCATCGTCTAACGGTTAGGACAGCGGGTTCTCAATCCGCTAATCGGAGTTCGATTCTCCGTGAGGTCACCAAAGTAGAATTTTTGAACTTGTTTCCCTCATTTAGCTTATAAACTAAGCCTAAGTTGTTGGTTCCAAATTTTTCCCCATCAAAAGTAATTTTCTCTGGAAAGATTTGCTTTTGGAACCTCATAGCATGAGTATAACTTGTATTTTTTAAACGAACCCAAGTTTTGGCTGTTTCTCTCACAAAATTAAAACAATGGTTTAAAACTTCTTCCATATTAAATTCTTCCATGTGATTATCTTCGAGTAGTTGCTGTTTTTGATAAACTTTTTTATTTATAAATTCCTTTTGTTCTAGAAATTCATCATCAGAATATTTACCAGCCCTATGAAATTCAAATATTTTTAAACGCTCTTGCTCTAACTTTTCTAATTCAGTCCTAGCTTTTGTATTATTCTCATTTAATTTTTTATAATTATTTTGCCAAATATCTATAACAATAGCCTTAAATATTTTCTCATATTGTTTATTAGGGGTTAGTTCATTCAAATATTCCACAAATAATTGCTCGAAGGTTTCTTTCGGTATAAACTTTGCTTTTAAACAGTTTTGTCTATGATGGTGATAATAAGGATACTTCCCTTTAGCAACACTTCCTGTAATTGAAGTACCGCACTCAGGACAAGAACATATTCTTCTTAAAGGAAAATTAGAATTCTGTATTGAGCGATTCATTTTCACATACTTTTTTCTATAACCTTTTTGACATTGCTGAAATAAATCGTCACTTATTATTGGCTCAAAATTACCCTTAACATCTAAATCCCAAGTATTTATTCTCCCAGCATATAATGGATTCTTTAAAATCTTCTCAACCATTTGCATACAAAGTCCCTTACCTTTCTTTGTGGGAAATCCTCTTTTATTTAAATACTCTGCTAGGGATTTATATGTATAAGTGCCTTTCGCATATTCTTCAAAAAGCATTTTAATAAATGGAGCTGTGGAAGGTTCTAAAACTATATTTGAGGCTTTATAAGGTCTGTAATATCCAAGCGGTGCTTGCCATTGCCAAATACCTTTTTTCAGATTCTCATACATACCACCCTTAGACCTTTCTGTTCTTACATTATTATCAAGCTCTGCCCAAACAGACAACATTCCTTCCATTGCTCTACCGAAAGGTGTCTCATCAATTTGTTCAGTAGCTGAACGAAGCACAACACCAAGTTTCTTTAAAGTTGCTTGCACTATTACATGATCTGACTGATTTCTAGCAAAACGATCAATTTTATAAACAATAAAGTGATTTATTTTATTTACTTTAAGAGCACAGAAATTAATAGCTTTTTGAAATTCTGTTCTGTCTGCTGTTTTTGCAGATTCCCCTTTTTCAATAAAAATTTTTAAAACTTCTATGCCTTGGCGTTCTGCATATTCTTTACAATATCTTTCTTGTGATTCAAGACTAGTATTATCAACTTGCCCCACTGAAGATACTCTCACATAAATTATTCCTTTTTTCTGTGCTTCTATTTCCATAACTACATTGTATGCTCTTCTGATTTATTTGTTAATGACCCAACGGGAGATTTGGAACCAAAATTTTGCTCATGCCAGTCATCAAACATTAACTGCCCAAAATCATAAAAAGATTGACGAATATCCTGAAGTTCCTCATCTGTTAAATGAGCTGTATTTGAGGGGTCTATTTTTCTAAGTGATTCAATACTCAACATGGGTCATTTACTCTCGATCTAAGCGATTTTCTACCCCTTTTTCGACCTCCTCAGTGGTATTTGAAACTTCTTCTAAAAAATTAACAAGTTGAAATATGTCAGATTTCTCATACTCTCCTTCTGGCACTAATTCACTCAATGCTTTAATTAAAGCTCTACGCGAAAAATACTTACCTCTTACAGCTTTTGCTAGGTTTACACAAGCTCCGTGATAAGGACTTTTTTGCTCTTCTATTTGAAATCTTGCTTTTATGCTTCTCATATAAAAATTGGCAACAAAAAAAACCGCCTCAGGGGCGATTCGTTTTAGCGCTTACAATAATATTTTATCACACCACTAAAATGGGTAAGACCCAAAAGTGAATTCAATTGTTATTAAAATGGGGAGGTTTTTATTCTAAAAATTTTAGTGCACCTTAACTTTCCATAATATGTGGTATTATTTATGTACAACTTAATAAGAAGACCTAACCCCTAGAGATTTCTTTAGGGTATGGTCAAAGACCCAAGGATGATACTGAACCCCGCGTTCAGCAACTCATCCTTGGGCTATATCGGGAAACTGGTATAGGGTCGTAAGACCTAGCTGGCGTGGGGTTCTGTGTTTCTCACTGCTAGTCATTATTAGCTAGCTTTTATTTTTATGGGATTATTTACTACAAAAAAAGAGGTGAGGTTAGAAGATTTTTGTCGGGATTTTTATGAAACTCAGATTCTAAACTCAAAAATTGGAGAAGAAAGTGTTAATCCCAATGCTATGTATGCGGAGGTCTTGAAAAAATCTATCACAGAAATAGATAATAGTTTTGCAAATGTTGATGTGCAAAAACTGACAGATGAACTTACGGTTTTACGTTTTGAATTATTTGCATTAGCTTGGACACATAAATTTATTAACGGTAAGAATGTTATAGCTCAAAGTGCTTTTACAAAACGTTATCTCAAAGAAAAAGGTAAAGAAGATATTTGGAAAGGCATGGAGATATATAATAACGCTATTGACGGAGGTACCCTCCATTGGCTCTCCAGTCTCGGTGATACAAATTTAAGCTTCAATCATGGTATGAGAAAAGATTTAACTGTTAAAAACCTTGAGGAGGCTCAGAAAAATGGAATTACTGACGATAGTGTAGATAGAGAAAATAATAGATTGTGGTCAGAAAATGCTTGGAGAGAGAGAATCATTCTGGGAGGTTTACTGATAACCTTTTGTAATGAACTCGGAATTGATGCGGAAAAACTTAATAGACAAGCACAAATTAATCTTATGACAGCTATTGCTGGGCTTTACATGGGAGCACAACAATCATGGGATAAGATTAAAATTATTCCGTAAAATATTATTAAATATAATCATAGCAAATAATATCAATTCAAATTATTATTAATTAATGAAGACCAATATTATGAAAATATTTAGTATGCTAAGGTTTAAGGAAATTTTTGTTCTCCTGTTCACACCTCTTTTGTTTGTTTCTGATCTTTTGCGTAATCTATTTCCAGTCAATGACGAGGGGCTAAGCTTTGTATTATTGAATAGATTTATTCTTATTCTTGTTTTCCTTTTTGTGCTTTTGTACGCTTTCCAAGTTTCTAGAGCTATGGACAAAATACAGATAGAAAGTAAGAACATTAAAAACTTTATAACATTAGTTCTTGCACTACTAACGACTTATTATATAAGCACTTTCATAAACCCGTTAGAAGGTATGTTTTTTGGATATTTTTTACTCTCAAGCTTAGCAATCAATTTTGTCATCACTCTAGTTTTAGTATTTATGGTACAAAGAATAGTAAAAACATAACAAAATAACTGCTTCAAAGATAAAATAGTGAGACCTTGATGAATTTAATATTTAAGGTATTATTAATATATGACATTTGTAATAATTCTTCTTGCAATAATTGCTTATTATATCTACCGTATCTATCGCCAAAAAGAGGATGAGAGAGAAGAGATTTATAATGAAAAACTTGATATTCAGCACGAACAGGAAAGAAAAGAAAAATTTAAAGATTATCCTCATCTATACGGAAAAATTGAAGGAAATTGGCTTGATGTATTTTCTCACTATGCGGAAGATGGTATTCCTCTTCTAAAAATGCAATTCATGCTTATGCTAGGAGAATCAGTAAAAATTGACTACTCAGAAGGTTCAATGAAGTGGGATTCTCTTTGGGATACAACAAAGGAACTACTAGAACATCTTGAAAAATATCACGAAGGGTCTATTACTGAACATGAAATAGCTCTCACTGCGTACTGGCAAATATGTGCCGAGGAAATGGGAAAAATCATAAAAGAAAGCCCAAATACAAATAGCCTCTCTTCTGGTGCTCACACTTCAGAAGTGGCAGGAGAAAAGTTAGAAGTAGCACCATTTACTAACATTGAAAAAATTTCATCACTATTTCCTAAAAAAACGAACCACCCAGCTCACGAAATTACTTTCTTTAATAAAGATGGCTCCTTTCCTAGAGAATCTAAGGGTTCGGTTTATATTGATAAAAAAATTGAAGCACTCGGTCTTTAAATTTTCTGATAAAAACTATTTCTTTATTTTATCAGGATTATGCCAGCGAAAAGCTCTTCTAAATCCTTTTTCTTCTGCTTCTTTCACATTCACACAATAAAACTCACCTCTATGTTTTTCTATTTTCACATTATCATATTGCTGATCAAAGGGTAGATGATAGATTTTTTCTCCATTCACCGTAGAAATATTACATTTAATAGCAGGGTAATCATTTTTCATTTTGAAATCCTCTTTTAAATCTATTTTGAGTTCTTTTGCAAACCTTCTAGCCACATCAGATAATTTAGTTGCTGTACAAAATACTGCTTGTACTTTTTTTTCTGGATTTTCATCTTTATATTGAAAAACGGTTCCAAAAAACTGAAATATATGCTTCTCATAAATAGTTCTAAACTGAGACCAGTTTTTACATTGAATAACTATAAAATCATTTTCTTTTTGACAAATCAAATCACGCCCCAAATCTTCATATCCTTTAAAAATTCCAACATATTCAACATCATAGCCTTCCTGTTCATAAAGATAACCAACATATCTTTCATAGATTCTTCCAATAAGCCATTTAGACTTAGGTCTTTTCCAATATCTATCTAGTGCCATCTGATTTCTTTCAACACTTGGTAATTTTCTATATTCTTCCTTTGTTAAATACTTTATTGCTTCGTCTTGCAATTCTTCTTCAGAATATTCTTTGGCATATTCTTTTTCTTGTTCAGTTGCAACACCAAGTTCTTCGTTTTTTGCATCTATCAGAGATGGGACAAGATTTTCATAAAATTCTATGATATATTGAGCGACCTTCTTTTCTTTTTCTGCTTTTCGTCTTAGTTGTGATTGTTCTTTAACAACCTCAGAAGCAGAAACAGCTGGATATTTCTTGTTTCGCAAAAAATTAACTAATTTAAACTCTTCAATACGAAATAACTCATCATAAGCCTTCGCAAGCCAAGGAAAACCAGCTTGCCTTTCTTTTGCCATCTGAATAATTCCTTCTTCTAGTACTCTAACTTGAGTAATTTTTTCTTCTAAAATACCAATTTCCTTCTTTGATAGGTCTTGAAAAACTGCCTTCTCGTTTCTGATTGTAAAAAGCAAGTCATCTAATTCTTTTTTCTTTTCCTCGTAATAACCCATATTTAACGTATATTACTTATAAATCTACACTTCGGATAATTATTACAGCCTAAAAAAAATCCATATGAACCTTTCCTTTTTACTAATTTACCCTCTCTACATTTAGGACAAGAAGTTCTTACATGTACAGGATAATCAGTATTAAAATTTGTATTGAGCGTTATATTAGGCGTTATAAACTTTATTTTTTCTTTAATAAAGATTAATCTTGCTTTGATAGATAGAGTTTCTTCTTTTTCTTTCAAATAATCAAAATTACTATCTAAAACTTCATGTGCAAGCTGATCCCTAACACTTTGTCTATGTTTGCCAATAATTCCTGCAATTAGAGCCCAAACAATCCATATAAAAACTATTACACCGATTATTTCCATATCATGAGTATATACCCATTTCTAACATTTTTCATCGTTTTTTCTAATATCTTTTCTTGTGTTTTAGTTACCATAAACTAATTCTTTTTGTATTTTGGATGATTTAATAAACCTTTATATCCGTAAGAATGTAATATTGCTTGCCAAGTTATTTGTAGCCACTCTGCTATAGGCACATCAGTTTTTATTTTAATAGGGTTAGATTTAGTTCCCAATCCCTCAAGCGTATGCCATTCTAAGCCTTTCATTTTTAATCCAACTTCGTGAATAAATTCACATCTAATTTGTTCCCACAATTCATCAATAATGCTTGAAAAAACCATTTTTTCCTGCGATGAAGATTCGCTTGAATACCTTTCTGCAATACTATTTTTAATTTCGTTAGACAAATTTGACTCCAAAAATAATTTTATACTCTCACCCTTATTTTTCATTTTTTTCTTAGAATCAAATTGAGCAAAGGGAGATATTCTCACTGCATGTTCAAGCATACCAAACATTATTATTGTCATAAAATGTGACCATGCCATTTGATTGAAAATTGTTTTTGACCATTCCCTTGACTCCATAACTTCTAGAATAGCTTTTAATGGTTCTGCGTGAATTTGAAAATACAGCATTATTAATGACAAATTTTTCTTTTGTTCAGGGCTCATTTTGCTCAAGGTTGGTAAAAAATCTTCGGATAATTCGTATCCTATAAATTCATATTTTGTAGATTTTTGACCAAGAGTATTAACATGACCAAATAGACCTTTCTCTTTACTAAGAAGTTCTGTAAGACTTTTATTAATGTTTTTATCTTTCTCCATAATAGTACTATTATATACTTGTTCTAGTCCCCAAGGGTAATAACTTACAGCGGGAGGGGGCTTATTAATATTAGCTTTTTATATTGCTATTGTTTCCTTATGAAATCTATCCCACGCAATAAGCTCGGTAATTAGTTCGTTCCAATTCTCTCCCACTTGGGTCACATTTTAGAGAGTGCTCGAGAAGCATATAAAAAAACCTTAAAGTGTTATCTTTAAGGTTCTATAGAGCCATAGAAACATTCTCTTTGTTCTGTGTACACGGCCCACATACGGTCGCCATAGCAGTAATGCCACCATTCACCCGGGTACCAGACAAACTGTTCTTTAATCATTGCATCACGAAGTATTTTCCTGTTTTCTTCTTGTTCCTTGGTGATAAGTTTTTTGAAAAGAGTATTTGGAAACATGGGAAACTTTTCCCTGATATCCATACCGTAACCTTCCGAGGGATACGGACTTCCCATGTCGAGGAATGTTCCGTTTTCAAATGCAAGCGTTATATCAACTGCGCCACCGCAATGATGATTCGCTAACGGATGTGGTTTTGCAACGACAAGCCGAACTTTCTTTTCAATGTCTTCGTCACTCCAGTCAGGATTATCTTCCTTGAGCTTCTTGAAACTTTTATCCCAGATTTCTTGCTGATGCTGCGTGGTGCGATAGCCCTCGATAACCACCAGGACTATCCCTGTAGGCAGGTTTTCTGAAATTCTATAAAGTTTTTCAGAGACAGTTTTTCTCACCAAAAAGAGTGGTTCATACGCCTTGTGGACACCGCCGATCCTTAACTTTTGTGTGGCCTTGAGCTGGACGAGCGGTTCTCCATTTTCAAGAATTTTTACCGTATCCCAAACGGAGCGAGGCAGTACTTTGTTTATTTGTGTCATATGTTTGTGCTTTTGTTCCATCTTATCATAGTAGCTTGTTTTAACAAAAATAAGTAAAACTCTCTACGCTCGAGAAGGGTTGAATTGATATACTGAAAATATTAATACATCTTGCATGGCAATGAGTCAAATAGGCTCTATCTGTTGAACACTCACCTGTCAGTTGTGATATACTAATCTTAGTGAAGAATTTAATTAAAATAATTTATTTAGTAATTATTTTCACATATCTATTCGTGCCGTTTTTGTTTGTGCGAAATTCCATCCATATGATGGATAACTCCCACGATGCTATGGCTATGGCTGATTGTCCTTATGTGAATGGTGGGCAATCGTTGTGTCCTTTTGAACTTTCTTATTATCTAAGTATTTGGAAATCTGTATTTTTATCTTCGATATTGAATATAAAATTTGTGTTACTTTTATTTGTATTTTTAATAGCAACTATTGTTGTACCTCGATTAATTTTTTACGACGAATTGACGCCCTATGTTAGGAGAAGTAAAACAAGGGTAAAGATTTTGTACCAAGAGTTATTTTCTATGGGTTTACTTAACCCAAAGGTTTTTTAATTGGTAAATTTTTATTTATTAATTAACTCTAACTTATAAAATTATATGGAAATGACTCATTATATGGAGCTTTTAGCTTCTAACCAGCCTTGGAATTTAATTATCTACATGGCGATACCTGTGATATTAGCAGAAACTATTGCCATCACTGAACTTTATCTATTGTTCACCAGGAACCTAAACAGTAAAGTAAAAAAACTTAATAAGTGGTGTGGTATTGCTGCCGGTATATATTTTTTAGGAATATTCTTATTTCTATTTAAAACAGCTGTTATACCCATAACTCTCGGGGGAGAATGGCGGGGATTTGCAGACATTATTGCTGTCGGCTTCTACCTGCTTGGGGT
>JACCDN010262956.1_pt1 | contig 13048 bp, 12 predicted proteins | sample 7441691 | NCBI WGS metagenome assembly JACCDN01 (sample SAMN15323439, study PRJNA562643) | freshwater metagenome | isolation source: river surface water | place: USA:Blue River Watershed | collected 2017-08-16 | reverse complement strand
GGTGTAACTGGCCCAGATGGCGCAAGCCACCACGGAGATTGGGACCTAGCAATCTTTCAGGTTGTGCCGAACATTCGCATTGCGGTTCCTCGCGATGCTTCGCTCTTGCGTGAATTGTTAGCCGAGGCGGTCTCAATCGAAGATGCTCCGACTCTGATCAGGTTCGGCAAGGGGTCTGTAGATCAGAACATAGACGCTGTGAAGAGGCTCGCAGACGGAGTCGATGTTCTTCGCGAAAGCGCTTCCAAGGATGTGCTTCTAGTTGCAGTTGGATCGATGGCAAAAATCGCTCTATCGGTTGCAGACTTGCTTGCAGCGCAGGGCATTGGTGCCACGGTAATCGACCCACGCTGGGTGATCCCGGTCGCTGAATCTGTCGTTTCTCTCGCAGCTGATCACCGACTTGTTGTCAGCATCGAAGACGGCATTCGTGTTGGTGGCATCGGAACGAGAATTCGTCAGGCCATGCGCGCCGCGCAGGTAGACACAGCACTGAATGAAATCGGATTACCTGACGAGTTCTTAGAACACGCGAGTCGAGAAGAGATTCTTGAACGCGTTGGGCTCGACGCTCAAACCATCGCGCGTGACATTGTTGCTCAAGTGCTTGGTGCCAAGGTTCCGTATGCTCGTCAAATTGACGAATCGGCTAAGAATCAAATCAGCTTTTAGCTTCTTCTTCGTTCTTCTCAATTTCAAAAGTTGAACTCTTACTGATAGCTTCAGTGATAACTTCGGCTATTAATTCGATTTGCCAAGGTCTTGCAGAAAAACTCGCAAGCTCGGCTCGTATCTCTTCGACAGTCGCCGTTTCTCTTTCAACCCAACAGATCTGTCGAATAGTTTCAGGTGAAACCAAGTTTTCGATTGGCAGCTCATGTTTCGTTGCAACCTGCGTCACAAAGTGTCTGGTGCAGATCAATCGTTGATGTGCCTTCGGCCACTTGCTTGGCCAGTTTCTGTGATTCGGAATTCCGCTAGCTGCGAGTTTCAGAGGTGGCAAGTCTCTGCTGCGTTTGCCCTCGTCAATGGCAGCCCACCAAGTGTCTAGATAAGTTCTTGAGGCGCGACCGGCAAAGCTCTTTGAGTTAGCTAGTTCAGGTCTGCTGGCAGGTATGTTCTTGGCAACAAAAGAAATCGAGCTGTCCGGTATCAACCGGCCAGGGGCGACATCAAGTTTTTGTCCAAGCGCTTCTCTTGCGAGCCACAACGACCTCGCAATGGCTAGCCCCTGTTGGTTCTTCACCTCGTGAAGACCCGTCGTTCCGCGCCACTTGTCGGGTTTCTCTGGTTTTGGCCTGAAGTTGAGTAGGTGGTCGAACTCTTCAAGGGCCCAGGTCAATTTGTTTTTTGAGGCCAAATCTTCTATCAGCAGCTCAGATAGCTCGTGAAGCACATCTACGTCGAGCGCTGCGTAGTCGAGCCAGCCCTGCTCGAGCGGTCGTTTGCTCCAATCGACCGCGCTATGTTCCTTTGCCAGCCCCAACTGAAGAAAGTGCTCGACAACCGCACCGAGGCCTACTCGAGGCAGGCCGCTAATTCGTGAGCCAAGTTCGGTATCGATGATCCTCGTTGGTGTTAGCCCGAGTTCTGCAAGGCACGGAAGATCTTGAGTGGCAGCATGCAGAATCCATGTATCTGTCTGCAGGAGTCGAGCCAAATCAGCAAATGGGGCGGTCTCGGCATTCGGAGCTATCGCGGCTGGGTCGATGAGAAAAATTTCGCCATCTGCTCTCGCGACCTGAATCAAATAAGCGCGCTGGCCATACTTGAAACCCGACGCTCGCTCTGCGTCTAGGGCAAAGGGTCCTTTGTATGCAGCTAGTTTTGCAACGGCATCGCGAAGTTGCTCTTGAGAGTCAACAAAGATAACTTCTCTGCGCGCCTTGAGAAGGGGAGTGCTAATCGAATCTGGCATTAGCGGTGTACTTCGCCAACTCCTGGTGTCAACTCGAATCCAGACATGATGCACACTAGGTTTTGCCAGGCTTCAAAGTGTTTCGCTATGTCGGTTCCATGCGGCGACCAACTGGCTCGCATCTCAAGTTCTGCGTGATTCTTTTCGTTTGCCATCATTCCGTGACCCTTAGAGATAATTCGAGTCGTGGTTCCTGCGATAGCGGAGTGTTCTGCACCTGCAATCGCTAAGGCATCTGTGAGCCAAGTCCAGGTAATTTCAGCGCTTTGATCTTCGCTCGTGATGTCACTCTCGAGCGGTGCTCTAGAAAAGCACACAATGCGAAAGTTGGTTGTCCAGTTCTCTTGGGGCTGGGGCGACCAGAACAAGACAAATCGCCCGGTGCCTAGACTGCCCGGCACTTCACTGGTTTCGCTCGAAACCTCAGCTGAAAAAGCAATTGCGTGAGTTGCAATGTCGCTAGGTGCTGCAAGTTCTTCTACGACAAGTTCTGCTCGGTTTGATGCCTGACGAATAGAGAAGACAGCGGCCTGAAATTCAGGTGCTACAGTCTCTTCAATTTCGTCGGTCATGCCAAAAGGATATTGCCGAGCGCAGTTGATTAGGCTCTGCCACGCCGAATCTTTAGCGCAATACGAAGAAGTATGAGTCTTCTAGTCTGGTTGATTCAACGATGTTCATCTGACCAAGCCCGAGCGTCTCGGCAAAATGCAGAGCAAGCTCGTTGGCCTCTGGTTCGTTTGACAGGCCGGAAACTGTGAGGCAGAGTTCGTCGAGCAAATTTGATTTTGCCAATAGTGCTGAAACCGTTGGCCCAGTTTCAAACAGAAGGTGTCGAGATAACAGCTTGGCTTCTGCAACAGCCAGGTCAAGGTCATCCGTGTGTTTTATGGTCAACTGTTGAAGTCCGGCCTCAGCGGGAATATCGCGGAATCCTTGAAAGTTTGCGGTTTTAGACCAAATCTGAATTGGAGCGAACTTTGAAGGTCTGTAGCTCTCAGCTACTGCAGTGGCCACGTCGGTAATAATCAAGCCCGAAATTGACCGCAGATGTTTCAATAGTTCTCTGTCAGCAGCAGGCGATAGTGATTTGCTTGAACCATCGATGCCAGAAGTATGAGCATTTGTGTCGATAACCATGTTTAGTCGGTTGCCCTCAAGCGGGCGATATTTGCTCAGAAGAAGATCGAGCGCGGTCACTAACTCTTCTCGCTTACCTGTCGCTTTATGCGCGCGAGCATGCCTCGAATGCCACGCATTCTGAGTGGGCTTACCAATTCGGTAAGACCAAGCATTGACGGAAAGTCGTCATCGAAAGAGAGCACGACGTCAACCGGTTGCTGGTCGAGCGCTGTATGCAGAATTGAAGCGAAGGCTCTAGTTGTTGGCGCCTCTTTGGGTGCCGTTAGAAAAAGCTGCACCCGTTGATCGCTCACTTCAACAAACAGATAGACAGGCGATTGACACTCTTCTACTCGTTCAAGCAAGTCAGGATGATCGGCGTACCTGGCCGGAAGGTCCGGAAGCTCATTTGCGAAATCAAGCAGCAACTCGAGGCGGTGCTGTGGTTCGAGAGACTGAAAATCGTCTACGACTGCGACTGCTGGTTTCGTAAGCTTCACAGATTTAGGCTACTGCAGGCCAAGAGCCTCGAGCTTCGCCCTTAACAATCGGAACACCGACTAGGCTGCCCCACTCTGTCCAAGAACCGTCATAGTTCTTTACGTTCGTGAAACCTAGAAGGTATTTGAGAACGAACCAGGTGTGACTTGAGCGCTCACCAATTCTGCAGTATGCGATTGTGTCGGTTGCCGGGTCGAGTGCCTCGGCGTCGATGTAGAGAGCGCGAAGATCTGCGGCACTCTTGAAGGTGCCGTTCTCGTTTGCAGCCTTTGACCAAGGAATCGATGCAGCGCCAGGAATGTGACCACCGCGCAGAGCGCCTTCTTCAGGGTAGTTTGGCATGTGGGTGCGTTCACCTGAGTATTCCTGTGGACTTCTGACGTCAACGAGGGGTTTTCCAAGGTGCGCAAGAACGTCGTCACGGTAAGCGCGAAGTGTTTTGTCATCGCGTTCGATAACCGGATACTCACTAGGCGTGATTGCAGGTACTTCTGTAGTTAGTTCGCGGCCCTCGCTTATCCAAGTCTCGCGACCACCATCGAGAAGGCGAACGTCAACATGGCCAAAGAGCTTAAATACCCAGAGGGCATATGACGCCCACCAGTTCTTGTTGTCACCATAGATAACCACGGTTGAATCTCGGCGAATGCCTCGTGAAGAGAGCAACTCTGCAAACTTAGCGCCATCTAGGTAGTCGCGAAGAACCGGATCATTAAGGTCTGTGTGCCAGTCAATCTTTACCGCGCCAGGAATGTGACCGGTTGCGTAGAGCAGAACGTCTTCGTCTGATTCGACAATCACTAGATTCTCTGCGCCGAGATTTGCCTGAAGCCAGTCAGTGCTGACCAAGACTTCAGGGTGGGCGTATTCGTTGATTTTCGCTGAATCGTCAAAACCTAGAGGCATCAAATTGTCGCTTTCTTCACTGCAATTGAACTACCCATCTAGGCTAAGTGTTGAATCTATTCCGCGCTAGACCTGAGGTAAGAATTGGCAAAAAACGAGGGCTTCATTTCGCTTGCCGAACGCACCCCAGACCCAAGCACCTCTCGTTTGCTTGCCGACTTGGTGCCACCACGTGAATTTGCCTCGGCAAGTTTCAAGACTTACATTCCACACGTTGAATATCAGTCACAGGCTGCTGCCGTAAAAATTGCGCAAGATTTCGCCACCGGTGCATCACAGAAGCGTGGCCTCTTTTCGAAGGCCGTGCAACCAAAGATCGGCATCTACCTTGACGGCGGATTCGGCGTGGGCAAAACGCACCTTCTTGCTTCAACTTTTCATGCCTATAGAGGCACAAAGGCTTTCGGATCATTTATCGCCTACACAAGCCTCATCGGCGCGCTCGGGTTCGCTAATGCGCTACAGGCGCTGAAAAAGTATCAGCTTCTTTGCATTGACGAGTTCGAACTTGATGACCCAGGTGACACCATGATGATGTCGAGACTCTTGAATGAGCTTTCGCAGACAGGTGTGAAATTCGCCGCAACATCTAACACGCCACCAAGCGCATTAGGCGAGGGCAGATTCGCTGCTGAAGACTTCGCTAGAGAGATTCATGGAATCGCTGATCAATTTCAAATGGTTCGCATCGACGGTGAAGACCATAGGCACCGACCGACTGATGTCTCTCTAGAAACCTACTCAGAAGAGCAGGTCACGCACTGGCTGCGCGACAGCGAGGCTTCGGCTTTAGACGACTTCGACGCTCTGCTGAAACACCTGTCTGATGTTCACCCGTCGAAGTACGGCTTGTTGCTCGAAGGGGTTTCGAGACTAGGTCTCAAAGGCGTGCACGTCTTGAAAGACCAAGCGGCCGCTCTTCGCTTCGTTGCATTCGTCGACCGCGCCTACGAGCAACAGGTGCTGATCAGGGGAGCCGGACTAGACACGACCAAGGTGTTCTTGCCTGAGCACGTTGCCGGTGGTTACAAAAAAAAGTACCTTCGAGCCATTTCGCGCCTAGGCGCACTCGGCATCTAACGTTTTACATCCGCGAAACATTTCTCTGCACTTTCTGAAACCTCGCGACAAGAGACTACTAGCGTGCCGCAACTAGTGGCGAAGTCTTTATTTTGAAAGAGGTAACAAGGTGGATCAAGGAAATACCGCTTTTGTACTGATTTGTGCGGCACTTGTGTTGCTAATGACCCCAGGTTTGGCGTTCTTCTATGGCGGAATGGTCAAGGCAAAGAGCGTGGTCAGCATGATGATGTTGAGCTTCGGGTCGCTTGGCCTGATTGCCGTGCTGTGGGTGCTCTATGGCTTTGCAATTTCTTTCTCGAACGCCGGCGCAGGTCAGTTCTATGGAATCGACGGTTGGTTCGGAATCGACCTCAATTCTCTTGGGCTCACCCAGCAGGTGCACGACTCGCTGAACCCTCCTGAGGGTGCTAGCTACCCATCGCTCGCTTTCGTTTCGTTTCAGGCGACTTTCGCCATCATTACCGTCGCACTAATTTCTGGCGCGATTGCCGACCGTGCGAAGTTTGGCGCATGGATGGTATTTGCTGGTGTGTGGGCGACCATCGTTTACTTCCCAGTTGCAAACTGGGTGTTCAACTTCACTCTTGGAGAAGACGGCAAGGTTATTGACGGCGGATGGATTGTCTACAACCTCGGCGTTATCGACTTCGCTGGTGGAACCGCTGTTCACATCAACGCGGGAGCTGCAGGGCTCGCGCTCGCAATCATTCTTGGCAAGCGATTCGGGTTCAGCAAGGGCATTAACCAGCCTCACAACGTTCCGCTCACATTGCTCGGTGTTGCATTGCTCTGGTTCGGTTGGTTCGGGTTCAACGCCGGATCTGAAGTAGCGGCAGATGGCCTAGCATCGTTGGCGTTCATCAACACGATTGGTGCTCCAGCGGCTGCGATGCTCGGATGGATTCTTATTGAAAAGATCAAGCACGGCAAGGCCACCTCGATTGGTGCTGGTTCGGGTGCTGTTGCCGGTCTAGTTGCAGTGACTCCAGCTTGCGCGTCACTCGACCCGGTTTGGGCTCTTCTATTAGGTCTAGTTGCCGGTGCGCTCTGTGCCCTAGCAATTGACCTCAAGTTTGCACTTGGTTTCGATGACTCGCTCGACGTTGTAGGAATTCACTTGGTCGGTGGAATCGTCGGAACCCTATGGATTGGTCTGTTCGGAAACAACGTTGGTGCTGCCTTCGGCTTTGGCTTCCACCAGTTGGCAATGCAGGCGCTCGGTGCTGCAGCTGTTCTTGTCTACAGCTTCGTGCTGTCGCTAGTTCTCGGATTCATCATCGAGAAGACGATCGGCTTCAGGGTCAAGGCAGAAGATGAAATCGCAGGAATCGACACTGTCGTTCACGGCGAAGAGGCTTATGCATTTGGCTCAGATCGAGGTTAGTTAGTAGTTAGATATTCCTAAGTCCTTAGAAAGGCATCCGTGAGGGTGCCTTTCTTTGGCGTTTAGTTGGAGAGATCATGCATCAAGACACCACGATGTTTCTTATCATCTGTTCAGCCCTAGTGCTGTTCATGACTCCTGGGCTCGCATTCTTTTATGGCGGGCTCGTGCGCGCCTCGAGCGTCGTCAGCATGATGATGATGTCTTTCGGCTCGCTTGGTCTGGTTTCGGTTCTCTGGATTGTGTATGGCTATTCGATTGGTTTCTCGACGCCCGCTGACGGGGGATTCTTTGGAATCGATGGTGTCTTTGCTTTCTCAGTCGACAAACTATTCATGAATGATGCTCTAGCAGCCGCTAAGGCAGGTGACGGTTTTCCTTTTGCCTTCGGCGGCTTCCAAGGAACCTTTGCCATTGTCACCGTAGCTCTAATCTCCGGTGCAATCGCCGACCGGGCAAAGTTCGGTTCATGGATGGTGTTTGCGGGCCTCTGGGCCACAATTGTTTACTTTCCGGTTGCCTCATGGGTGTTCAACTTCACACTGGCCCAAGACGGAAGCGTGGCCTCTGGAGGCTGGCTAGTACATGAAATTGGTTTGCTCGACTTCGCCGGCGGAACCGTTGTCGAGGTGGCTTCTGGAGCTTCGGCCCTAGCTGTAGCGCTCGTAGTTGGAAAGCGCTTCGGCTTCACAAAAGGAATGCACGCACCGCACAATGTTCCACTAGTGCTCATTGGTGTTGCCATTCTTTGGTTTGGTTGGTTTGGATTCAATGCCGGAAGCGAACTTGCGGCTGACGGCATTGCCTCACTCGCATTCATAAACACTCTGACTGCACCAGTAGGGGCGATGCTTTCTTGGTCGCTCTATGAGAAGTTGAAGCACAAAAAGGCCACATCGATTGGAGCAGGAACCGGTGCGATTGCAGGAGCGGTTGCGATCACTCCTTCGTGCGCATTTCTATCGCCTGTGTGGGCACTGTTGCTCGGTTTGATTGTTGGCGTTGTATGTGCAATTGCCATTGAGTTGAAGTATGTTCTCGGCTTCGACGACTCACTAGACGTGGTCGGTGTGCACCTTGTTGCTGGCCTGATCGGAACTCTATACATCGGATTATTTGGCAACAATGTCGGATTGTTTTTTGGTTTCGGATTCGATCAACTTGCAAAGCAAGCGCTCGGATGTCTGGTTGTCGGTCTGTTCGCGTTCATTGCTTCATTCTTAATAGCCTGGGCAATTGAGAAGACCATCGGATTCAGGGTCACTAGCACCGATGAAATTGCAGGTGTTGATCTCGTTCAACACGGTGAAGTGGGTTACGCCGGAACCGACCCCCGTTGGACTTGGCGGGGCTAACGAAGCTTCGTCGCCGAAAGGGCAATGAGAACGGCTAAGACCACGATAAAAATGGTGGTGTTCGAAACCACCTGCAACTTCTTTTTGCTTGTGTACTCGTGCCATCTTTCCTTGATGTTTGAGAACACGTATGCGACGCCAACCCCGAATGTGCCGAAGAAGACTAAGACGGCGATGATCACGAAGACAACGCCCAGCAACACCTCAAAGGGGTTAGCCAGGCTGATTGAAAACATTCTTCAAGGCTATGTCAATGTTGCCAAAATGCCCGATTTTGGGTTAGAGTAGCGAAGTCTTGGAAACAAGACATCCGCGGATGTGGCTCAGTTGGTAGAGCACAACCTTGCCAAGGTTGGGGTCGCGAGTTCGAATCTCGTCATCCGCTCGCAGTAGACGGGTTTAGTTTCAAGAAACCTGTGTGCAAGCACGGTGGAGTGGCCGAGAGGCGAGGCAGCGGCCTGCAAAGCCGTCTACACGGGTTCAAATCCCGTCTTCACCTCGTAACACCAAATGGACGATTGGCGCAGCGGTAGCGCACTTCCTTGACATGGAAGGGGTCACTGGTTCGATCCCAGTATCGTCCACCAAAAGACAGCAGGGGCTTTAGTTGTTCAAAAAGTTCATCAGGCCAATCGGCACAATGCTCCTCGTGATATTTCTTCCGCTTGCAATCTTCACTTTCGTTTCCAATCTTCCAGCGACCGATCCCGAACTTCCTGAAGCCATCAAGGAGCTCGGATACTCTGCCGTAGACGGTGCTGAGCTCGAAACTCTCATAGTCAACGATGCAGCGTTTTCAGAATTCACTCAGAAGCCGGTAATTGCATGCCCGACCGTGACTGTTCTTTCAGAATCTCAGCCAGCGTTGTGTGGCTACTGCAAATTTGAAGATGCAATTGTTTATCCGTTTTGGACAGAGGGCAACAGTCGCAAAATCAAAGCTGCAGCTTACGACTACAGGCACATCTATGTCGATCACCTGCACAAGAGATTTGTGATGCTCACTCACTCGGATAGCAAGATTTTTGAACTGAGCGAGCGTCGTTCTGAATGGCGAGAAAGTTTTGGCAAGTGGTTTGTTTGCAGAAGCGCTGAACAACTAGACATCAACGCTTACGTTGAGGTTCTTCGTGACTCAAGCGCTCAAAATAAAATGAAGGTTAGTATCAAGATATTGAACTATGAGACGCTCGAAGTGGTGCGCGATCAAATTCGCCTGCCAGAGGTTGAAGCTAAGCCTTAAGTTTTAGAGTCTTTGCTGTTGACTGCAAGACTTCGGCGGCGAGTTTCTTATCGTCGTTTAGGTTCTTGCCAAGGCTCGGGATCATCTTTTGCAGAGACTTGCGCCACTGCGGCATCTCAGACGCGAACGACTTTTCAAGAACCTCAAGCATGATGTGAACCGAGGTAGATGCGCCAGGCGATGCCCCCAGAAGGCCTGCGATAGTGCCATCAGCAGATGTGACCACTTCGGTGCCAAACTGCAGGTTGCCATTTCCGCGCGCATCGCGCTTGATTACCTGTGCGCGTTGACCGGCAACAATCAAGCTCCAGTCCTCAGGTTTGGCGGTCGGCACGAAGCTTCTAAGCGAATCGAACTGCGCCGACTTTGATTTGACCAGCTCGCCAACGAGGTACTTGATAAGCGAAAGATTCTTTACAGCTACCGACAGGTAAGGCCTAATGTTCGAAGGGCGAACAGCTTTCGGCAGGTCAAGCAGCGAACCCCGCTTAAGAAACTTTGGAATCGCACCGGCGTAAGGCCCGAAGAGCAAACTGGTCTTTCCGTCGACAACTCGAGTGTCTAGGTGCGGCACAGACATTGGCGGAGCGCCAACAGATGCTTGGCTATAAACCTTTGCTTGGTGTTGCTTTACTAATTCTGGGTTGTCGGTTCGCAAGAATGAACCGCTGACCGGAAACAGGCCATAACCCTTGGCCTCTGGAATGCCAGAGTTTTGCAGCAGCTTGAGTGCCCAACCACCTGCGCCCACGAAAACGAATTTGCTAATCACATAGCGCTTTTGGTTAGTTACGCGGTCTTTGATGACCAGGTGCCAGCCCTCGTCAATTCTCGTGATTGAAACAACTTCTGAGTTGGTTTGAACCTTGCTCTTGTTCGCTGCCAAGAAATCAAATAACTGTTCGGTTAGAGAACCGAAATCGACATCTGTTCCTGATTCGATGCGAGTGGCGGCAATTTGGTCGCTCGGGTTGCGGCCCTCGACCAACAAGGGAGCCCAGGTTGCAATCTTCTTGTGGTCGGTTGTGAACTCGAAGCCCTTAAACAATGGCTGCTTCGATAGCACGTCGGCACGACGACGCAGGTAGTCGACGTCTTTTTCACCTTGTACGAACGTCATGTGCGGTGTCGAGTGTATGAAACTGCTCGGGTTTTTGATGATCTTGTTCTTGACCAAGAAGGCCCAAAATTGTCTGCTTAGTTGAAATTGCTCGTTGATTTGAATCGCTTTTGATGGGTCAGGCAGCGAACCATCTTTTGAGTCGGGCATGTAGTTAAGTTCGCAAAGCGCGGCATGCCCGGTGCCGGCGTTATTCCAAGGGTTTGAAGATTCGAGTGCAACTGCATCAAGGCGTTCGTAGATTGAAATCTTGAATTTAGGCTCAAGGAGTCTTAGGAATGTGCCAAGGGTGGCACTCATGATGCCACCGCCAACTAGGGCGACGTCGACTTTTTCTAGCTTGCTCACCGTGCAAGTTTACCTTCGGCTAAAGAGTGCTGGTTCCAAACAGCATTCCGATGCTGTATGTCACAACCATTGTCAGCAAACTGACCGAGACATTTCTAATGATTGCTCTGCCGCTCTTAGCGCCGCCAATTTTCGCGCCAACGAAACCGGTCAGCGCTAGCGACAGGGCTACGGCAACAACTGTTGCTGGAATTCTTAGTTCTACCCAAGGTCCGGTGACGGCGAAAATCGGAAGGAGAGAGCCGGCAGCAAATGCAACGAAAGAGGATATTGCAGCCTGGCCAGGGCTGACGTGCTGATCGGGGTCGATTCCAAGCTCCGCCTCTGCGTGGGCTTTGAGGGCATCCTTGGATGTCAGTTCTGTTGCGACGACCATCGCTGTTTCTAGCGACAGACCTTTTTGCTCATAGAACCAAGCGAGTTCGCGTAGTTCGTGCTCTGGGTTCTCGGCCAGCTCTTTGCGTTCAACCTCTAGTGCAGCCTTCTCGCTGTCGCGCTGTGCGCTCACTGAGGTGTATTCGCCGCCCGCCATAGAGATCGAGCCGGCAACGAGGCCGGCCACGCCAGCAATAAGAACGGCTGAAGGGTTGTTTGGGTTTGCTCCGGCCACACCCATGACTAATCCGGCTGTAGAGACAATGCCGTCGTTTGCCCCGAGTACTCCAGCTCGAAGCCAGTTGAGTTTTGCAGCCATGGAGTTCTTCTGAAATTCAACCGATGCGATTACCGATTCATCTTGTTTGATGATTTCGAGCTCATCCTTAGAAAGTCTTTTCTTAGCCATGGATGCTAGGAAACACCAAATTGTGTGCAGAGGCTAGCAAGGCACGCCTAAGTGTCGGCTTAGAATTGGCAAGTTGAGAGGACGTTCGTGAAAGTCACCGTTGCAGGCGCAAGCACTGAGGTAGAGCAGGGCTCTGATGGATTCGGCCTATTTTCTGACAAGACAATTGTCGCGCTTCGAGTAAACGGCGAGCTCAAAGACCTCGCTCACAAGTTGTCAGAGGGCGACGTTGTTGAGGGAGTGACCATCAGCTCGCCCGACGGCCTGAACATATTGCGTCACTCTGCAGCCCACGTTCTTGCCCAAGCCGTTCAGAACATAAATCCAGAGGCCAAGCTGGGCATCGGCCCGCCGGTTACAGACGGTTTCTATTACGACTTCGATGTCGAGACTCCATTCACCCCAGAAGATCTTCGTGCGCTCGAAAAGCAGATGCAGAAGATCATTCAGTCTGGGCAACGATTTGTGCGCCGCGTAACGAGTGACGAATCTGCTCGTGTCGAGTTGAGCGCCGAACCATACAAGCTCGAACTAATTGGCCTTAAAGGAGGCGATGTCGGCGAAGGCGCTGCTGAGGTTGGTTCTGGCGATCTGACGATTTATGACAACATCGACCCGGCAAGCGGCGAGACCAAATGGAAAGACCTTTGCCGTGGTCCACACTTGCCAAACACTCGCATGATTGGCCAGGCGTTCTCGCTCACTCGAGTTGCTGCTGCCTACTGGCGCGGCAATGAGAAAAACAAGCAGCTTCAGCGCATCTATGGAACAGCGTGGCCGACCAAGGATGAGCTCAAGCAATATCAAGAGCGAATGGCCGAGGCCGCGAAGCGCGACCATCGAAAGCTCGGTCAAGAACTAGACCTGTTCTCGTTTCCTGAAGAAATCGGAAGCGGTCTTGCCGTGTTTCACCCTAAAGGTGGAGTCATGCGCAAGGTTATGGAGGATTACTCGCGTAAGCGCCACGAAGAGAGTGGCTACGAGTTTGTTTATTCGCCTCACATAACCAAATCCAACTTGTTTGAGGCTTCTGGTCACCTTCAGTGGTACGCAGACGGAATGTTTCCGCCGATGCGTCTCGACGAAGAAATTGACGAAAACGGAATCGTTCGAAAGCAAGGCCAGGATTACTACCTGAAGCCGATGAACTGCCCGTTCCACATTCTCATCTTCAAGTCTCAGAGTCGCAGTTACCGCGACCTGCCGCTTCGTCTCTTTGAATTCGGATCTGTCTATCGCTATGAAAAGAGTGGGACTCTTCATGGGCTAACCCGTGTTCGCGGC
>JACCDN010435446.1_pt1 | contig 13050 bp, 16 predicted proteins | sample 7441691 | NCBI WGS metagenome assembly JACCDN01 (sample SAMN15323439, study PRJNA562643) | freshwater metagenome | isolation source: river surface water | place: USA:Blue River Watershed | collected 2017-08-16 | reverse complement strand
CTCCCCCTCAAAAACCAAGCCGTTTTCAAGGACCAAAAAGGCCTTATCCAATTTGTGCTCCAATCAATTGTCAAACCTTGTTCTCAAACTCTTTGCGAGCACCTGGGTTGGTGAACCTGAAGTGCGATGCGACTTGAGTATCCCCAAGTGACCAGCGAATAACAGTTAGCCCGTTTTTCTCAACGCCCTTATCGATAGTCGCCGAAGCCTTATCTAGCGAGACGATTGCGGATGTAGGTACTAGGAAGCTGCGCTCTCCGGTTCGATTAACGGAAATACCAGCTCTATCAACCGCTAGCGAGGCCTTACCGCGCATCGCGAATCCGTGTGCCCATACTCGCTCCAAAGGAGCTGCGTCGAAAACCGTTGACACGTAGAAGGTTTCAAACTCACCGGCACTTGTCGCCTCGAGCGGCTGGGTCAATTGAGTTTCCTGCTTGGCTCGTCTTTTACGAACGGCTCTCCAAATCAGCAGAGCGATTACCGCCACCATGGAGATCATCAGGAAGCCGATTATTTCACGGGTCATTATCGAACCTGCAGTTCTGAATTCATTACGGTGAACTCTCCTTGGTAGATGGTGTGGATAACTGAACCTGGAAGCGTGATTCCAGCAAAAGGATTGTTTGCACTCTTGGAATTGGTTTGGCGCTGGATAACGCGCTTAGCACTCGGGTCCAGCAAGGTTAGGTTCGCTTGTGCGCCTACCTCAAGCTTTCCGTGATTAGAAAGACCCGCGATTTGAGCTGGTTTGCTGCTCATGATATCCGCGAATCGCTCCCAGTTGCCACCGCTACCGATCAGCACCTCTTGAAGCACTGAAGCCGCATGCTCTAGGCCCACCATTCCGAAGGCGGCATTTTGCCACTCACACTCTTTCTTCTCCGCGGAGTGAGGTGCGTGATCGGTGCCAATCACATCGATGGTGCCATCAAGAAGTGCGGCTCGAAGGGCAATTGTGTCCTCTGCCCTTCTTAGAGGAGGGTTGACCTTGTAGACCGGGTCATAACTTCTAACTAGTTCCTCGGTCAGCATCAAGTGGTGCGGCGTCACCTCGGCGGTGATGTTAATGCCACGCTTCTTGGCCCAGCGAACCACTTCGACTGCTCCAGCGGTCGTCAAGTGGCAAATGTGCAGGCGTGCTCCGGTGCTCTCCGCGAGTAGGGCATCGCGCTCAATGATTGACTCTTCTGCCTCCGCTGGCCAACCCGTTAGACCCAGCTCAGTCGCTAGGGCGCCAGCATTCATTTGAGCACCGACGGTCTTGTGTGGGTCTTGCGCATGCTGGGCAATTACGCCGCCGAAAGCCTTGACCGCTATCAATGCTTGACGCATGAGGTCTGGATCGAAAACGCAAACGCCATCATCGCTAAACATCCGGACTTGGGCTCTTGATGTAGAAAGTCCCGTGATGTCGGACAGTTCTTCACCCTTGAGCCCAACGGTTACCGAGCCGATTGGTTGAACCTCAACGTAACCGGCGGCAGCTCCGGTGTCTTTGATGTATTCGGCAACTTCGGCCCTATCTGTTACCGGCATTGTGTTTGCCATTGCCATCACAGCGGTGTAGCCGCCGGCCGCAGCGCTTTTACTTCCCGTGAGGATGGTTTCGCTTGACTCGAATCCCGGTTCCCTCAGGTGGGTGTGGACATCAACAAAGCCCGGCAGAGCAATCAGACCAGCACAGTCGATTCCGCTAGAAGAAGACGTGCCAATCTTGCTTACCCGACCGCCAGATATCTCGATGTCTGCGCCAGCTCCACTGGGGAGAGTCACGTTTTTCAGAATGATTGAGGTCATAGCTCCCCGCTTAGGCATCGATAAAGTACGGCCATTCGCACCGCAACGCCATTGCTGACCTGCTTTAGCACTTGAGATCTTGGGTCATCGGCGGCTTGGCTTGAGATCTCAAACCCTCGGTTCATCGGTCCTGGGTGCATGATTAGCGCGCTTGGCAACACCATCGCGAGACGATTGCCTTCAAGACTCCAAGCTCGCGAATAGTCGGTTGGTGAGTTGAAATACTCCCCCTGCATGCGTTCTTTTTGAACCCTGAGCATCATTACAACATCGGGCTTCTGCTCTAGAGCTGCCTCAAAAGAATGCAGCACGGCACATCCCATGGCTTCGATTCCTTCTGGAATCAAACTCTCAGGACCGGCAACGGTTACCTTCGCTCCGAGTAGCCCAAGCAAAAGGATGTTTGAGCGGGCAACTCTGGAGTGCCTGATGTCTCCGACTATCAGGACCTTCAAGCCGGCTAAATCCGAACTGAGTCCAAAGCCCTGACGGATAGTGAGGGCATCCAATAGCGCCTGGGTTGGGTGCTCATGAGCACCATCGCCGGCGTTGATAACGCTTGCCGAGATCCAGCCCTGTTCTGCCAACAACTTCGGGGCACCAGAGAGCGGATGTCTAATCACAATCGCATCTGCCCCAATGGCTTCAAGGGTCTGCGCGGTGTCCTTTAGGGACTCCCCTTTTGAGACTGAGGAGTTGTCGGCCGAGAAGTTGATGACGTCGGCGCTTAGTCGCTTGGCCGCAACCTCAAAGCTGATACGCGTGCGAGTGCTGTTTTCGAAAAAGAGGTTTACTACCGTCTTTCCACGCAGGGCCGGAAGTTTCTTGACTTCTCGATCGTTTACCTGAGAGAGCTGCTGAGCGTTATCCAAAAGTGCGATGGCAGAATCGCGATCTAACTCTCGAATTGAAGTTAGGTGCTTCATTGGCTAATCACCACCTGGTCTAGACCATCGGTCTGCGAGAGCAGCACTCTGACGCGCTCAGTTTTTGCGGTTGGAAGGTTTTTGCCAACAAAGTCCGGCCTGATTGGAAGCTCGCGATGCCCTCGGTCCACCAAGACTGCCAGTTTGACTTGGCGTGGGCGCCCAAGGTCTGTGATGGCATCCAGAGCCGCTCTCACAGTCCTTCCGGAGTAGAGCACGTCGTCGACCAGCACGACAACCTTGTCGGTAATTCCATCGGCTGGAATGGAGGTGCCGTGAATCCTTCGCTCGGTGTTCGTTGCGTCATCGCGATACATGGTGATATCGAGAACACCAAGGTTTGATTGGTAGCCAGGATCAATCTGAGTTAGCAGCAAGTCGATGCGCTCGGCTAGTTGCTTGCCTCTGGTAGGAATGCCAAGCAGTACTAGGTCTTGGGGACCTTCATTGGCTTCGAGAATTTCATGGGCAATGCGCTTTAGAGCCCGATCGATGTCGGGCGAATCGAGTACGACGCGCTCTTGCATTTGCGTTCCTTCTTCGCCTCACAGGACGAATTTAAAGGTGGTTGCGTATAACTATACAGCCGTTAGAGAGCTTGGCGACCCTTTGCCAAACGTGCCAGCACTCCGTTTATAAACTTTGGCGAATCATCGGTCGAAAGTTCGGCCGCTAGCGATACTGCTTCAGAGATAGCTACCTCGTTCGGAACCTCAGCGTTGTGCAGGATCTCCCAGGCTGCCATTCTTAGAATCGCGCGGTCGACCGCAGGCATTCGTTCGAGAGACCAGTTGTCAGCAAGCATCTGAATCTCAGAGTCAATCTGGTAGGCATTCTCTAAATAGCCGGTTACAAGCATTTCCGCGTAGTCGAAGATGGCCTGTTGATTCTGGCGATCTTCAACCTCAAGCTCGGTTTGCTTTAGTAGCTCAAGAGCTTCGTCTCCGCGAACATCGGACGCGTATAGGGCATCTAATGCGCGCTTTCTGGCTTTAGTTCGGGCGCTCAACTATTCGCTCACCCGGCCGAGGTAGTCACCGGTTCTGGTGTCAACCTTGACTCTGGTGTTGTTTTCGATGAACAACGGAACCTGAATCTGGAAACCGGTCTCCAAGGTTGCAGGCTTGGTACCACCGGTAGAACGGTCACCCTGAAGACCAGGCTCGGTGTAGGTGATTTCCAAAACCACCGATGGTGGTAGTTCGATGTATAGCGGGGCACCCTCGTGCAGCGCAACGGTAGCCATCTGGTTTTCCAGCATGTAGTTGGCCGCATCTCCAACGGTCTCGGTTGGAATGGTGATCTGGTCGTAGGTGGTGTTGTCCATGAATACGAAGCCGGTGCCGTCGTTGTAGAGGTACTGCATGTCGCGACGGTCAACGGTTGCGGTCTCAATCTTTACACCTGCGTTGAAGGTCTTTTCAACAACCTTGCCCGAGAGCACGTGACGCATCTTGGTGCGGACGAATGCCGGACCCTTGCCAGGCTTGACGTGCTGGAATTCGACTACCGACCACAGCTGCCCTTCCATGTTCAGGACCATGCCGTTTTTTAGATCGTTTGAGGTTGCCATTTTTCTCCTTGATAAACCTGTGAAATTCTAGTTGCGAGTTAGCTGAGTTAGTGCCAAGAGATAGCTATCTGCGCCGAATCCAGCGATAACGCCGGTAGCAACCCCTGAGATCACACTGGTGTGCCTGAAAGACTCGCGAGAGTGTGGATTAGAAATGTGCACCTCAATTAGCCTCGAACGTCCCTTGAGCATCGCGCAGGCGTCTCTAAGTGCGTAGGAGTAGTGAGTGAAGGCGGCAGGATTCAGAATCACATCCGCGCTCTCTTCAAAGGCGGCATGTAGCCATGCGATTAGCTGGTCCTCGCTATTTGATTGGCCAAACACAAAGTCAACCTCAGGCGCTTGAGCTCGAAGCTTAGCTTCGATGTCGCTTAGGTTCATGGTGCCGTAAACCTCCGGTTCACGAGCTCCAAGCATGTTGAGGTTTGGTCCGTTGAGGACGTAAATCTTGGTCATGGGTAAACGCTATTCCACAATCGCCTGAAAAGCAGTGAAAACCAGCTCAGGAGTTGGAGCGCTGAGAATCCCCGGCTTGCCAATTCCATCCAGCACAACAAAGCGCAAGGAGCCCGCCCGGCTCTTTTTGTCGCGCTGCATTGTTGCCAAGAGTTGCTCCCAGCGGTCCGCTCGATAGGTCATTGGAAGCCCGAGCTTTGAAAGCACCTGACGATGTCTTTCGACATCTGACTCCTTGAGCCTGCCGCTGAGCATGGAAAGCTCTGCTGCGAAGACCATGCCAATGGAGATCGCAGCTCCATGGCGCCACTTATAACGCTCAGCATGTTCGATGGCGTGCCCAAGGGTGTGACCGTAATTGAGGAACTCGCGTTGCCCAGATTCCCTGAAGTCATTGGTCGTGATTTTTTCCTTGATTGCGACCGAACGGGTGATGATCTCGGCAAAAACATCGCTCTTGATATCTGTAGCTTCGTCGGAAGACTCAACTGCTTCCAGGATCCACGGATCTGAGATGAAGCCATACTTCACAACCTCCGCCATGCCAGCGAAAAGTTCATTGCGGGGCAAGGTCTCTAGGGTGTCCAGGTCAATGATCACCCTGTGCGGCAGGTGGAAAGCTCCCACCAAGTTCTTACCCTCGGCGGTGTTGATGCCGGTCTTGCCGCCAATTGCCGCATCCACCATGCCCAACAAAGTGGTGGGAATCAGAATGCAGCGGATTCCACGCAACCAGGTTGCCGCCACAAAACCTGCTAGGTCAGTGGTTGAACCGCCCCCGAGGCCGATCACGGCATCGTTGCGGTGAAAATCGGCTTGCCCCATTACTTGCCAGCAGAACGTCGCTACTTCAATGCGTTTAGCGTCTTCGGAGTTTGGAACCTCGACCACCAAGGCTTCAAAGCCCTTTTCTCTTAGGTCTTCCTGAACGGCCAGCGCAGTTGCACTCAGTGCCTGTGGGTGCAGGATCAGCACCTTCCTAACACCGTCAAGAGCGAGCGCAACCTCTGGAAGGAGTGAGCGTCCGATGATTGAAGTCATTTGCTTGCCTCTTGCTTAAGTTGAGCTAACAGCGATTTGATGGGCTTTCCGCCTGTGAAAACGGTAGCAGTTGCGCACTCTTGATAGAGCGCCTTGCGGGCATTGTAGATCTCATCCCAGCGTTCAGGATTGTCTTTCAAAAGCGGCCTTTTTGACAGGTTGATCTTGCCAAGCACGTGCTCACTCGAGGTGTCGAGGAAGACGGTCCGATAACCCTGTAGCAATCGGCGATTTTCTTCGCTGAGCACGATACCGCCACCGGTGGCAATTACTCCCCCAAGTGCTAGAGCTTTGATCAATGCGCTGGTCTCCAGGGTTCGAAAGTGCGGTTCGCCAAACTTTGCGAAGATGTCGACTATGGCGCCGTGGTCCTTAGCTACCATCTTGTCGGTATCGGAAAACTGAACTCCGAGATCACGGGCTAGTTTTTTGCCAAGCGTAGTTTTCCCAGACCCCATGGGTCCGATCAGGATAAGAGTCTCCACTATGGTTGCGCGATGCGAGACTTGAGCACATCTGGGATGTTCTCAAGGTAAGAATTCAGGTTTCGCTTGGTCTCTGATAGTGAGTCCCCGCCGAACTTTTCCAATACTGAATTTGCGACAACAAGCGCCACCATTGCCTCGACCACAACACCGGCCGCTGGCACAGCGCAAACATCGCTGCGCTGGTGATGCGCGGTAGCTGCTTCGCCGGTGGAGGTGTCGATGGTCTGAAGCGCCCTCGGAACGGTGCTGATCGGCTTCATGCCAGCTCGAACGCGAATCACCTCACCATTAGACATGCCGCCCTCAATGCCGCCGGCACGATCGGTAAGTCTGTGAACCGAGCCATCCTCACGAACGATCTCATCGTGCGCCACACTTCCGCGGCGTTTAGTGGTCTCTAGGCCATCACCGATCTCTACGGATTTCATTGCCTGAATGCCCATTACCGCAGCTGCCAACTGCGCGTCGAGACGGCGGTCCCAATGCACGTATGAACCAAGGCCGGGAGGGCAGCCATAAACCAAAGTTTCGGTGACGCCGCCGATGGTGTCGCCAGATGAGTGGCAGTCGTCAATCTCGCTGACCATCGCCGCACTCGCCTGAGCATCAAAACAGCGAACCGCATCCTCATCTAATGCCGCACGGTCGCTCGGCTTTGGCAGCAAAACACTATTGTTCTGAGCCGTGCCGATTGCGACGGTGTGAGTAACCAGCTCAATACCTAGCTCCCGTAGAAAATTCTTTGCGATCTGGCCAAGCGCCACACGAGTTGCGGTCTCTCGAGCGGATGCTCTTTCCAGAACCGGACGTGCTTCATCAAAGTCATACTTCTGCATGCCGGTGAAGTCTGCGTGGCCAGGACGAGGTCTAGTCAGTGGAGCACTTCTCGCACCGGTGAGTTCATCCTCGGAAACTGGAGCGGCCGACATGACGGTTTCCCACTTCGGCCACTCGGTATTTGCGATTCGAATTGCGATTGGCCCACCCTGAGTGAGTCCAAAACGAATACCAGTGGAAAGAGTGACCTGATCCTGCTCAAACTTCATGCGAGCACCACGCCCATACCCGAGGCGTCTTTGGGCTAGCGCTTCTTGGATGTCTTCTACCAATACAGGCACACCTGCGGGCAGGCCTTCAATTACCCCAATGAGTTCAGGGCCATGAGATTCCCCAGCAGTTATCCAGCGCAACATCTGTCTATTTTGCCATGTTTAGAGCATCGCGAATTGCTGATAGCAATTCTTTCTCCCCCGATAAAGGCTCGTCCAGGTCATTTCCGGCAAAGAGTCTTTGCTGTCCAAGCGCCTGCCAAAGCAGCATCTCAATACCCGAAATAGTCCTATCAGCACCCCACAGCTCGGCTGCTTGCGAGGGCCAGGGGTCATAGGCGACATCAAGCAAGATGCCTCGAGGTTGAGCTTTTAGGGTTGGCAGGTATTCATCTAGGGCCCGAGGTGGCAGGGTCGATATCACTAGATCGGCCTCGCAGGCCTTGTGAAAAAGTGCTTGGGTGCTAACTTCGAACTCCGCCGCAAGTTGCTTTATCGATTGAGCGTTTCTCCCCCAGATTGAAACCGGCTTGTCTAGTTGCTGCATCGCAACAATCGCGCTTCTAGCGGTCGCTCCAGCGCCAATCACCGAAACGGTTTTGAAGCGTATGGCCGAGACTGCCTGCTGAATCCCAAATACATCGGTGTTGTAGGCATCCCAGCCAGTTTCGGTGCGGACTAGGGTATTGGCTGCGCCGGTAGCTATCGCAAGTGAATCTGCTCGATCGGCGAAATCCAAAGCTTGTTCCTTTAGTGGCATCGTGATGCTAAAACCCTGGTAGCTATCGTTTTGCGAAGCGATAAATTCACCTAAACCATCAGCCACCTCAATGGCACGATAGTCAGCCGCTACACCCTGAAACTTGAAGGCCGCGCTGTGGATAATCGGCGACTTGGAGTGCGAGATTGGCGAACCGAGAACGGCATATTGCTTAGTCATTCCACTCCGGGTTCTCACGAAGCCAGGCATAGAACTCCTGTGCGGCTCGCTCGTGTTCGGCCAATGTGACGCTGAACTTTGTCTCCCCGGTCTTGAGGTTCACTGTCACAAAGAAAAGCCAGTCGCCATCGGCTGGTCGAATTGCCGATTCGATTGCCAGCTCACCTGGGTTAGAGATCGGTCCCGCTGGTAATCCGGTATAGACGTAGGTGTTGTATGGGTTCTTATCCGCCCGTTGCGCGTCGGTTGTGGTAACCGTCTTGCCGCCGGTTCCGTAGTTCACGGTGGCATCAGACTGCAGCAGCATGTTGATGTCCAGGCGGTTTTGGAAAACTCGGGCGACCTTGAAGAAGTCTTCCTTTAGTTTGGCCTCGGACTGAATCAGGGCTGCCAGGTTGATGACGTCGAAGGAATCCTTGAGCGCGATGTCGTATTGGGCCAGCTCAGCCTCAGTGCGGTCCACCATGATGTCTACAACTGTCTGGGCGGTCACACCAGGGTCAAAGGTATACGTGGCAGGAAAGAGATAACCCTCGGCATTTACGGCCTGCTTCGGCAGCCTAGGTTGGATGGCTGCGATGGCCGCTTCGATGTCTTCGGCTTCCAGCTTTAGGTCGCTCACCAGCTGCGGGACAATCTCCCGAATACGGAAGCCTTCCGGAATGGTGGTTCGCAGGACCACGCGATTCTTACCTTCAATCAAGATCTCAAGGGCACGCTTTCCAGAGAGCTTGGTTGGAAATGAATAGGTGCCTGGGTAAATCGTGAAGTCGGCAGTGAGCATGTCTCGGTAGATGGCATCAAAGCTGAGAATGATGTCGGCATCAACCATCTTTCTGGCCACCGCCGCACCGTTATCTCCCGGCTCAATGACAATGAGGGCTTCAGGACCTGGCTCACCCGAGTAGTCAGCGACTTGGAATCTAGAGATGAAGTCTCTAATCGAATCTGAAGCAATCGTGACCGCTCCAGCCACTAGACCGAGTGTGGCGACGACGGCTACCGCGGCAAGCAGCAGTCTTCTGCGTTTGATCTTGCTATCAATCGGTGATGTCATCAAGCGCCGTCCCTGCAACTCCTCCACGCTCTGAGTTCAGAGCGAAGTCAAGAATAAGTGCTGCTGCTTGAGCGTCTATGTATTCACGAGACTCTTTCACCTTTTTGCCAGTCTTCTGCAGTAGCTGCTGAGCCGACTTGGTGGTCATCCGCTCGTCAATCATCCTCACCGTTACCCCATCGACGCTCAGCGACCGGGCAAACTCAATTGCCTTGGTGGTGGAAGGCGTGAACTCTCCCCTTAGGTTTAGAGGCAAGCCCACATAGACAACCGATACGTCTTTACGTTCGATGATTTCTCGGATGGTAGCCAATGCCTCGGCAGAAGCAGCGATAGTTTCAAGCGGAAGCGCTAGCGATCCTTCGCTAATGGCTAGGCCGATTCTGGCCGAGCCAACATCTATCGCTAAGCGGCGGGTCACTTGATGGAAGCGGTCGCTTCGTGGATCGCCTGGCTGAGCTTGGAAACGTCGGTTCCGCCACCCTGGGCGAAGTCGGCCTTACCGCCACCACCGCCACCGAGAACAGTTGCGGCGAGTTTTGCGAGATCCCCAGCTCTAACGCCTTGCTGCTGCGCTAGCGAACCAGAGGCAACCATAACCAGAGGCTTTTGAGAAATTTCCGCACCCAGGATCACCACGGAGTCTGCGCCGAGCTGAACAGACACTGCGGTCGTCAAACTGCGAAGCTGATCGGCATTCACGGTGGCGTCAATTTTGGTTGAAACCACATTTAGGCCAGCAACCTTGGTAGCACTTGCCACCAATTGCGGAACCAGCTGAAGTGCTTGCTGAGATTCAAGCTCGGCAATTCGCTTCTGAGCTGCCTTGAGTTCTTCAAGGGCGTCCGAGATTCGTGACTCAAGCTCCGCAGTTGGAGCCTTTACGGTTGCTGCAAGTCTTCTGGTGATTTCTCGTTCAGCCGTCAAAGCCCGTAGTGCATCAATGCCAACTAGGGCTTCAATACGCCTTGAACCAGAACCGACCGAGGATTCACCGGTAACGGAAACTAGACCGATTTGCGAGGAGCGCATAACGTGGGTTCCACCACAAAGCTCCCTCGACCAAGGTCCACCGACCTGAACCACGCGGACTTCTTCATCATAGGTCTCACCAAAGAGCGCAATTGCTCCCCACTCACGAGCGGCTGGGAGTGTCATGAACTGGGCGCTAACCGCTAGATCTGCGCGAATTGCCAAGTTCGAAACCTCTTCGATCTCGCTCTTAGTCTCATCAGATAGTGCCTGAGTCCAAGAGAAGTCGAGTCTCATGTAGCCGGGTCGGTTGTAGGAACCGGACTGAAGCGCTTCTGGGCCCAAGACCTGTCGGAGTGCTGCGTGAACAACGTGAGTCGCAGAGTGAGCCTGAGCTGCACCTAGCCTCCAGTTGGCATCGACCACAGTCTGAGCCTCGGCTCCAACAGTAACTTCACCGGAAACTACTCGCACCTTGTGGGCAAAAAGGCCCTTCACTGGCTTCTGAACATCGAGAACCTCGAGCTCAAAACCATTTCCTACGATCCAACCCGCGTCAGCGGCTTGTCCACCAGACTCCGCATAGAGTGTGGTGCGATCCAGGAATAGTTCACCTAGTTGTCCTTGGCTCAAGTTGGAAGTGCTCTCGCCATCGCGAATTAGTCCAAGAACCTTGCCGGAAGTCTTCAGTCCGTCGTAACCCAGGAACTGAGTTTCGCCCAAGCTTCTGAATTCGCTGTAAACCTGAAGTCCGGCGCCGCCGGTCTTCTTCGACTTGGCATCCTGCTTGGCGCGATCTTTTTGCTCACGCATCAGAGTATCAAAGCCGTCTCGGTCGACGCTTAGGCCATTTTCTTCAGCAATCTCGACCGTTAGATCGATTGGGAATCCATAAGTGTCGTGCAGCAAGAATGCGGTTTCACCGGTGAGAGATCCGCTAGCAGCTGAGATTGCCTCGGAGAGAACAACCAAGCCGGTGTCGAGAGTTCTAGAGAAACCTGCCTCTTCGGCTATCGCAGCGCGCAGGACTCTAGGGAAGCTTTCTTCAAGCTCCGGGTATGCCTCAACCATGGCGTTCTTGCTGGTTGTGAATAGCTCCTCGAAGCAAGGCTTCTGAACACCAAGCAGCCTGAGTGACCTGACAGAGCGACGAAGTAGACGACGCAAAACATAACCGCGACCCTCATTGGAGGGTGAAACACCGTCCGACATCAGCATCAGTGCCGAACGAATGTGGTCAGCAATCACACGCATGCGGATGTCATCTGACTCATTAGCGCCGTAGCTCTTGCCGGAAAGCTTTGCCGACAGGTCTACAAGCGGCCTTACTTGGTCAATTTCGTAGATGTTCTCTACACCCTGAAGCAAGAAAGCAACGCGCTCAAGCCCCATACCGGTGTCGATGTTCTTCTTAGGGAGCTCCCCCAGAATCTCGAAGTGATCCTTGGTGCCGCCATCGGCTCGCTCATACTGCATGAAGACCAGGTTCCAGATCTCGATGTAGCGATCTTCGTCGGCTTCAGGCCCACCTTCGGCACCGTAGTCTGGACCACGGTCGTAGTAAATCGCAGAACATGGGCCGGCTGGTCCCCGTTGGCCGGTTGACCAGTAGTTGTCGCGCATTCCGCGCTTTTGAATTCTTTCTCTTGGGACACTTGACTGCTCTAGCCAGTATCCGATGGCCTCGTCATCATCGTTGTAAACGGTGACCCAAAGCCGCTCTGGATCAAAGCCAAGCCCGCCATCTTCTAGAGAGCCGGTTAGCAACTCCCAGGCAAACCCAATTGCTTCCTTCTTGAAGTAATCCCCAAAGGAAAAGTTTCCATTCATTTGGAAGAACGTGCCGTGACGGGTGGTCTTACCGACCTCGTCGATATCCAGCGTGCGAACGCATTTCTGAACGCTGGTAGCCCTTGAGTAAGGGGCCGGTAGCACACCGGTCATGTATGGGATGAATGGAACCATTCCAGCCACCACGAACATAAGAGTTGGGTCTTGGCTGATCAGCGGAGCACTTGGAACTACGGTGTGACCCTTTTTCTCAAAGTAGTCAAGCCACCGCCGTTTGATTTCGGCAGTCTTCATGATTGCTTACTTCTTTGCTGGCGCGCGCTTAGCTGCTGGCTTGGCCGCTGGCTTCTTGGCGGCAGGCTTCTTTGCCGCTGGCTTTGGAGCAGGAGCAGCAAGCTCTGCCTCGCGCTCTTGATAGCCGGCGGCAACCGCCTGGCTGAAATCTTTAGCAGCAGCAATCGCCTCATCCAGAGCTAGCTGCGCCTTTGGGTTGTCGCGAAGTTGAATAACGGCAAGCGCGCCTAGGCCTAGACCGGCCGCGAACCATCCGAGTTTTGACATTTCTACCTCCGTTTTCCAATGACTGAGAACAGCCCCTTGGTGACACCAAAAAGTTTAGTTAGCGGGGCGCCAATCGAAGCTGTGAAGACCGCCACCAAGCTATTGATGTTCTCGGTGACCTGTTCAACGTCTTCGGTGATCGAGTCGATGCGCTTCAGTTGGCGGTTAGCCTCGCCCAGGGTGACGCGAGCTTCTTGAAGCATGGGCTCCAGCTCTTTGTTGACGGTGCTGATCGTGCGAGCACTTTCGTCAATCAGCTTTGCCAGCTTTACGAGCGGGAAGCCGATAAAAAGAACGAGCAGGGCGAAGCTGAGGGCAAAAATTATGCCGACAACTTCGCCACCGCTCATTAGCTTTACTTATCTAGCTGCGTAGTACTCAACAACGAGCTGAACT
>JACCDN010052868.1_pt1 | contig 13051 bp, 14 predicted proteins | sample 7441691 | NCBI WGS metagenome assembly JACCDN01 (sample SAMN15323439, study PRJNA562643) | freshwater metagenome | isolation source: river surface water | place: USA:Blue River Watershed | collected 2017-08-16 | reverse complement strand
GGTTTGAATCCTTAACAGCTCTTTACGGCACCTTGGTATTTGACGAAGTGCTTAATCAATTTACTTACAAATCTAGTGCCAATTTCCACGGCATTGATGAAGTAGAACTTGTTGAAGAAGACGGCACCAGAAGCAAATTTACAGTTTTTGTAAATGGCGTAAATGATGCTCCGATATTTTCTTCTCTGGGCGATATTCCAAATAAAGAAGTAAAAGTTGAAGAAGAGTGGAGTATAAATCTTAAAGATTATTTCGCTGATGCTGATGGTGATAATCTCGTGATTTCTCTAAGGCTTCAGGGCTTTGATAATCTTCCTGACTGGATTAATTTTAATTCTGGGACAGGCGTTGTTTCCGGCAAAATAGGACGCGATGGAAAATTAAACTTTACCGTGACAGCAACCGATTCATCTGGCGTAAGTCTTTCAGATAATTTCCGCGTCAGCGTTACGAGAAACATTACTGACGATATTAGGCCAACAACTCCGGTAGTTCAAATCATTGGAACTGACGCAGCTGATATTATAAACGCCACCCCAGATTCTTCGGACATTATCTCGGGAGGCGCTGGTGATGATGTTATTAATTACACCAAAGATAATGATTGGGTTGAGGCAAGCGATGGATCTTATTATGTTGCGTGGAATGTTTATTCCGGCGATGAAATCACCGTTACCGGCAAACAAAGATCATTTGATGCTTTTGACGGCGGCGATGGTTATGACAAACTAAATCTTACCAATCAAAATGATGTAATATTTCTTGATGATGCAATTGTGAGTAATGTTGGCGATATTGCCAAACTAGCTTCAATTGAAGAAATTGATGCTGGAGATGGCGATGATGTGGTTGATTTAACCTCGCTAACTTTCAGCTATGATGATGTAGTTCTAAATGGCGGAAATGGCGATGATGTTCTTTGGGGAAATGACGGTGACGATACAATTAACGGCGATGCCGGCGATGATAATCTACAAGGCGGTAAAGGTGATGACATAATCAATGGTGGAATTGGTAATGATACCATCAAAGGTTATGATGGTAATGACCAAATCAATGGTGGAGCAGGATTTGATGTGATGATTGGTGGCAATGGAAGTGATCAATTCATCTTTACTGATAAAACAGATTCAACTGGCTCATTTACCAATCTAAGCGAAACCGACATAATTTCTGACTTCATTCAAAATGAAGATCAGATTGACCTATCTGCCCTTGGCTTTGATTCCATCACACAGGGACAAGGCTCAAATTCTTCAGCTGATGGACTCGAATTTTACTTTAAGGATGGATATACAATCATTGACGATCCTAATTCAAACTTTGCCGTTAAGTTAGCTGGTGAAATCCAGCTTGGGGCAAGTGATTTTAACTTTTAGAAACAAAAAATATGAAACCAAAGCTCATTATTCTGATAACTGCTCTTTTTTACAGCTCCAATGTTTTTGCTGCCAAGGAGGATTTGCCATGCAAAAACACACAAATCGAATCCTGTAAAATTGCCTGTGAAGCAATGCGTAACAATACAATTGATTACCCTGATTCGAACGGTGGCACCACAAAACAATTTGCTGCCGTAGATTGCGTGGCTGCAGTAACAACTTCAAAAAAACAATAACGCCATGACAAATGACGCAGGGTTCGAGCGTTAAAAAAACGATGAAATCGTTTTTAGCAAGAACGGGCATGAGCGAAAGCGAATCCTTAAAGCGATGAGTAATTTGCAAGTCATTCAATTAAAAAATAAAAAACTTATGAATAAAAAACTAAAATTCTTGCTCTTGGTAACTACTTTTTATGCCTCACTGAATACAGCTTCTTTTGCTGCTTCAGGAATTAATGGTGGATCATCAACCGTTCCTGCAGGTTCCTCTCCTTACAAAAGCTTCTCAGAAAGTGCGGTTGGAGCTGGTTTGTCCGTTGGTGTTAGATTCAATATGGCTGAAGATATTTTTACTGATTCAGAAGATAAAAACAGCAAAACCAAAGATCACATTTTCACCGAAATTGAAGCATTTGGAAATCAATTCTTTTCCGGAGAAATTAAACAAAATTTTGGCGGTAGGCTAAACCTTGGTTATGAAATCAAAGGTATCAGAATTTATGGTTCTGGTGGCTATGTATCATCTTCAATTGATTACCAAGAAACCGGCAATACCAAACAATCAGTCAATGCCTCAGCTCCATTCTTTGGCATCGGCCTCGGCTACGACATCACCAAAAACATTGGCGTCAGGCTAAACTCCATGTTCTACAACTTCGATTTCACGCCAAAAAATTCTGAATATAAAAGCGTGGAAGTTGATGTCTCAGCAGTGACCCTCGGTCTGGCAGTGCATTTTTAATGATGATCACAAAATGTCATGCATCGCCAGAAACGTTATATTTCAACAATTTTATGCTATTTCCTGATATGTAATGGTGAAGCGCTTGCCACAAATTTAAGTGATGCCATTGCTACCGCACAAGCAAATAACCGCAATATAAAACTTGAGCAAATCAGGCTTAATTCTGTAAAGACCGAAAAAACCAGAGCAATTGCCGAATTTTTGCCAAACATTAGTGCCAATGCTTCTTACGGACAAAGAAACAGTTTTTACCAAGGGCAAACTTACGATCGCTCAACCAAACAAAAAACCGAAGAGATAAAACTTGAGCAGCCAATTTTTGATGGACTTCATTCTGTTTCCAAATATCGCGAAGCCAATTATAAAATAAAATCCGGTAGCGCCAAAACATCAGATAAGGTTCAAGAGATTTCTTTTGCTGCAGTGCAAAGCTATTGTAATCTTTTTCGCTACCTCGAACTCATCAAACTCCAAGAAGAAAATAAACGCCTTGGAAAAAAATTCTTTGATCTTGTCAAGCGCAGAAAGGATGTTCGTATCATCGACAAAGCTGACATCATCAAATTCACCTACGAAACTTCTCTTACAGAAGAAAAATATATTGATGCTCTAAACCGTTTAAACAAAGCCAAATTCGATTATCAAAACGTAATCGGCGAACTCCATGAAAATCTCACAAAACCAGAAATTGCTGAAGAAGAATTCAGTAAGGATAAAGTTCTGGAATCAGCCATTACAAACAACCACAACATAAAATCTTACCATTACAGCTATCTTGCTTCCAAAGCTGCCTACAACGCCGAGAAATCAAACTTTTTACCAAAGGTTTCTCTAACCGCCTCCTCCAGTAAACAAGATAAGGTGGTTTACCTAAACAACCAAGACCTTAACCAACAATCAGTTTTCTTGAATGTTTCTGTGCCGATTTTTCAAAAAGGTGTTGAATATGCTAATGTAAGCAAAGCTGGATATGATCGTGATGCAGCAAAGGAAGAATTTGAAATCACCAGAGATAATGTGATAAAGGAAGTTAATCAGGCGCTGGAAGAATATCGCTTTTTTTCTGAAATGAATAAAACCAACAAAAAACTTTTTGAACTAGCGGGGAATCGTGCTCAGATTTTTAACAAAAGATCAGAATCAAAAGTTGAGGACCCGATTGAAACAATCCGCGCCAAGATCGAAGCCAATGACCGGAAAATAAATTACATCGATTCCCAAATGGATTTGGTGATCACTCACTACAAGATCAAATATTTTTTGGGAGAAATTTAGATGTTAAAAAATTTACAGATACAACAACCGCAACAGCAAATTATAAGATTATCTTTGGAGTCTTGCAAAAAAGCATTCTGGTTCTGCCTGCTTTTCAGTTTTTTTATCAGTATTTTTACACTCGCTTCGTCAATTTATTCGATGCAGGTTTTGGATCGAGTTTTGAGCAGCAACAGCTTTGAAACGCTGCTTTATCTTACCATTATTGTTTTGGCTTTTCTGATTTTTCTTGGAATTTTAACACAAGTGAGATCAACGATATTTTTGCACGTCTCTAACTGGCTTGATGAAAAACTCTCTCCAATTTTATTCAACAGCAGCATCGAGGCACAAGGATCAAACAAAAATATCAGCAGCCAAAATATGCGTGATTTACAAACCATTAAAGGTTTTATTTCCGGTCCAAATTTAGCTGTATTGTTCGATGCTCCTTTTGCCATTGTTTATCTGGTCATGATTTTTTTCATCCACTGGATCAACGGGCTGATTACTCTTGTTGGTGGTTTGATAATGCTGAAGATGGCCTACATAAATGAAAAATCTACCAAAGAACTGATTGAAAAAACCAATCAAATGCAAGCGGAAGTGATGCGAGATTTTGAAATTATTTCTTCGAATTCAGAAGTTATTAACGCAATGGGAATGAAGGGAAATGTGCGTGGAAACTGGCAGGCTGGAAATGATGAGCTTCGTAAAGCTTCAGCTGATTTGGCGACCCTAACAAACAGAATTTCTTCAATTTCCAAAACCCTGAGAATGGCACTGCAAACAATTACTATGGCTTCAAGTGCAATTCTGGTGATGTATAGCAAAATGTCTGCCGGCGGCATTATCGCCACTTCAATTCTTGCTGGCAAAGCACTTGCTCCATTTGATAATGCAATCGGGCTTTGGAAATCGCTTAAAACTGCTAAAGCTGCATATTTTCGTTTGAATGAATCGCTAAAAAATTATGTTGAAGATAAAGGTAAAATTGATCTGCCAAAACCAAATGGTGAGATTGTTGTCGATAAGCTAATCTACAAGCTAGAAAAATCTGATCGCCTTCTGATCAAAGGAATTTCATTCAAAATAAATCCTGGCGAAGTTATTGGCATCATTGGGCCAACTGGAAGCGGAAAAACAACTCTCGCCAGACTTTTAGTTGGAGTTCTAAAACCAAATTCAGGAATCGTAAAAATTGATGGAGCTAATCTCTTTGATCAGGATTTAGAAAAAATCGGCAAACATATTGGTTATTTACCGCAAGATGTGGAGCTTTTTAAAGGCTTGGTGAAACACAACATTGCCAGAATGAACAAAGAAGCTAAAGACGAAGAAATTATCAAAGCTGCCCAATTCTGTGATGTTCATGAGATTATTTTGTCGCTTTCGCAAGGCTACGAAACGCCAATCGAGAAAGATGCAGCCAATTTATCAGCAGGACAAAAACAAAGAATCGCTCTGGCCAGAGCTTATTTTGGCGATGTTAAATTTGTAGTGCTTGATGAGCCAAACTCTAATCTTGATGCTGAAGGTGAAGCAGCTTTAAACAACGCAATTCTTCGCGCCAAAGAAAATAAAATTACTACCATAATCATCACTCATCGCACTTCGGTAATTTCAATCTGCGATAAAGTAATGGTGCTTCGTGATGGTGAGGTGAAGGCATTTGATAGCGCTGATAAAGTTTTAGGCAAATCGTCAGGTCTTTCTTTGGGGGCAGTAACATGATAGGAAGGATCGAATCCAAAATCGCTGAAAATACCATCAATTACGGAGTTAAAGCTCTGATTATTTTTGCCGTTCTTTTCCTTGGTTGGGCAGTGTTTTTGCCAATCAAATCCGCTTCAATTGCTGATGGCGTGATCGTGCTCGACTTCAACCGCAAAACCATACAACATCTAGAAGGCGGAATCATTGATCAGATTCTTGTAAAAGAAGGGCAAACGATAAATGGGGGCGATGTTTTGCTCTATCTTCACGATATCAAAGCCAAAACTGAGCAGCAAATTTTGAAGGAAAGATTATGGACGATGCAGCTGCAAAAAGAACGCCTCAAAGCTGAAAAAGAAAATAAATCATCAATGAACTTAACTGATTTTTTTTCTGAAACAGGAGAATTATCACCAAGCGATAATGAAAAGTTGCAAGAAATCGCCGCCAATCAATTGCGACTTTTTAAGGCAAAAAAAGATAAGAGATCGGGCGAAATAAAAGTTTTAGAAAAGAAGTTAAAATCTGCTGAAACCAGACTTAAACTTTTTGAAAAAGAACTGGGCTTAATCAAGCCGCTGGTAGATGAAGATAATTTGCCGGTTCTTCGTGAAATTGACTTGCAAAAATCAATCGCTGAAGCCGATGAACAAGCAGAAACGGCAAAGCTGCAAATTGCTAATTACAAAAATGATGATCTTTCTGAAACTCTTAAAGAAATCAAAGAAAGTGATATGGAAATTGTTGCGCTTTACAACCAACTTTCTGCTTCAAAAGACATCTTAAAAAGATCAGCAATAACATCGCCGGTTGCGGGCAAAATCATGAATATCAAATATCACACTATTGGCGCGGTTGTTCCTCCGGGTGGCGAAATTATGAATATTGTGCCACAACATGAGGAGTTGATTATTGAAGCCAAAGTAAAACCACAAGATATTGATAATGTGGCAGTTGGAATGAAATCCAAAATCCAGCTGACAGCTTATAAAGGCAAAAAAGTTCCAAAACTTAATGGCGAAGTAATCAACATCTCTCCGGATATTGTAACCAATGAGCAAACCAGAGAATCTTATTTCTTGGCCAGGATTTCCATCAGCAAAAAAGACATCGAAAAACTTAAAAGTAAAATTGAACTCTATCCTGGTATGCCAGCACAAGTCTTTATCATAACCGGATCAAGATCACTGATTTCTTACATGTTCACACCGATTTCTGATTCGGCTTATAAGGCGTTTAGGGAAGAATAGTGTTTTTTTAAATATGCTTCCAGACCCTTCTTTTCCATATAGCTCTGATATGTCTGATTGTAACGGGATAACGCTTTGCTAATTCGCTGGCAGAACAAAATTTTTCCAATCTTCTGATTTCAAGAACTTGTGCATTGGTCAACTTTGCCGTTACATTTTTTTCACCGCGATAATAAAGCTCTGCGCATCTTTCTATCACTTCAGGAGATCTGTTGTTAACTCCCAGCTTGGCCAATCGCATTTTTAATCTAGCTTGTTTATTTGGCTTTTTACCTTTCTGGGATTGCGACATTTTAGCAATGGTTTCCGGGGTGTGTTTAAAGCCTGATCTGGACTTCAGAAGCCCTTCTGCTCGGAGCTTTTTGCTAAAATCTTTTACGGTAAGCGAATAGAGATGGTCTGGATTAACGCAATATTGATTACCGCAGTTACAGTAAACTGATAATTCTTTAGGCACTTCTCCTTTATGATATTCAAAAGAAATTCTTCTTGCCATAAAGCAGGTTTTTTCAATCTCGCCATTAACACGATGCCAATGCCAGATGAATTGTGATGGTTTTGGTTTCAAAACCTGTATCAAATGCCAGCAGCCTTTTTTGTTAACATCTTTAGCAACTCTTGAAAAGAATTCTTCTTTAAGCTCCTGCTTCATTTGTTTGAGATGTTCTGGTGATAACGAATTTTTGCTTATATCTATGATTGGAATCCGTTTTGTTTTTAGTTTTTTTGTTTTCATTTTGGTAACAACGAATGGCTAGTTTTTGGATTTAAGCAAGTCATCATATTGCCTCAGCACATAAAACTTTGCAACAAATGAGCAAAAAGAGGTCGTGATGTTATGAGGTTTATCTTCTACAGTGTTCTTCAAATTCCTGATTAAAATTGTCGATTTGACGGAGGGTTTCTTCGCTCATCTGCTCGTATTCTTCCCCGCTGACAGTTATCGGTTTTGCCCATAAACAAAAGCTATTTGCGGATGTATTTTTGCATCCGGCGCTTAACAGCAGAAATATCGTCATCACGGCGATTTTCTTGGCGTTTTTTCGATTTAACTGCATCATTAAAATTTTCTTCGAGCTGTTTGGTTTGCTGTGATTTTTTACCAAATAAATTTCCGATGGTAAAAATAGCGATTATAGCGCCGGCGATTGCTGCCAGTCTGGCCAACATGTTTTGGATCATTTTTTGCCTCGTCTTAAAAGTTCGAGTAAACCTGAGCCAATCAAGGCTGCGCCAACATAAATCAGGCTTTCCGCAGAGCTATCGAGCTTGTCAAAAGGTGTTGCTGTGACATGACGTAAGCCATAAAGAAACAGGATCAATTTCATCAAAGAACCGATGACTAAGCAAAAAGCCCCCGCAAGTCTTTTTGACGATTTATTGCCGTTGAAATCTTCTAAAAATTTGCAAGCCATGTTTAATCGGTTACTAATTCAAAATGTGGTAAGTCGTAAAAGTTTTGATCTTTCAAATCGTTGTCAGAATCCCAATCTCCGCCCCAGCGAATTTTAATATTTAACATCTGAGCAATTCCCTGAACTCTGCCGGCGAAGTGGTAAAAACGATTTTTTTCATTCCAATCAATCGGCCATGGCGCAACATCAACTGCGAGCGATGGTGTTTTGTTGTGCATGCCGCCAGATTTGATTTTTGATTTGCCCGCGTTAAACGCTTTTAACTGATCTCCATCTGATCTGTGGCCTTCGATAACAGTGCAATCGTAATGCTTAATTACCTCATTGAAGAGTTTCTGTAAATCTGGGTGGCAAGTTGATAATTTTGCCAATGAATCTTTTCCAAATTGTGGCATAAATTTCTTATTTGAGTTTGATATGATCGCCGATGAGAGAAATAAATCCGGCGGTTAAAATGGTTACGAAGCCGATGACGATGCACTTAACCAAAATTCTGAAGCTGTCCTTCTTTGCCATGCGAAATGCCTTCAGAAGCTCGCGTAAATCACGGATATCAGTTGGTGCGTTTTCATCATGAAGACCAAGTTCGGTTAGGGCTTTTTTGGCACCTTCTTTGGAAGCCTGCTCAAGCAGTAATTCCAATTCGCATTTGGTGATGATGAATTCTCCATCGTCAGATTTTTTGATTTTACTCCACATCGGATAGTTTGATGATTGCGGTTACCCCAGTTGTGAATCCTTGGTCGCTGAGTGAATGGTTAACGCTCGTGATGATCCAATTTTTGTTTTTGAGATATTTGATGTCGGTGAAAGTGATCTTGTTTTCGGCGCTGAGTTTTGGATTTCCTGTAGTCGAAAAATTTAAATTTTCTGCGCCGCGTTTAAATTCAGCGAGTTTGGCTTTTGCTGCTTCCAAAGCTCTATCGGCACTGACAAATTTATAGCGCATTGTGTAAGCGGGATCACCAACTCCAGCAAAAACATCTTCTTCTTTTCCGGTGGCAAAGTTGTGCCATTTGGCAATCACTTTGCCGAATTTTTCCATATCAGAAACGCGCAATTTCCAATCAGAAATTTGCGTAGCAGAAAATTTTGTTGTTGGTAGTTCTTTGCCGTTTTCTGAAATGCTTATTCCTCTTCTAAAAAACAATAATCTTCCCAAAGACAGCTTTGCAAAAGCGCCATAACTTTGCGCCAAACTATTAAGAAAAGAGATGTCGCTTTCGTCAGTTTGATCTAAATGCGAGATGTAAATTTGTTTGAAATACTCATCAATTGCCGCCTTAAAACCATGGTTGTTGGCAATCGCTGTGATGATTCCAACCAGCGTGTAGCCGTGCCAAGATTTGCTCTTCGGTGCTTTGATTTTTTTGGTTAAATTTTTATCGAGTGTGTTACTTGCCTTGCCCGTGATTCGCATTTGCAAAGGCGGTGACAAAACTTCAACATCATCTACAATGTAGCTTCCCATCTTGGTCAGAGGCTTGTCCTCATAACCAAGAGAAACTTCAAGAACAGCGCCGCGCGGAGGGATTTCCAATTTCTCGTCACGATTATCGAGAAGAATTTCACAAGTATCAGAAACCAAACCGGTTTCGTCAGTGACATTAATTGAAACCAACCTTTGTGCGATTAACGCTGTGACATCTTTCTTATCGGCAGTAATTTTAAATGCTGGATTCACGACCAAAGTTTAACGCTTTCTGTTTCTTCTTCTGGAGTTAAGTCTGGCAAAACAATTTTTACGCCGGCGCTAAATATCGCACCGAGTTCTGCTAAGTGACGATTGGCTTCCAAAACTTTTTCAACCACGCCAGTTGTACTACCATAATACTTCCAGCAAATTGTATCAAGCACATCACCATCTTTCGTCTGGTAAGCTAGCCTCATTATCTGAAGCTAGCTCCCATAAGAACGCAGCATGCTGCTTTCGCCGCACTGCGCTCAAGCATCTGATAAGGCCCAAATTTATTTGACCCAGCAACCATATTGTTATCCATTTTTGCTATTCCTTTGTCTGTTATGTATTGAACTTCTTTTTCTGAAGTACTCGGCATATTTGAGATCAAATGGATTTGCATCGGCTTTAATCTTCACATGACGAATAATTTTAACACTACTCACTTCAAATAGATCGAGGTGTTTAGGGTTATTATTTCTGTCTCTGACTTTGGTTGAAAACACCACATTTCTCATGCCTTGGCTTCGGAAATATTTTTTCCTACGCCATAGCGCTGATTTCATTGGATGTCTTCTTCGTATCCATTTAATCAGAGCGCAGAAGATTTCATGGTCGATCTTATGGAAAGACTTTTTCGCCACAGCATGCCGGAAATAATTAGCCCACCCTCTAATTTTTGGATTCAGAAGATAGATTAATCCTTCAGTGGTTGCGGTAGGTTTGGATTTGATTATTTCTCTGATATTTCCAAGGAATGTTTTTATACTTTCCTTGGATGGTTTTATGAGAAGAGTACCATTGTATTTCCTGACGTTGAACCCAAGAAAATCAAATCCATCATCTATGTGCGTGATCCTTGTTTTCTCTTGCGAGAGTTCAAGACCGCGCTCCTTTAAGAAAGTTGCCACCAGCGGCTTGACTTTATTTTCCAACAATTCTTTTGAGCTGCTGGTTATAACGAAATCATCCGCATAAACTATAACATTAACAAGACTGCCACGTATTTTGAAGTTGGATTTAACCATCTTTTCTAATCCGTTCAGAGCTATTGTTGCTAGTCTGGGAGAAATAACTCCTCCCTGTGGCGTTCCTTCTTTAGTTTCATAGAAAGAGCCTTTTTCCATATGACCTGATGATAACCACTTTTCCAAAATGGTTTTATCCGTTATGGTATTGGTTTTGAGCCAATTGTGGTCAATGCGATCAAAGCATGATTTAATATCCCCTTCCAATATCCATGTGGCACAGCGTTTTCTGCATAGCACTTTGAAACATTGTTCAATGGCATCAGCACAAGACCTTTTTGGTCTAAATCCATAGGAATTAGGATCAGCTTGAGTTTCAGCTACAGGTTCTAGAGCAAGCAGGTATATTGCCTGCATTGCTCTATCTCTCATAGTTGGAATACCAAGCGGTCTGAGCTTGCCATTTTTCTTAGGGATATAAACCCTTCTCAGAGGCTGCGGATTGTAGCCTCTGCGAGTTAGAGTTTTGATCGCTTTAATCTTCTGCGGTGAAGATTTCCAGATAACATTATCAATTCCTGGGGTTTTAGACCCAGAACTTGATGTGACTCGTTTGACTGCCAATAATTTGGCAGATAACGAGTGGGTGAGAGTCCATTGTAAGGCTTTCACCTTACCGTATCTTCCCTCCCTAGTTGCCTTTGCAATACGCATTTGCAGCCGGTTCACTAACTTTTCTACATTCGTCCAGTTAATGGATTCCCATGTTTCAGAGTTAGCTGAGGATGCACCAGTCATTGGCAGAGCCATTATTGTCATTTGCTTTTCCTCATAAATCGGTTCTACATATTATCTTGCAATAAGACGCCAGTTGGACGTGGGCTTGTTTTCACAATCAGGTAACATTTAAACCCGTATCTGCACCATTACAGTGCAGCATTCGCTTTTTCCAACATCCCAAGCCTGCATTATTATCGGCTCATCTTACGACTTGCTTTCCTGCTCTATGAATAGAGTAGGAATAATACAGGGTTTCCACGTTCCGCCAAAAGAGTATATTGGGTTAGGTGGTTGCTATCGACCGAGAGATTTATTGATCACGAGGCTATTCATCACTTATAGCCTACCTATCTCTTGTACCTTTTGGTTAAAGCGTAAAAGCCATTTCCGCTCATTTCTACCTAACGATCTTTATCGCAACTTTGCATATGCTCACCATACCAATTATCTAGCCATTACCCGGTTTATGGCTACCAGGAGGATGCGCCTCTCACAATTTGCATCCCGTACCGCAAAGTACTTATGACATTGTCCCGATCGCTCTTAATTCAGACCGGTAGATTCACTCGGTGATACAGGTGGTTCCCGACCTTGATAGATAAGGGTGGAACAACTCTTTAGGCGACATCGTGTCGCACGTGACATAAGTAATCATACTGCTTTAACGATGTTTTGAATGATTCCCTTAACTCCAGGTTTGGCATCTTCGCCATAACGCTTAAGGCTGATTGAAAATTCAATTTTTAGTGGTGCGCCGTCTTTCATAAAAACGCTTTGGTTTTCTGAGATTTTCACGATGCACCATTTGCCAAAAGCGTTGCCATTTCCTGAAATTAAAAATAGCGGTTTGCCAAGTCCTGCTTCAGCGCGCATCAATGTCACCTGACGAAGTCCGCCTTTGAAATGCGGATAAATCACGCCATCAAGATCAATTGTTTCAACGCCAAATCCTGTGAACTGCAGAGCTGGATCGGCACCAATTCTGTTAACTTCCTGCCAGCGATATTCGCTTTGTCTTTTGAAATTTTGGAAAGCGGCAGAGCTGATTGCAAAACGATAAGCGCCAAGAATCATCATCATATTGATTCCCAGCGCGCTGTTTAGATTCAGCTTGCCGCCAAGGTTTTTAAAGGAATCGAAAATCATTGATCGTAATTGAGAGCGAGTTTTCTTGCGGATAATTTTCTGAAAGTTTCATCAATGGCGATTCGCACCTGATCAGCGATTTTTTTCTCATCCATATTGCCACCAGCGTTTATTGTGATCGGCGCAGAAATAGAAATTTGCGGTGATGAATTTTTGTTTGGTGAAGCTGAAATGTTTGGAATTTCAAAAGACGGAATTTTTCCAATATCACTTTTGTTTGATTCAAGATTGCTGACAACATTTCCAACTGCTGAAGAGCTTGGATTTTTTGTATCAGAATTCCCTGCGACAAAATTCCACGCTTTTCCGGCAAAATTACCAATTGCAGAAACGATTGGTTTTAGCGGCGTTGTAAATTTGCTAATCCAATTAAAAGCGGCCTGCGCCCATCCAACAATGCCACTAAAAAGATTTTTGAAAAATTCACCAACTGGAGTCCAATTTTTGATTAACAGATATGCAGCTCCAGCAATTCCGGCAACAATCCAGGTAATTG
>JACCDN010004845.1_pt1 | contig 13056 bp, 6 predicted proteins | sample 7441691 | NCBI WGS metagenome assembly JACCDN01 (sample SAMN15323439, study PRJNA562643) | freshwater metagenome | isolation source: river surface water | place: USA:Blue River Watershed | collected 2017-08-16 | reverse complement strand
TTGCTGGCGAATCATGCGCAGCAAAGACCTCGACCAGGATGAACGCTTTCTCTGGTGGTGGGTACTTATTCTCTTTGTGGTTTTCTGCTTTCCCAGCCAGCGCTCCAGCCGTTATCTGCTGGAAGCCATGCCGGCTCTTGCCATCCTGATTGCCCTCGTCTGGTTCCGTCTTAACCGCTGGCTGCTCTTCACCACCACCCTCATCTGTGCCATTGCCATCGGTGCCATCGGCTATCTGGGCTGGCTATTGCAGCCTGATGTCGGTCAACCTCTGTATTCGGGCACGGAAGGTGTATTGCTGTTCATCGTGCTCGGCATTCTCGCGCTGGCACTACTCATCCCACGCATGCTGCCCTGGGTCACCCTGCCTGCCGTGTTTGCCGCCTATCTCAGCCTGACCGGTTTCCTGAGCGTCTTCGACGGCCCGCTGGGGCGTTATGCTGCCAAAACCCAATCCGAGGTGGCCGGGCACACGGTTTGGGTACCTTACAACTTCAACGCGGCTTACGAGCAATACCGGTTTTTACTGCCCCGGGCCGATATTCGCGGTTATCGTAGCGATGCCGGTATGTCACTGGCCGTACTGCGCCAGCATTACCCCCTGCTCATCGTCCAGCAGCCACTGGATGCGCCCGTCTGCACCGATTGCCGGATTCTCGGCGAACGTCTGGAACTCAAAGGCCGTCAGAGCGATGCGGAAATCAAGGCCATGCTCAAGGGCGACATTGCCCGCCATCTGTTCCTGCGCGAACTGCTCATCGACAACCGGTCAACGCCAAAAACCCGAACGGACTGACGAAACTACGCCAGACAAGCAGCCGCCATCCGCCGAATCGCTTCGTCCAGCGTCGCGCGGGTACACCCAAAATTCATCCGCACAGCGCCCGTGGCACCCGGCAGAAAATCCTGCCCGGCCGACAATCCCACGCCGGCCTGCTCAAAAAACTGCGCGGCCGACATCCCTGCTGGCCGCGCGACCTCCGAGGCATCAATCCAAGCCAGATAGGTTGCCTCCGGGCTTTGCATATGGAGGCCGGGAATCTGTCCGATGGCATGCGCCAGGTGATCACGGTTCTGCCTCAGGTAGCTTCGCAGCGCATCGCGCCAGGGCATGCCCTGCGTATAGGCAGCCACCATCGCCGTATATCCCAGCACATTGATATGAGGCACGATGCCGGCCATCGTGCGCTCGAACCGGCGGCGCAGCGTCGCATCCGGCACCACGGCAAAAGATGCCCCCAGGCCGGGGATATTGTAGGTCTTGGAGGGCGCAAACAGGGTGATCGTACGTCGGGCAATATCAGGCGACAGGCTGGCCAGCGGGGTATAGCGAACGCCGGCTTCCAGCACCAGCTCGCAGTGGATATCGTCCGAACAGATCATCCAGTCGCGCTGTTCGGCAATCTCGGCAATCGCCAGCAGCTCATCGCGACGCCAGACGCGGCCCACCGGATTGTGCGGGTTGCATAACATCAGCAGCCGGGTCGAATCATCAGCCGCCGCTTGCATGGCATCCGTATCCCACAGCCAGGTACCGCTATCTGCGACCTGGTTCAGTTCAAAGGTCTGCAAACGGCGGTTGCTCAAATGCGGTGCCGACATGAACGGCGGATATACCGGTACCGCCGTCAGCACTCCATCGCCAGATTCGCCGACCGAGCGGCAGGCCACATTCAAACCCGTCACCAACCCCGGCAGCCACACCAACCATTCAGGGTCAACCGTCCAACCCAGATCACGTTCGAGATGCAGCAACACAGCATCAACCACCGACTGCGTTACGTGAGGATACCCTAAGATACCATGGTCAATGCGCGTTTTAAGTGCATCAAGCACCACTGGTGGTGCCGCAAAATCCATATCAGCCACCCACATCGGTAACACATCACGGCCGGCGTACTTGGCCCACTTTACGGAATCATTAAAGGGCACATGTTGGCGATCGATGGGGGTATTAAAATCAAATTCGCTCATGTGCTCATTATGACAACAAAACTCGAAAGGTTCGAAAACATCAATGCACCCCATTGTTAATGGTCAAAATTAATTAGAATCTGTAATTCATCTTAGCTGTACCGGACTGACCTACAAATCCTTGCCCAGCCTGCGCACTGTATTCAAGCTTGATATCAACCTTCTCGCCGTTAAAGACTTGAATACCAGCATTTGTACTAAATAGGGTACTAGGTGCCAACGCACTGATTTGATAGGTACCACTGTTAGCGCCAACAATTGATGCCGCAATATTGGTCGTGTTATTGGTAATAAACATCGCACCTGCTGATATGAATGGGCGGATCCAAGACTCACTCTTGGAACTCAAATCGATACGCCCACCGATCTCAACCATAGGGGATGAGATGAAATTAAAACTATTCTGCGTGCTGTATAAAAGTGGCACAGCCTGAGCAGGACCGTTTTCTTGGTATGACGGTGTATGAATCCAAAGGCCATCCAGGTCGAGATAGGGCTTGATGTAAATGTTGCCTGGCAGGTTAAACTGATATGCGTTTCTAGCTCTTATACCGCCATAAAAAGCATTGCTATGTGACGTCATGTTGTAGTTTTGGCCCGTAAAGAAGTCTGTGCTGTATCGGTTATTAGACTGGCTTGCAACCCCAAATGCCCCTGATACGCCTAAGTAGTAATCCCCAACAAGTTTCTTAATTCCCACGGACACATCACCAACATTAGCCGTTGCACCAAAATTAGTAGATGACGTATTAGTCTGACCAAATCGGGCTGATGCACCTACAAAGGTATCGGAAGCAACCCGATACTGTCCACCAACAGAAAACGTGTTGTCATTAGAGCGGTAACCGGGGTTGTCATCAGAATATGCCTGACGTAATTGACCACCGTTGTATTTACCCCAGACGCATTCCGTCTCCCCGTAAATGGTGCCGTTTCTGTCAAACGTAGGGCAACTCAGTGCATTACCCAACATGCTGTTACCTGTCATTACAACCGTTTGCTGCTGTATGGTCATTGCAGCGCCATTTAGGGTGTCTAGCGCACTTTTAAGATTGATTGATGCACCATGCGATACCAAGTTTCCAATAGCATTATCAGCACCTTGATCACCTGCGCTATAGGCTCGTACAACATAGTCTATAAAGTTTTTTTGGTTTTTTGTTAACGGATATTCCGCTGGATTAGAAGTTGCGCCCTGGTATTGCGCTACTAAATTGTTACCCTGCTGCTGCAGCCCCCAGATTATCAATGGTGAGGTATCACTAATTGTAATTGTACTGGCATCAACACCATCAGCACTCGATAAAAAGCCGCCTTGTGCAGTAACAAGCAAAGCTGTCTGCCCAATCGCGGGGAGCTTATTGCTATCCACACGATTCATGCGGAAACTACCACCCTGTAGCATCGTGCCGGCACTGACACTATTTGCAACAATTCTCATGTAGTCGTTCGTACCTAACGTTGTATTGAAATCGAAATAGGTTGCACCTGTTGAAAATTGCTTGTAAGAACCATACACATCAGTTTCGCCAACAATCCCAATTCCATCAACAAACACTTTTCCATAGTTTTTCAGGCTATTGTTTGAAACAATAACAGCGCCAGTGGGAATCAAAATACCGTAGTTAGTCATAGCGCCGGCATCTGCATCAAAATCAGCTGTCGGGCCAAGGTTTACCCCCCCTGCAATCGTGCCGTAGTTGGTAACGTTTGTCGTACCGTTAATTGACACAATTGCATTATTTCCTTGCGGAACAATGACACTAGATCCTGCACTTAAGGTAATTTGGTTGGCACCATTTGAGCCATTAGATCCTCCTGAAACGATAATCCCTGTTGCAGCACTGATATAACCTGATATATCTTGAGCATTCATATCTGAAGTTGGGCCCAGGGTAACAGTAATATTCTGAGCGTTTTGCGCAGTCGAATTTCCCTGGCTCTGAGCAAAAATACCGACAGTGCCCCCTTGCTGGCCCTGATCTATTATAGAGCCCTCTAAATTTATGTTAATTGTGCCGCCTGTCCCGTATTGAGTCGCTGAAACAGGTACAGCGCCTTGAGTGTTGGTAATTCCATTGATTGAAGAAACGCCACCACCGGCACCAATCGACTGTGCAAAAATGCCAATTTGATTGGCACCATACATTTGAATATTCCCACCCTTAGGCGTATTCACTACAACGGCTCCGCCACTTGCGTTGTTATTGCTTGGGCTACTCACAATACTAGCCGTATAACTTGGCACAGAGTTACTTAACAACATATTTGGATCGCCAAGAAAACCGCCACCTCCGCCTATTGATTGAGCCAAAATCCCGATACTTCCAACTGCGCTTGCATTTAGATTAATGTTACTAGCAGTCACAGTTACCGAACCACCAGAGCCATTAGCGACACCCATCGAAGGCAATGTGGCACTCTGAATATTGGCACTATTACCTAAAATCAATCCGCCTCCGCCGCCTATACTTTGAGCAGCAACGCCAATCGAGCCAGACCCCAAAATATTAATAGTCTCTGAGGTGTTGACGTTAACGCCACCACCATTCGATGGGCTCGAATTAGTCCCAGGGGTAGGGTTAATCACATAAGCCATCATTTGGCCTTGATTAATAAAATCTGCCGACGTAGTAGAAGATCCTGCGGTCTGTGTGCTGGCAAAACAGGCGCTCGCGCCGGATGTCAGACCATTATTAGTGCATCCTCCGGAAGCAACGCCGCCACCGCCGCCAATCGACTGCGCTAGGATTCCAACAGCATTATCTCCATAGGTTTTAAGTACACCACCGCTTGAGCCGCTGTAAGTAACACTCCCGCCAGAACCTAATGACGGTGATATACCACTTGAACCAAGTGCAAATCTTAAACCGCCTGAAACACCATCATTCCAGCTAGCAGCCCCGGTAAATCCGGTATTAGCGACAATCGAACCATCCGCTCCATATCCGCCTCCACCACCGATCGACTGGGCCAACACTGCATATGAACCATAGCCTGCTGTTGATATTGAACCACTCTGAGTAATTTCAACATCGCCACCATTTGATGAGGAACCACCCACCCCACCAACATTAACAGCAACGTTATAAACCAGGCCCGAAAACGCACCGACACCTAAGCCGCCACTTGCCGATGACCCTACCGCAGAGCTTCCATTCATCACCGTAGCCCCGTAGCCCCCACCACCACCAATACTCTGGGCCAGAATCCCAAATGCACGATGTCCTATCGTATTGATGCTGCCAGAATTTGTAATTGTTACTGTCTCAGCATCACCTGCTGCACCACCATTACCGCCAACAGCGACATTCGCCTCAAAATTTTTGGGGAACGTTGAAACACTTGGGCTCTGAAAAAACTCCCAGATACCGTTGTAGGTTGCATAGGTTTGCAAATCCCGAGCAGCATCAGGGTTGCTGATCAAGTTGGCAGAGGGATCGGAACTGCCGCCGATGCCACCACCACCTGCAATACTTTGCGCGGCAATACCATGTGAATCACCACCAATGGCTACGGGATTATGAGCACCATTAGCTAATAGCTGCCCAGTAGTAATGTTTCCAGTGTTAGTTACTGTTACGGTGCCCCCGGCTCCGCCTGCACCACCGGAGCCACCCAATGTCACTCGGTTCGTAAATCCGTCTGATATACCCTGAGTGCCTGCTGTCGCACCGACTCCACCGCCGCCGCCTACCGATTGTGCAACTACAGCAGCTGATGAGGAACCTATAGTCTGAAGAGTATTTGAGTTCGTGAGGTTAATATCACCCCCTTGGCCACCTGCACCGCCAGATCCACCAAGACTTAGAACCAGATTCAAGGACTTCTCACCCAGCGTTACCTTAGTTTCTGTCGCATTTGCACTGCCACCTGTACCGCCACCGCCACCGATAGACTGGGCAAAAAATGAAATGGCGTTATTTCCCGAGGTCTTAATACTGCCTGAGTTCGAAATATTAATTTGGCCACCGTCACCAGCAACGCCACCAGACCCCCCTAGGCTGATTGAAGAGTTTAATGTGTACTCAGCATTGCCATATAAATTTGCACCGGCAGTCGAGTCCCCGCCATTTCCTCCACCCCCACCAACTGATTGTGCAAGCAATGCAAAGGCATTAGACCCAATTGTTGAAATGGTGCCAGAGTTATCGAAATAAATGTTGCCCCCACTCCCCCCTAAGCCACCAGTGCCACCGATGGCTGAAGTGAAAGCAATTGTCGGAATATCAGGATCAAGAGGAAAGGATAGCGCCAGTGTTTTAGCCAAGGTGCTTCCTCCGTTACCACCACCTCCGCCAATCGATTGCAGCAACAACCCCATTGAATCATTACCCGCAGTCGTTACTACTCCAGAGTTTTGTAAAGGACTCCCCAAACTTCCAAAAGTTCCGCCTGCGCCACCACTTCCACCGGAACCTCCCATACTTAGGGCGGCACCAAATACCATCCCCGCTGTATAGCTGTTTGCAGCCCCACCGTTACCACCACCTCCGCCAATCGATTGCAAAATAATCCCGTGAGATTGGTCTCCTGATGTTTGTACTGTTGTGTTGCTGAGATTGAAGAGAAAAGAGCCACCGGAACCACCTAATCCAGCGCTACCACCAATGCCTACATCAGCAAAAATTCCCCAGGTTTTTGAATAACCGCCGTTACCCCCACCCCCTCCAATACTTTGACCCAGAAGGCCGTGTGAATAGTCACCCGTAGTTACTATTAGCTGTGTCGTCGACTGGCTACCAGTTAATGAAAAAGTGACACTCCCCCCCGTGCCACCATTACCACCCGTCCCGCCAATTGCTGTAAATACTGCTGAGGCGTTCGCACCATTTCCGCCGCCTCCACCAACGGATTGGGCAAGTATCCCAATCGAACCATCGTTGATGGTGCTCACAGAGCCACCATTCGAGTTTTCGATCGTCACACTGCCGCCATCGCCCCCATCACCACCAGCATCCCCAACATGAGCTAACGCTGAAGTTCCGGTGTAATTACCTCCACCACCGCCGACTGATTGGGCAACAATGCCAATGGAAGCCTCACCGCCACCACCACTAATGCCTGTATTCACTTGCCCGGTGTTTGTTACGGAGACATCTCCTCCGTCAGAGGTATAGGCGTTCTGGTTGGAGCCCATAATGACCCCAGACGTCAAAGGCGCCGTCTGGATTTGAGTCGTTGGATTGATGACGGGTGTCCCGTAGACCGGATCTAGATTGTTATTAAATAGGCCACCACTGCCATTAGCAGCCGCAAGAATACCGACTGATGTAGCCCCTTGAGTTGTAACATTGCCACTATTAGTTACGGTAGCGTTTCCAGCAGTCGAGTTAGCACCATTCTGTGTTACGGCACTACCTACATAAATATTTGTTGAGGAATTACCGTTATTAACTAACAAACCGCTATTTCCAATACTTAAGGCAGCGATTCCGAGTGATGTCGCACCATACGTGTTAATTGAACCACTATTAGTAATTTGAACTTGACCGCCATTTCCGGCACTCATTTGGGCGTAAAACCCAGTGTTAAAAGGTTTGAACAGCCAACCCGTTGAGCTAACACCTACAATGCCTGCACTGAGCGTGCCATTGTTCAACGTGCTAGTGCCAGATGCATTATTACCGATCGTTATATTCCCTGAATTGGTAACTTGTACCTGACCAGCACTACCGCCTGCACCAGAAATGGACAATGAATCTGGACCGATCAGCGCATCTGCTGTACTTGTTGCGAGGATGCCAATCGAACTTTGCCCTGGTAGATATATTCCACCGGTATTTGTTACATTGACTGTACCGCCAAAACCTGAAGGCGTAGTCACACCATAATCCTGGCCAGGAGATGGTGTGTAATTCGATGGATTGATCTGCATACTCGCCCCCACAGACGCGGCAGCAATACCAATGATCCCTGTGCCATATTCACCACTTGGCAGCAGATTATTCTGCGCAGTAATCAGCGCACCATTTTCAACAGTGACATTACCTGCACTACCATTAGCACCAGAGGAACCAACGGTGTAATTTGATCCATAAAATGGTCCATTACTCTGAATTTGCTGATAAAAGTAAGGAAACGCAACATCGTAAGTAGAATTAGAGCAACAGAAAGCACCAGGGCTTCCGTAAGAAACAGCCGAGATACCGGCAATGCTGCCAGTGACCGGGGCACCTATCTGTCCAATCTGCAGCGTTGTTCCTGACTCGGTCTGTACGCTTACATTTCCACCGCTGCCACCTGAACCCACTGCAAAATGTGGCGGAGAATTCATAATCCCAGAAGCAGTACCGCCGTTTGATTGTGCATTGATAACTGCTGCTGCAGGCTGCCAAGGCAAGCCAGAGTATTGGGATACGATAACGCCGCTTGTTGGACCGTTTAAGCTCAAGACGATCGGTGTTGTTCCACTCGGCCCAACAGTAACATCAACACTGCCCCCGTCAGCACCATCATAATCTGATGGAACGAGTGGGTAAGGCGGTACGTTTGAAGACGTGTATTCAGAGACAGTCGAGCTAGAACCATTGCTTATGACATTGATGACAGAGCTCGGCCCTCGTGAGTAGGTGGGATTGTTGACTGCCCATCCAGGTTGTGACTGAAAGTAAGCTACAGTTCCGGCGATATTTAAGTTAATACTGGCACTATTGTTAAAAGTGATGCTGGGGCCTGCCGCACCAGCCGTATTAGTTCCTCCCCCTTGACCGCGAACAGAGAACATGCTGCCGTTTGACTGGTAAACCGGCGACGTTAAAACCCCTGAAGAAGAAGAGCCATCGGAGCTTGAAATCGTTGCAGAAATATCGTTTACACCGCTTGTCGGGTTGCGAGGCGTAATGGAATTGTTTGCAGTTGTTGTTGCTGAAGTAGAGTCAAATGTGTAGTTGTTGCCGTCAACAACCCATTGGGCTGAAGCAGCGCCAATAACCAGCAACAACGTGGCTGGAACAAGACATTTTTTTACGACAAGAAGTGCTTTAGATCGTTTCATAGAATCTTTAGGTGCTTTTGCAGCGTCCTTGCAAGCCTCTAAATAGAAACATTTTGGTCATCGTTCGAATGCTACAAAAACGCCTTTGTCATGACTACGTACCTAGGTACAGTTCACGCACACCTCAAAATTAACTATGATCAGCATATCTAAGGTGCGTTAGCTTCCTTCCATAGCCGGTAAACGCCAAAAGAATTCGTCAAATTCACCAAAAGTGACCGATCGACACCCCTGACCTTCAATGCGATATATAAAGAATGAATCCCCTTGTCTCACTGGCGGTTTTGTACTTCTTTGTGACGATCGGGTCTGCAAGCATTCTCTATTTCTCTTTTAAGAAGCAAATCGATACATCGGGTCGATTTTTCTTGCTTGCAGAGGTAGTTACGCTACCCATGATCGTTTTGTTCGCTTTCATCAACACAAACCCCATTCATCAGCAGCCAGCCACATTTTTCTTTGGCAATTTCATGGGCCTTTGTGCTGAAGGTGCCATTCTATTTAGCATTCACGCGCTCACTAGAAACATTAAGACTAAAAATTTTGTGGCATTACTTGCTGTCTTTGCTGCCTACTGCCTTTTAATGGAGTATTTCAGAGCAGCAATCGATCCAAACCTACCCACACTTTTGTACGCCATCGTTTCTTGTTTATTAGCCTTTTTGACTTTCGCTGCCTGCAAATCAAACATCGGCATGGATATTTCAAAAAACTTATTCATGAAGTGGATAGGTGTAATTGAAATCGCTCTTGCACTACTTGCTCTGACACGTATTGCCAGTTACTTTCTGGGTGCGCCAATCAAACCACATGAGCCGACAGCTATCATTGCAATTTTTTATGCCACTTACGTCGCCTTCTGCATTTTTAGGTATGTCGCCTATCAATCACTGAGAATTAGCTGGGTAGACCCTCGGACTTATAAAGCAAACATCCTCAACGTCAATCTTGCCAAGGCCATTGAAGAAAAAGATCAACTCTTAAGAAGCCTAATCGCATCCAATCGCGTGATCGGTATCAGTTCATTGGCGAGCTCACTTGCGCATCAGCTCAGCCAACCTCTTACTGGCATTGCATTACAAACCGAGACTGTAAAAAGAAGCTTGTTGGCCTCAGGACAAAATCCTGCGGTTGTCACACCGCTCAATAAAATTTCGGATCAGCTCACTAAATTGTCTGAGCTTGTTATTAATCTACGACAGCTTTTTACATCCAGAAATGAACAGTTCCTACCGTTAAATATTCAAAAAATTACCAACGAAATTCTTGATATTATTCAGCCTACCCTAGCATCCAAAAAAATTCTGCTCTTGAAGTCATTCGAATCAAATCCAATCTGTTATGGCGATAAAATCCAAATTCAACAGGTGTTGATCAATATTTTCACCAATGCGATTGACGCTATCACTGATTCAAAATCACCCACCAAAGAAATCCGAATTGGCATTACCGAAGAAACAAGCTTTGCCAAACTACGCATAGAGGATACCGGTGCCGGCATCGATACAGAACTTTTACCAAAGGTTTTCGACCTTTACAGCACTACCAAATCTGATGGTTTAGGGGTTGGCTTATGGCTCAGCAAAACGATTCTGGACAAGCACCAAGGCTCTATAACTGCCTCAACCGGTCTTAAAGGCGGCGCAATCTTTGAAATTCTTATCCCTCTTTCGGGAGAAGGTGTGAGTCAACCATGAAAAATCCCAGGATAATCATTGTTGACGACGAGTCGGTAATTCGTGAAGGTTTAGAAGACTGGTTAAGCCATGACTACAGCGTGTGCGTTTTTGATTCTTCCGAATCATTTTTAAGTTCAATTAACCGCTTTAAGGATAAGACCCCTACCTGCATCCTTCTCGACCTTCAAATGCCAGGAATGACTGGTATCGAGCTCCAAAATGAACTCAAACAGCTGAATGTTCAGTTTCCGATTGTTTTCATGAGTGGGAATGCGCAACAGTCGGACATCATCGATGCATGGCAAGGGGGCGCCGTTGATTTCCTTCTCAAGCCTTTTACAGCGTCACAAGTGAGTAGCAAGCTGGCAAAAGCCCTGAACCCTGATGTATTCAGACAGAATAAAAGTGACAAGACCGAAGATCCAATAGCCATTCCAATCACCAAAAGAGAAGCGCAGGTTTTATTGCTACTCGGCCAAGGACGCCAACAATTCGAGGTTGCTCAAAGCTTAAACCTTTCCCTTAGAACGGTAAAAATGCACCGTACGTCCTTAAAGAACAAGCTCGGCCTAAACACGCTGATGGAACTTGCTCGTTTTTATGATGAACACTATCGTGCAATTTCTAAAATCGCAGAAGATAATTAACCCATTAGCCCGACAGAAGATACAAAGCTGAAATGGAAGCATCTAATAAACTCCACCGAGGCCTTGGCCAGCGACAAATCGAGATGATTGCGATCGGTGGCTGTATTGGCACTGGTCTCTTTATGGGTTCAGGCAAAACAATTTCCCTGGCTGGCCCCGCTGTCATTCTGATTTACGCGATTACTGGCGTTATGCTGTATTTCGTTATGCGCGCCATGGGTGAGCTGCTGCTGCACAACCTCGAATACAAATCATTTGTTGATTTCTCGGAAGATCTATTGGGTCCCCAAGCAGGTTTTTTTGTAGGGTGGTCTTACTGGTTTGCCTAGATTGTGGCAGCCACAGCAGAAATCATTGCCATCACAGGCTATGTCACTTTCTGGTGGCCCAATGTATCTCCATGGGCCACCGCGATGGTGACCATTCTTACACTAATGACCATCAATCTGCTGACAGTCAAAGCCTTTGGTGAACTTGAATTCTGGCTTGCGATTATCAAGGTGATCGCCATCATCAGCCTGATTTGCGTAGGCTTCTGGTTAGCCCTAACGGGATTTGTTTCGCCATCGGGTGCAAAAGCGCGTATTTCTAATCTCTGGTCGTATGGTGGCTTTTCACCTCACGGTTTGAGCGGCATGATTGCCGGACTGCAGACGACCATCTTTGCTTTTGCCGGGATGGAGATTATCGGCACCATGATGGCTGAGGCTAAAGATCCGAAGAAAATGATTCCGAGCGCCATTCGGAAAATACCGTTCCGGATTCTAGTCTTCTATATCGGGACGGTGACTGCCATTATGATGGTGACACCATGGATAGATATTTCCCCAGATCACAGCCCGTTTGTGGGGATGTTCTCGCTCATCGGCCTGGCAAGTGCGGCATCGCTGGTTAATTTTGTCGTGGTTAGCTCAGCCACGTCTTCAAGCAATAGCGGCATTTTTGCTACCTCTCGGATGCTTTACGGACTGGCTCAAAGCGGGAAAGCGCCTGCAATTTTTGCCAAGCTATCTAACCACCTAATCCCTGCCGGGGGCGTACTGCTCGCCTGTATTCTGATGCTCCTAGTTTCTGTAGTGCTTACCGCTGCAGATTCGATGATGCAGGCATTTGAAATCGTCGGTGCAGTCGCTTCGCTGATATTTATATTCATATGGACAGTGATTCTAATAGCCCATCTCGTGTATCAAAGACGCGATCCGTATGCTCATCAGCATTCCAGTTTTAAGCTACCCTTCAGTCACTTCAGCCCGTACGTTGTTCTCGCATTCTTTGGACTTGTTGTATTTGCCTTGTCACAAAACTCAACGACACGCATTGCTTTATATGTCCTCCCCTTGTGGTTTGCAGTGCTGTTCCTGTTTTACCGACACTATCAAACATAACCCGAAAAAAAACCCCGCGCGACGATGGTCGGGCGGGGTTAGTGCCGGATCAGACCAGGGGTAGCGTGTACCCCCGACCTTCAGGCAGGCAGCCTTACTTCTTGGCCTTCGAACCAGCAGCCTTCACAGCAGCCGAAGTGGCAGCCGACACACCAGCTTCGGTGAATTCAGCAGCCTGCTTGGCAGCCTTGTTCAGGTTGTCGAATGCCGAGTTAGCAGCGTTCACAGCCTGCTTCACAGCAGCCAGGGCCACATCCGAACCAAACGGCGATGCCTTGGCAGTCTTCTCGGCCAGATCCTGAGCAGCCTTGTTCAGTTCGGCAAACTGCGCCTGAACCAGCTTGGCCATCTCTTGAGCAGCGCCCGTCGAGATT
>JACCDN011090607.1_pt1 | contig 13058 bp, 12 predicted proteins | sample 7441691 | NCBI WGS metagenome assembly JACCDN01 (sample SAMN15323439, study PRJNA562643) | freshwater metagenome | isolation source: river surface water | place: USA:Blue River Watershed | collected 2017-08-16 | reverse complement strand
ATCGCTGACACCTATGATGCTATGACCACCCAAAGATCTTACAATGTACCAATGAAACCATTTGAAGCTGTAACCATGATGAAAGAAAAATTAGCTGGCAGATATGATCCCGAGATTCTGAAAGCCATGCACTCTGTTTTATTTCGTTTACCAGTTGTTAGTTAGCAGGCAGTTGAAAAACTCTTCCAACTGTTCTACTCGGTCTATCTTTGACGACCCTTCGCCGCCCAACCAAAATAGTTTTTCTACAGTATGTTAGTTTTTTTCAACGAAATAATTATCCTGCAAAATTTTTTGATATCGCTCATTGATCTCTGCCGTTTGTTTTTTCGGCTCTGTATGATCCGGTAATGAATGCCCTACTGCTTTTTGTACTGGCTGCAAACGATCTAAGATTTCGTTGATTCGCAATCTTAGATTCTGACGAATCTCATCGACAGGTTTATTAACGGTAACCTCGAGCTGATAATTTTCGACATCGGTCAATTTCGAGTCATACAAGCGGCGAAAGTATTGTACTGCCGGAGCAAATTTTGAACCTGGTATTGTCAACACATCCATACCTGATAAAATCGATAACACATACATTGGCAAAAGCTGATCTGTATTCATTTGCGCGAATGAATCTTTCCACATACCATCGCTGATTGCCAAACCAACAAATTGCATTTTGTCTCGCAACATATCTTTTAATAACAACTGTGAAAACGGCGCCTTATTTTTTTCATCGATCAATGGATATTTGGCATTATTAATAACTAAACTTAATTGCACATTGGCATGATGAATTTTAACAAAATCAATCAAACTAACAAATGGAGCTAAATACTTTTTAAAAGAATCCATGCTAGTCATTTTTGTTTGCACCAGACTGGCGCCAGGAAAATGCTGAGTGATAAATATTATTTTTTTTCTTTCTACAAACACCTGCATAAACTCTTGCAGACATTTACTGACGATCTCTGGATTATTCGAAATTCCACGCGAAGCCAAAGTTTTATGAGCCAAGTCAGAAACAACGGACATTGGTGCATTAATCCCCAGAGCTAACAACTCATCGGCCATAATTTGCGCGTGCAAATGACAAATTTCATAACCTTGCTTGGACGCAATTTTACCAAGCCATCTTGGTTGTGCTAAATAAGTCATTCCCTTAAACACACCACGTTCTGTGTCAGCTGAAATCAACACTGGCTTACGGTGTGCGTTCATAACTACAGTTGAATACGCTCTCACCATATCTTGAATCTGACGATTTTCAGTGTCCAATGGTGGCATCAACAGCAAGCCAGCCGGGGGATGAAACTGCAATGCAAGCCTCATCGTTTCATTAACCTCCGCCCCAGCATGTTCAACAAAAAACAACCGACCAATTTCATTGCGCAATCTATCGTTTTGTTTTTCCTGCGAAGGCTCTTCATCAGCAAAGTAGGTGTCAAAATTCTCGCCACTGACAGACGATATTTGCTCAACGTTTTCCTTGCGCGAACAAGACATGATCATCAGACTACAGAGAGCTGATAAAATGATTATAGTTGTCTTTTTTTGAGACGGCATTGGGCCTCCAGTTCATAACTATTTACATAGCGCAAACCGTGCCAAAAAAATCTAGAGTGTGTCCTATGCTTTGATGAGATAACGGACTTCGCGCATCATAAACTGCATGCGAGAACGAAGATCCTCTAGATGATTTAAATTAACGTGCAGCTGCTCGATGACTTCCTGTTCAGACACAGGACACGCATCAAGTTCGCGATACACGATAGACGAAATATATTGAAACTCATTAACCTGTTGAGACTCAACATGGGTCATTGTTGTGAAACTCGGTGAAGACAAAGAACCATCAACGGTCAGGCCACTCGCCGCATTACTATTTGCTTGTGTGTCTTTCATTGTCAGTTCTCCTTCAAAGTTACGCTCAATGCGCCAGCTAAAAGTCTAGGTCCCAAGGTAAACAAATCACAACTTAAATTCTCTTACATAAATTTTTTTCCCAAAATACACAGCAACAACGTCAAAAAACCTGACAATTAGAATAGGAACACTAGTTAATACTCGCAGGAAACATCCTGGCGATCGTTGTCTGTGAGCTTATTCCGTACAGTTTCGCTCGATAAATACGTGGCCATAACGCTTGGCTTGTCGTCCTTGTGTTTTAAACCAAGAACATGCCCTAACTCATGAACGAAAAGGCTTTCTAAATGCACGTCTTTGTCCTGATTGGGCTGCTCAACATAAAACGAAAAGTTTTTTGCATTCAAGCGAATGTCAGCTTCTTTGATTAAACTGCCGACCCAAAAAACTGAGGTTCTAGCCTGTTCAGAAGCCTTCTCTTTCTCCCAATTATCCATCCAATAGATTACATTCACTCCATCTTGTCGAGGCTGCAGAGGCCCGCTGTAACCGTATTGTGCGATTTTAAAAACAACTCTATTCATAGATTTTTCCCAAACTTTGAAGGCAGCTTCAAGAGCAGGACGCATCTCTTCAGGAAAAGACTCATGGACATAAAAAGTAATTGGCTCCGTGGTTTTCCACGAAATACGCTCGCCATATACGTTCTGAACGAAACCACAATCTGGCTCATCCTTATGCTTTGGACCGCAGGCCATAAAGGTCAAAAACAACCCCAGCACCACAGTCAATGGCAGCAATGTTATATATAGTGGCTTACGTTTCCACTTCCAGTTCATTTACACCTCAAATGAATCCAGTACAAATCACAGACCAAGCTATCGATCTGCCTCTTGCCCATCGGTAGAAACCCAAATTTTGTTTATAACAGTACGAAATAACTGGATTAACAAAGAGCAAAGAGTCACCAGTAAAACTCTCCATCTCAGAAATTCACAAAACAACATCAATGACAAAACTTGTACAAATGCGAAAAAAGACTCAGATAAATTTTGAAATTTACCGCTTAACTATTTGTAATTTATTAATTATTTAATCTGCCCGGGAGTGTTTAAGCCGTTGACAAGCAAAGGCGCACTTTCGTTATTACGAGACGTAAAATCATCATTTGAGCTGGTGTCAAATCGACCACCTGGACTTTGGCAAGACTGTTGCAATTTGATACAAGTAATTAAGCGTTCTGGCTCTACCGCAATCGCGGAATCCACACCAAGAGCCAACATTGCCCACCTACCCATCCTGCCTTGCCGGAAGGGGAGAATAAAAAACTCCTCTCTTCCGCTTCGCGCGAAAAAGGGTGCTTTGTTTTACTATAAGATTTTCTTATGAGTTGCGAGAAGCTAAACGATAACCAACACCACGAACGGTTTCGATATTTTCACTCATGCCCTCTAACTTTTTACGTAAAGAAGCCATATGCACATCAATGGTACGATCAGTGACATTTAAATTACCCAAGGCTTTCTCGCGCAAACGATCACGAGTCAAAACCCGACCACTTTGTCTGAGCAATTCACAAAGAATTTTAAACTCAGTCAAAGTCAAACCGATCTCTTGCTGACGAAGAAACACCTTGTGAGAGGAGAAATCGACAGTCAAATCTCCCGCGACAATATTTTTTTGTTGTGATTTATGTGATAATTTTGACCGACGAAAAAGTGCTTGCGCACGCACCACCAATTCACGCGTTGAAAAAGGTTTCGTCACATAGTCATCAGCACCTAGTTCAAGAGCTTTGACTTTGTCCAATTCACCATCAAGACCAGTCACCATCATTATTGGGATTTCACAATATTTTGTATTGCTTCGCAAATCTTGAATCACTTGGTTTCCTGATTTACCAGGCATCATCTGATCTAATAAAATGACATCGGGGCTATACTGCTCCAAGGCTTCGAAAATTTTTTCGCCACTATCCAAAGCCCATGCTTGCACACCACAGTCTAAAAACTGCTGTAGCAAGAACTCGCGGATCTCGGCTTCATCTTCAACGATTAAAACTTTAAGCTGTATTTCATTCATATGATCTAGTTATGAGCGTCTTCACGCAAAGTGTAAAATTAAGTTTACCTTAAGCTACTTTTTTTGCCTCGACATTGTTACTTTTTGTCTCGACGTAGAGCTTGTAAAATACAGAATCCCCCTACCAAAACAAATGGCAGACTGAGCAACTGCCCCATGTTGATCACCATATCACGCTCAAAGTCACTCTGGTTCTCTTTAAACCATTCAATCACAAATCGGCAACTAAAAACCAAAGTTATAACAACACCAAACAGAAGCCCAGAAGGCGTCTCCGCTTTTTTCCGTAAGTAAATGTTAGCTGTCAAAATAGTGATCAGCAAGTAACAAACACTCTCATAAAGCTGTGCTGGGTGACGCGGAATTTGATCCACTCTCTCAAAAATCACGCCCCAAGTACCATCCGTTGGACGACCTAATATTTCAGAGTTCATCAAATTACCGAGACGAATAAAAATCCCCGTCATCACCGTCAATACAGACAGCCTATCAGCTGACCACATCCAGTTGAATTCTGGATTTTTTCTCACAAACAACCACAATGCGAATATGACGCCCATCACCCCACCATGACTGGCCAATCCGCCCTCCCATATTTTAAAAATATCAATGGGGTGCGACATGTAATAATCAAAATCGTAAAACAAGCAATGCCCGAGACGCGCTCCAATGGTGGTTCCTAGAACCAAATGCACCAAAAGTGAATCTAGCTTCTCAATCGGTTTACCTTCCCATTGACAGACCTTTTTCATCACTTGAAAACCGAGCGAAAAGCCGATCAGAAACATCAACCCATACCAACGAATTCGCAAAGGGCCATATTCAAAAATTTCAGGACTGACATTCCAATGTATCAACATAATTTATTTATACTCCATGTCAAAATAAAACCTAAACAACCTATCGCCTAATGTAAAGAATTGCGATGCAGTTCTTCTTTCAAAACTTGCAATTCATCAGTTACTAGTTCGTATTTTCGGCCACACATTTGGCAAATGACCTCAGCAGGTTCTTTTTTCTCAATCATATCTTGCAAATCATCAGCGCCAAGCAACGTCAATGCCCTGCTCACTCGCTCTTTGGTGCAAGGACATTCATATTTGACATCATAGTCGTGAGGAATTTCGGTGAATGACAAACCTTTTAAATACATTGAAACCAAGTCTTCCAGAGGCACACCTTGCAATATCATTTGAGAAATATTGTTTTTATTTTCATCGGCATTTTTTTGAATTTTATCGACAATCTCGTCTTCAACACCAGGCATAACTTCAAGTAAAATTCCTCCAGCGGCTTGGACCTTGCCATAAGCATCAACATAAACACCTAAAGAAACTAAAGAACGAATCTGATGCGACTGATGTAAATAGTGTGCTAGATCGTCACCGACCTCACCCGTTGTCATTTCAACAGTTCCATGAAATGGCTGTTTTTGAAATGGCTGCTGCCTGGTCACTGTCAAATGACCAAAACCCAAGGCTTTATGCAAACTCAAAGCATCCTCTTGTTGTGGCGCTAAATATTGTGGGTATGGACAATACCCCCTCACCTTGCCTTCAAAACTTGCTTGCGCATAAAGACTTCCCAATGGGCCATTGCCCTTGAGTAAAATACCGACTTCTTGTTTGTCTTTCAGCTGACTGGCCATCAACAAAGCACCAACCATCACTCGCCCGACACCGATTGTTGCCAGCGGATAGCTTTGCAAAATATTTTGCATCTCAGTCACAACCTCTGTGGCATCGACTGCGGCTACGCGAACAGTAAAATCATTGGTTACAAATCGTCGAACTTTCTTTTTCATTATTCTCTCTCGTGCTTTCAGACTAAATACTTAGGAGTTTTTTTTAACTTTATATATTTTAATACCTAGACTTGGAAGTCATCTCTAAAAATAACATTTCAACCATTTTTTGCTCGCCGTCTGAGCAGGCATTCGTTAGAATCAACCAATGATTATCGTGCTGTTTCGACATGCTGAAAAACAAAACAATCCTGGCGGGAATCCGACTCTGAGCGATAGAGGGCACAAACAAGCTCTCTCTCTGTTGCAGGACATTGAAAAAGACGAATTGCCACGTCCAAGTAAAATAATTAGCTCACCTAAAATTCGCACTCAACAAACTCTGCAGCCGATTGCCAATTTCTACAGTCTTGATCTGCAAATAGACCCACTGTTAGACGAAAGACACTCTGGAGAATCGATCGAAATTTTCCAAAAACGAATCAACAAAGCTCTGCATACATACGAAAAACAATCCGGCGTATTATTTCTTGTCACTCATTTTGATTGGATCGAAGAAGCTCTACCCAAGTTGCATTGCGATACCAATCTCAACCAGCCCCGTTTCTTATCGTGGAGCCCCGCTCAGCATATTGAGTTCGAAATTCACGATGGATTGTGGCAATTTAAAAAAATGCGAGGTTCTCCATGGTCATAAGAAATATCTGGGCCGTCGGCCGCAACTATGCAGAACATGCTAAAGAACTTGGCAACGAAGTACCAACGACACCTTTAATTTTTTTAAAAGCTGGCAGCTCTGCCACTGTCAATTCGACAGAAATTTGGTTGCCACATTGGACCGAAGAGGTTCATCACGAGGTTGAGTTGGCTTTAAAACTGAGCTCAACCTTGCGCGTACTTGAGGGCGCTGTCGCGCTGGATTTGACCGAGAGAAAAATTCAGAATGCAGCCAAACAAAAAGGGCAACCTTGGACTTTGGCAAAATCTTTTCACGATGCCTGCGCTGTTTCTGCTTTTTTCACTCTCAAAAATCTGAATGAAATTGCCGATGTTCGTATTCGTTTATGGGTTAATGACGAGCTCCGCCAAGATGGCCGCACCAGTGAAATGATTTTTCAACCACAGGTTTTATTGGATTATATCCAAGAACATTTTCCCTGCTGCCCAGGAGATTTGATTTTAACTGGCACACCACAAGGTGTTGGTCCAATTTTGCCGGGAGATCGCGTCAAAGCTGAAATCGAAGGCCACATCACCCACATTTGGACAGTGAAAAAATCCGTCAAAAAACCTGAGCCACCGCAAAAAACCACGCAAGAATAAGTTGATCTTAGGGCCCTTCCGCGAGAAAACAGCGCCCTATGAATACACAAAACTTTTCAGCTCAAGTTGGCGCGGATAATTCTATGCAAATGCAAATTCAAAAAAAAGGCGACGAGATCTTAAAACGAATCGAAAGCCAATCCAAAGTTTCTTTGTTTAGCAAAGATTTTTGGTACGGATCCATCATGGACTGGTCGATGAAAAACGAACATTTCAAAACGCAAATGTTCCGTTTTGTCGATGTGCTCCCCTCTTTGAATTCAGGCAGCGATGTTGCCAAACACTTGAAAGAATATTTTAGCGAAAGTGGCGAAGAATTACCTTCCGTATTCAACGTTGGCCTGGGACTGGGAAGCCTTGCCCCTGCATTAATGGCCGGAGCCATTCGCAAAAATGTCACTCAGATGGCAAAAATGTTTATCGTTGGCGAAAACCCAGAAGAAGCTCTGCCTGTTTTGAAAAAAGCTCGTAAAAACAAAATCTGTTTTACTGTGGATATTTTAGGTGAAGCCACCTTGAGCGAAAAAGAAGCGCTTGAATACCAAAGCAAATATCTTGAGCTGATTGAATGGCTTGGAAAAGATGCTAAAAATTGGGACGAGATCGAACAAATTGATCGCGATCATGAGGGCGCCATTCCAAAAGTGAATGTCAGTGTGAAATTGACGGCTTTGTATTCACAAATTAACGACAAAGCCTGGGATGTAACAAAAACTCACCTCAAAGATAGATTACGACCGATTCTTGTTTCTGCCATGAACAAAAATATTTTTATCAATTTGGACATGGAACAATATGCGGTAAAACATTTAACTCTTGAGGTGTTCAAAGAGTTGATGATGGAACCTGAGCTTAAGAACTATCCGCATTTTGGCGTGGTGATTCAAGCTTACCTGCGAGACTCTTTAGCAGACATCAAAGATTTGGTTCGTTTTTCTCAAGAACGAGGAACGCATTTTAGTATTCGTTTGGTAAAAGGAGCTTATTGGGACCATGAAACCATGGAAGCTGAACAACAGCGTTGGCCCATCCCCGTCTATACTAATAAAAAAGAATCTGATGCCAATTACGAAGCTTGTGCAGAATATTTGTTACAAAACTTTAAATACATTCGCGCAGCCCTCGCTTCGCATAATGTGCGCACGATTGCAGCTGCGATTGTAGCAGCTGAAAAATTAGGTGTGCCAAATAATGGTTTTGAAATTCAAATGCTTTTTGGCATGGCTGACCCAATTAAAAAATCCTTGGTAGACATGGGATATCGAGTGCGTGAGTATTCTCCAGTTGGAGATCTCATTCCCGGAATGGCTTACCTAGTTAGACGTTTGCTTGAAAACACCTCTAATGAATCCTGGTTGCGTGGAAAATTTGCTGACGGTAAAAGTTCAGAGCAATTGCTGGCAGATCCAAAAATGAATTTACAAATCACCAGTCCATTGCCATCGCAAGAAAATCGTTTTTACAACGAAGCTTTCAAAGATTTTGCTTTTGCCGAAAATCGCAAAGCATTGCAAGAAGCTTTAGATCTTTCAAAAAGAAGCCTGGGGCAAACCATTCCTCTGCACATCGGCGGAAAAAACATAACCAGCTCTCGCACATTAAGCCGCGAAAACCCATCAAACAAAGAGCAGATCTTAGGACAAATATCTGCTGCTAACAAAGAAGAAGCAGAACAAGCATTTCAAGCCGCACAAAAAGCATTTCTAAGCTGGAAAATAAAACCTGCCAATGAACGAGCGGATTTAATTGATCGTTTAGCAGATTTAATGACCAGAGATCGTTATCAATTGATGGCGACACAAATTTTAGAAGTCGGCAAACCTTGGGCCGAAGCTGATGGCGATGTCGCTGAAGCCATTGATTTCTGCAGGTACTATGCTCGCCACATGCGTGAGTTAGCTAAAGATCAAAAAATGGGAAAAGTTCCCGGCGAATTGTCGTTGTACAATTATCACCCTCGCGGCGTGACCTTGGCCATTGCTCCATGGAATTTTCCTTTGGCCATTTTAACCGGAATGGCTGCCGCAGCTGTTGTGACTGGTAACACTGTGATTATGAAACCTGCTGAACAATCCTCATTGGTGGCTTATGGTCTGATGAAACTGATTCAAGAAGCAGGATTTCCACCTGGCGTTTTCAATTTACTTAGTGGTTATGGCGAAGAGGTTGGCGAATACCTTGTACAATATCCTCATGTTGCCACCATTGCGTTTACAGGATCTAAAGCTGTGGGTTTACATATCTTGCGTGAGGCCTCTGTACACAGACAAGGACAACAACAAGTCAAAAGATGCATCATTGAAATGGGCGGCAAGAATGCCGTGATCGTTGATAACGATGCGGATCTAGATGAAGCAGTCGATGGCGTTTTGTATTCTGCGTTCGGTTTTTCTGGACAAAAATGTTCTGCCTGCAGCCGCGTGATTGTTTTGGCTGATGTTTATGAAAAATTTGAGGCCCGTTTGCTTGAAGCAACAAAAAGTATTTTTCAAGGCATGGCAGAAGATCCTCGTGCCTACTTGGGACCTGTTGTTGACGAAGAAGCTTATTTGCGGATTTTGAAAACAATTGAAGAGGCAAAGAAAAATCACAAAATGCTTTATCAGGGACCTGAAGTTCATGGTGGTTATTTTGTACCACCGACGATCTTTACGCTTGTCGATCCAAATTCAAACCTGGCTCAACAAGAAATATTTGGACCAGTTTTAGCGATGATCAAAGCTCGTGATTTAACCGATGCCATTCACATTGCCAACAACACCGAGTACGCCTTGACTGGTGGTTTATACTCTCGCAGCCCGGCGAATATCGCCAAGGTCAAAGCAGAGTTCGAAGTTGGTAATATGTATATCAATCGTGGCATCACTGGCGCCATGGTCGATCGTCATCCATTTGGTGGCTTTAAAATGTCAGGTATCGGTTCAAAAACTGGTGGCCCTGATTATTTAAAACAATTTATGGAACCAAGAAATATTACTGAAAACACCATCCGTCGCGGCTTTGCCCCGACAGAGTGATGATTTAACAATTTCTACGCTTTTATATGCCTAGTTACTTTGACAGACATTTTAGCTAATTTTTGGAATATTTTTTCTCGGCGACTCAATGGCCACCAATCATAAAGATAAGTCTGCATCGGTCTCCACATCGCAACCCAACCTGCTATGGTTAGGCTTTCTTTTAGAAAACCGGCCCACGCTGAATGTGCGTACTCTTCAACTAAGACTTTTAAAATTAAACAAACACCTAGGAATATCAAACCAATCAACAACGTGGTTCGACCTTGCTTTAATAAAAGTTTAAATTCTAAATGGCTCATCTTTGCTCGATAATTAAAATAATTATGAATGGCTTCACCAATTTGATCCGTCGGATCGACAGCAGGCCATTCTTCAAGATGAATCCTCAATGCCATTGGTTCATTCACTGGAAATTCCTGTGCCGAACTTACGATATATTCTTCGGCATCATGATCCAAATCTTTTTGATTGAATGGCGATGGATCCATTGAATTGAAAAGCTGATTCATTTCGTAAAGTTTAAGTTCTATAGTGTGCGTGTTTTTTTTAGCCATTTGCCACATTCCCCACGCGTTTTTGCAAAAATAAAATAAACTGATAAATTAAACCCATGGATAGACCTGCCACAAATCCACCCAAGTGAGCAGTGTACGCAACCCCAGCTCCAAACTGCAATGGTGTAGAAAGATAACCGACAAGATCTGGCAAAAAACAGAGTGGAAAAATCAACCAAGTCGGCAAATAAATCCAACCATAAAACCCAGAAATCGGTGATACAAAATAATAAAATGGAACGCGCCGGCGATTTTCAGCGATCACATAAAATGACATAATCGCACTCAGCGAACCACTGGCTCCAACCATTGGCGTGAGACTGGGGCTGCCAAGCCAAACAAAACAAGCTGCACCAAAAAATCCACCAAACAAATATATAACTATCAAGCCCAATCCAGAAAACAAATTACCCAGCAGAACCTCTACTGTGGCGGCAAAAATCAACAACATCACCATATTGCCTATCAAATGCATCCAACTGGCATGCATAAACTGATAAGTAATCCAGGTAGGCCAACTGTGCTTGTAAGACAATCCTAGAATCGAAGCCTGACGAGCCTCTAATTTATTATAATAAAGGTTCATTTGTTCTTTCCATTTACCGATTGCTACATGATCGCCAACAAATGAAAATTGTGTGTATTGTTCTGCAAACTTGGGTTCACGTAATGCTTGAGAGCCCAATAACAATTGCTGGCTGCGCTTCATTTTTACGAACTGCAAATGAGATTGTAAAAATGAGTCCTCATTCAAATGATTTTTCCACTGAAAATACATTTCCCCTGTGAAAACCAAATCCTCGCTATTTGCAAAAAGACTGGATGTGGTTTTTTCTAAACGTAAATCAATGGGATGAGTCAGTAAAAATATAAAAACATTAAAAGTTAAAAGCATCCAAGCAATTGGAGCTTTGTTCCAGCTTAAAAATCCACGCAGCCATGGTATAATCATGGCCTAAACCTTTTTCTTAAACTGTCATAAACGGACTCAAAGCCAGGAGATGATTCGCTAGCTGGACTTCGGCCAGAATTTAGCATTCCAGATTTCGAAGAATTGTCTAATGCTGAGGCCAGAAACCAAGCTTTGTCATATTTTTTTAATTGGAACAAGGCCACAATCATTTGTTTTTTTAATTCAGGTGTTAAATGTTCTGGCGTCAATCCAAGCAATAAACCCATTTGATGATGATCATTTTTTAGCAATGAGCCTTGCAACAATAGAGAGTAATTTTTTTGCCAATTATAATCCTGCATGGGAGCCATTTTCATTTGTTCAATAATAAATAAAAAATCTTGTTCATTTTTTACTTTACTGACCAGCTCACGCAATGCGTATGGTTGCAATGATTCATTATTTTTGTATGCAGCTATCTTTTTTACAGCTGATGAATCAAAATTAAAACCATCGCTTATTTTATTTTTTAAAATCGAATTTACAACCAGATTTAAAGATGGTTCCTCGCTGATACTTTGCATAGTATTCAACTCGAGTGGATCCAATGCGGCTTTTGAACAAGAAACCCGCTGAGCTAAAGCGAGTATTGCCAAATTCAAATCAGAACTTGTCCCCTCATTATCAGTCGTCGCTAAATAACTTTCATTTTTTAATTTTTGTTGTAAATGCTGACACGCCGAACTTGGAACACAAGATTTCTCTGGTATTGATTGTTCATAACACAACCAAGCATCTAAATGCTCCTGGCGTTTTTGCGGCAGGAAAGATCTTGTCGACTCATATGCACCCAGTGCTTTTTCATTTTCGCCATTCATCCAATAGGTCTTAACCAAATTTTCTGAGATATAATTTTTATATTTTTCATTCGCAGAATTTATTTCGCTCCATTTGCCAAGTTTTTCTTGGTAACTCTGCAAATGCCCATTTTTCAAATCCCTTTTCATTGACAAAATCGCAACAATATCAAAAGGCGATTTTGCAACCTCTACCCAATATTTATTTTCAATTTCTTCACTGGCAATTTTTCGCTGACTCAACGATATTTTTTCATTTAAAAAATTGCTCGAGGCCTGAGCAAGTTTGCACAAATCAAGATCTGATTGATATTCTTGTATACTGTCTTTGCTGCAGATTCTTTCCAAATATTTTTCTGTGATGTGAATATCCGTTTGCACATCGGATACACTTTGAATCCATTTCGCAAAATAAGCCCAATTTTGAACTTGAGGATCTTCAGAAAAAAAAGCGCTCTTAATTGTTTGTTGCAAACATTTGCCAGAGACCTCTTGAGTCAAATACATGGAAACAACCTGGTCAATTTTGTGAATAACAGAGGACTGATTATTGTCTTCATCACGGATTGACGGAATTTGAGGACAAATGTGCTGAGCTTGTGTATTGTCGTGATCTGAATCTACCTGCAGATCGTGTTCAATGCTTTGATAAAAGTGACTAACTGATAAAGACACCATCATGATAGCGCCGATAGAGGTCAATAAAAGCATCTTATGTACAAATGCAGT
>JACCDN010222900.1_pt1 | contig 13059 bp, 15 predicted proteins | sample 7441691 | NCBI WGS metagenome assembly JACCDN01 (sample SAMN15323439, study PRJNA562643) | freshwater metagenome | isolation source: river surface water | place: USA:Blue River Watershed | collected 2017-08-16 | reverse complement strand
TAAGGGTATCGCCGCACTCACTATGATTTCACCAGATCCTCCGCGCGGCATTACCGCGCTGAACTCCCCCAGGGTAGGAATACAGCAAGGGTAGGCGTGCTCTGATGGGTGCGCGGAGGGTCCCTTTGATCTTTAGAATCACCGTAGGCACGACGAGTAGGGGAGACGATGTCACTAGCGCTTTATCGCAAGTATCGCCCTTCTCAATTTTCAGATGTCATCGGACAAGAACATGTCACCGTTCCTTTATCTAATGCGCTCGAATCAGGTCGCACACATCACGCATATTTATTTAGCGGTCCTCGTGGTTGCGGAAAAACATCAAGCGCTCGAATCATGGCGAGATCACTTAACTGTGAAAAGGGTCCAACACCAAATCCATGCGGTGAATGTCAATCATGTAAAGATTTAGTTGCAAATGGTCCAGGTTCACTTGATGTTATTGAGTTAGATGCGGCAACACATGGCTTAGTAGATGATGCGCGCGATCTTCGCGATAAAGCATTCTTTGCACCGGTGCAGAGCAAGTACAAGATTTACATTATTGACGAAGCACATCAGCTTGGACCAGGAGCAGCTAACGCACTTCTAAAAGTTGTAGAAGAGCCGCCTCCTCACGTTATTTTTATCTTTGCAACAACAGAGCCAGAGAAATTAATCTCAACAATTCGCTCACGTACTCACCACTATCCATTCCGTTTAGTTCCACCTGGAATCTTGGGCGAGCACCTCGAAAAGATCTGCGCACAAGAAGGCGTCAAAGTTGCTAAAGGCGTTATCCCATTGGTTGTCCGCGCAAGCGGTGGCTCTGTCCGCGATGCTTTAAGTATCTTGGGACAGTTGCTCGCAGGTGCTGGCCCTGATGGAGTCAGTTACGAAATTGCGATTCAGCTTCTTGGATTTACAGATGGCGCGCTATTAGATGATGCAGTCGAGGCACTTGCAGCACGTGATGGTGCAACGCTCTTCAAGACAGTAGACCGCGTTATTGAATCCGGCCATGATCCACGTCGCTTTGCCAGTGATTTCCTTGAGCGCCTTCGCGATCTCATGATCGTTGATGCACTAGCTGCAACGAGCGCTAATTCAATTCTGCGCGATATTCCAGAAGATCAACTCGAGCGCATGGTTGCCCAAGCCAAGAACTTAGGCGCTGCAACTCTTTCTCGCGCTGCAGATATTGCTGCAGAAGGCCTTACCCAGATGCGCGGTGCGACTGCTCCACGTCTGATTCTTGAACTTATCTGCGGACGTATGTTGCTGCCGATGGGCGATGCCAGCGATTCAGGAATGCTCGCCCGCCTTGAGCGTCTCGAGCGCGTACAAGGAATGGCGACATCAGCACCAGCTGCTGCACCTGCACCAGTTGCAACACCAGCTGCTGTACCTGCAAAGAAGGCAGAGCCAGTTGCAGAATCAATTATTGAAGAGAAGGTCGAAGCAAAGGTTGAAGTAAAAGAGGTTGTGCAAGAGGTAAAGAAATCTGCTGCAGCACCTGTTGATTCACTCGATGTTGCAGCTCTGCGCCGCATGTGGCCTGAAGTAATTGAGAATGTTAAGAAGCGCCGTCGCCTGACATGGTCGCTACTCAGTGCTAGCGCACAGATCCTTGGTCTTGATGAGAAGGCAATAACAATTGGAATTGCTAATGCTGGTGCGCGCGATTCATTTATTCGTTCTGAATCAGATGAGATTCTGCGCCAGGCATTTATTGAAATTACAGGGCTAGATCGCAAGATCGAGGCAATCGTCGATCCTTCGATCGATCCCAACAGCAACCCAGTTGCTCGCGCTGTGCGTACAGATGAAGCGCCAACAGATAAGACACTTCTCAGCGGTGCAGCTCTTCTTGCTGCAGAGCTTGGCGCAACAGTGATCTCTGAGAAGAATAAATAAAGATGACATCTGGAATGTATGAAGGTGCGATCCAAGATTTGATCGATGCCCTTGGTCGTCTGCCCGGCATCGGACCAAAGTCAGCTCAGCGCATTGCATTCCATATTCTGCAGAGCGAGAACGAGACGGCGCACGCGCTGGTAGATGCGATCCGCACAGTGAAAGAGCGCGTTAAGTTCTGCGAACAATGTGGCAATGTCTCTGAAGAGACTGAATGTCGAATCTGTCGCGACCCACGACGTGATCCTTCACAGATCTGTGTTGTTGAAGAGAGTAAAGATGTGATTGCGATCGAACGCACACGCGAATTCCGCGGCAAGTACCACGTGCTCGGTGGCGCAATCAGTCCGATCGATGGCATCGGCCCAGATCAACTTCGCATTCGTGAGTTGATGGCGCGACTTTCCGATTCAAAGATCACCGAAGTCATTCTTGCTACAGATCCCAACCTCGAAGGTGAAGCGACAGCTACCTACCTGGCACGCCTGATTAAGCCAATGGGCCTGAACGTCTCTCGCCTTGCCAGCGGATTGCCAGTGGGCGGAGATCTTGAATATGCAGATGAGGTAACCCTTGGACGCGCCTTTGAGGGGCGTCGTAACGTAGAGGGATAACTTTCCTATATAGTGAGATGCTTACCGTCTCATTATGTGAAATTTCGGTAATTCGGGTAGCCCAGGGCCCATCCAATAGTTCAGACTAAAGCCATGGGACTCATTGTTCAGAAATATGGCGGATCTTCGGTAGCAGATGCCGAAGGAATGAAGCGCGTTGCCGCTCGCATTGTGGCGACCAAGAAGGCGGGCAACCAGGTCGTTGTCGTTGTCAGCGCAATGGGCGATACCACCGATGAATTGATCGATCTGGCGAACGCGGTCACGCCAATTCCTCAAGGGCGCGAACTCGACATGTTGCTTACAGCTGGCGAGCGAATTTCGATGGCACTTCTTGCAATGGCTATTAACAATCTCGGTTTTGAAGCGCGATCATTTACCGGAAGCCAAGCTGGCGTAATTACGGATTCTGTTCATGGAAAAGCGCGCATCATTGATGTGACACCAGGACGAATTCAAGAAGCTATTGGTGAAGGTGCAATTGCAATCGTTGCAGGCTTTCAGGGAATTTCACAAGATACAAAAGACATCACAACTTTAGGTCGCGGTGGTTCAGATACAACGGCAGTCGCGCTCGCAGCAGCACTCGATGCAGATGTCTGTGAGATCTACACAGATGTTGATGGAGTCTTTAGCGCTGACCCTCGCGTAGTTCCTGCAGCTCGCAAATTAAAGACTGTTACCTACGAAGAGATGCTTGAACTTGCAGCAGCAGGTGCAAAAGTTCTTCACCTGCGTTGCGTTGAGTATGCACGCCGTTATGACTTACCAATTCACGTACGTTCATCATTTTCACCTAACGAAGGAACCTGGGTGGTTGCAAACCATCCTGAAGGAGGCACCATGGAGCAAGCAATCATCTCGGGCGTTGCACACGACAAGTCCGAAGCGAAGATCACTATCGTCGGTGTTCCAGACCGCACAGGTGTTGCAGCGCGCATCTTCCAAGCAATTGCAGATGCCGATATCAATATCGACATGATCGTGCAGAACGTATCTGCTGCAGCTACCGGCCTCACAGATATCTCTTTCACATTGCCAAAGGCTGAAGGTTCTAATGGAACTGCAGTCTTGCAGCGCATCCAAGGTGAAGTTGGCTTTGCCTCAATTCTCTACGATGACACAATCGGCAAGCTCTCACTTGTTGGCGCAGGTATGCGTTCAAATCCAGGTGTAACAGCAACATTCTTTGCTGCAATGTCTGAAGCAGGCGTCAATATCGAAATGATTTCAACTTCTGAAATTCGCATCTCAATCATCGTTCGCGAGACCGATCTTGAGCGCGCAACTAAGGCAGCCCACACTGCCTTCCAGCTTGATGCAGATCAGATCGAAGCAGTCGTATACGGAGGAACAGGGCGATGACAACAAAAAAGGTTAAGAAGCAGAAGAACCTTCCGTCACTAGCAGTAGTTGGCGCAACAGGTGCTGTCGGTACCGTGATGCTCGATATCTTGAGTAAGCGCAAGAATGTTTACGGCGAAATTCGTCTCATCGCATCTGCACGTAGCGCTGGCAAGAAACTAATGTGTCGCGGAGAAGAACTCACCGTTGTTGCGCTTTCACCTGAAGCATTCGATGGCATTGATATCGCCATGTTCGATGTCCCAGATGAAATCTCAGCAGAGTGGGCACCGATTGCAGCATCTCGTGGAGCCGTCGTTGTCGATAACTCTGGCGCATTCCGTATGGATAAGAAGGTTCCTCTTGTAGTTCCTGAGGTCAATCCAAAAGATATTAAGAAGCGTCCAAAGGGAATCATCTCTAATCCAAATTGCACCACACTTTCTATGATTGTTGCGATGGGCGCTCTCAACAAGAAGTTTGGTCTGAAAGAACTTGTTGTCTCGTCATACCAGGCTGCATCTGGTGCAGGACAACCTGGCATCGATGCGCTACACGATCAAATCTCATTGGTTGCTGGAAAGAACCTTGGATCTGTTGCTAAAGATGTGCGCGGTGCAATTAAGGATCTCGGACCATTCCCAGCCCCTCTTGCGATGAATGTAATTCCTTGGGCAGGCTCACTGAAAGAGGCGGGATATTCATCTGAGGAGCTCAAGGTTCGTAATGAATCACGGAAGATCTTGGGAATGCCAAAACTTAAGGTCTCTGCAACATGTGTACGTGTTCCTGTTCTAACAACACACTCACTTACAGTGCATGCAACTTTCTCCAAGGTTGTTACACGCAAGGCAGCTCAATCTGCTCTTGCAAAGGCTGAAGGTGTTGTTCTCTATGACAATCCAGAGAAGAAGGAATTTCCTACTCCTGCAGATGTCGTCGGAACAGATCCAACATGGGTTGGTCGCGTACGTCAGTCACTAGATAATCCAAAGGCTATTGATCTCTTTGTCTGTGGCGATAATTTGCGCAAGGGAGCAGCGTTAAATACTGCTCAAATCGCTGAATTGCTCGCTGCTGAATTCACAAAGTAAGGCTGGATAGACTGCCCTCCATGACCATCGTTGTTGCTGGAGGCACAGGGCTAGCTGGCTCTGCCATTGTGCGGGCATACGTTGGCGCAGGCCATGAAGTTATCCCGGTAAGCCGCAAGGTCGTCGATCTTCTCGATCGCGCAGCCACCTTTGATTTCATCGCATCAGTTAAGCCAACTCTGGTTATCGATGCAGCAGCCAAAGTCGGCGGAATCGCTGCCAACAACTCTTTCCCCGTTGAATTTCTTGCAGATAATGTGCGCATTCAGAGCAATCTCATGGAGGCAGCACATGCTGCAAATGTTGAGAAATTTATCTTCCTTGGTAGCTCATGTATCTATCCGCGTGACTGTGCGCAGCCAATCAAAGAAGAGTATTTACTTACTGGGCCTCTAGAAGAGACAAATTCAGCCTACGCGGTTGCAAAGATTGCCGGCATCGAATTAATTAAATCTTTTAGAAAAGAGTACGGCCGCAAGTGGATCTCGTTGATGCCAACAAATCTCTATGGACCATTCGATAACTTTGAATTACAGGGTTCACATGTACTTCCTGCATTTATTCGTCGCTTCGTAGAGGCAGCTGAACATGGCGCAGCGAAAGAGACGTTGTGGGGAACCGGTTCACCAAAGCGCGAATTTCTCCACGTTGATGATTTAGCTGCAGCGGTTTTGCACCTTGGCGAAAAATATGACGAGCCAGGACATATCAATATTGGAACCGGTGAAGACCTCACCATCAAAGAACTTGCAGAGATTGTGGCAGAACTTGCCGGCTTTAAGGGCGAAATCGCATGGGATTCATCAAAACCTGATGGAACTCCGCGTAAGGTTCTTGATGTTGCAAAGGCAAAGTCACTAGGTTGGGCACCAAAGATTTCACTTCGTGATGGAATTGCATCAACGATCGCTTGGTATGAAGAGGCAGCAGCAAAGGGAGAAGTACGCAGATGAGTAGAAAAGTCGCGCTAATTACCGGTGTTACCGGACAAGATGGCTCCTACCTTGCAGAGTTCTTGCTTGCAAAAGGCTATGAAGTACACGGCCTGATTCGTCGTTCCTCTACCTTTAATACCTCACGTATTGATCACATCTATCAAGATCCACATGAGAAGAACCCAAAGCTCTTCCTTCACTACGGCGATCTCATCGATGGCGTAGGACTGACAAACCTTATTCGCGAAATCAAACCAACTGAGGTCTATAACCTTGGCGCGCAATCACATGTGCAGGTCTCATTCACCATGCCGCAGTACACGGGACAGGTTGATGCTGTTGGCGCAGTAGGACTACTTGAAGCAATCCGTAGCGCAGATATCGATACACGTTTCTACCAAGCATCAACATCAGAGCTCTTCGGATCGACTCCACCACCACAGAATGAAAATTCAGTCTTTAGACCACAGTCACCATATGCAGCTGCAAAGTTGATGGCGTACTGGTGCACCGTTAACTACCGCGATGGTTATGGAATGCATGCCACCAACGGCATTCTCTTCAACCACGAATCACCTCGCCGCGGTGAAACATTTGTTACTCGCAAAATTACTAGAGCAGTTGCAGCGATCAAGGCGGGCAAGCAAGACAAGCTATTCCTTGGAAACCTCGATGCAGTACGCGACTGGGGATATGCAAAGGAATATGTCGAGTCAATGTGGCTGATGCTCCAGCAAGATAAGCCAAGCGATTACGTTGTTGCCACAGGTGTAGGAGCCACAGTCAAAGACTTTGCAGAGGCAGCATTTGCTCGTGCAGGACTTTCATGGCAAGACCATGTTGAGACAGATAAGAAGTACATCCGTCCAACAGAGGTTGATGCACTTATTGGCGATCCATCAAAGGCTGAAAAAGCACTTGGTTGGAAGGCCACAACTCACTGGAAAGAGCTTGCTGAATTGATGGTTGATGCCGATATCGCCGCGCTTAAGTAAGCGTTACTAGCGAAACTTCTGACTAGTCACCCAAAAATAAATTGGGGAAATCTCCTTATTCTTTACGTATGAGTAAATCTCGAATTCTCATCGTCATTTCGATTCTCATCGCATCACTCGTTCCACTTTCAGGTGTAACCGCGGCAGATATCCCCGATGAGCAGTTCTCGCTCTTCGATTCCTGGACGTTAGAACACCCCGCAGGGAAAGGTGACCAGACAGTCGGTGCATGGTTCAACGATTTTGGTTTTAACGCTGTCGCCCAAGCATCATCATTGGTTGACGAAGGCAACCCTGGGCAAGTCAGCTGTGAATCTATTGCTGCTTGTCCAAAAACCACGAAATTCAAGGCGTTCTCGATGTTACATTTTTGTAGCGATTCGAACGAGATTAATTGCATTGTGACGGCATACGCAAAGAACTCTGCTGGCAAAAGAATTGAATACACAAATCGCAAGTATGTTCCAGCCGATCAAGAGAAAGTCTTTTCGGGCGAAGCGGATTATCGATTACCTCAGGGATCGACAGCAAGCATAGGTACTTTTCAAGGGGTAAAAAACCTTGCTGGAAATGAGAATTACTCGGTGGCTGCTTACGTGATACAACGTTTCACGATTACAGATCGCGGGACAAAGAGTGTTCAAAGTGCTGACCCGCTTTTCCTCGCCAACATAACAGGTATATCGCTAGAGACAGGCAATTACTCACCAAGAAAGTTTCTATCGGATGACTTTGAGACTTCTATCAAGAATAATGAATGTGTAATTCTTGATAATAATTTATGCGGAAAACCCGTAGCGCTCCCTGCCGATACAACCTTTGCCCTAGTGCTTCGTATGAATACGCAATTTTATGGATGGCTTCACGGACGTCTTTCAAATGCGACATTCACCCAAATTAGTTCGAATGATAAATACAGTGAATTTGAAATCTCTGGCGAAGGAAGCAAAGTCCCCTCTGCAGTTGCAAAAACTACACTTTCTCAAATGTCTGAAGAAGAGTGGGCTGGGCTCATTGGCGGTGGAGGTAAGCCCTCATCAACAAATTATGGAAGTACAAACTTCCCACCTCTGCTTCAGGTAGTCGCGTCCATCCGCGGTACTTACATGATGAATTCGTTTAACCTTATGCAGAAATATATGAATGAGAAGGCAATTAGCATGCCGACCTTTTGGTCGGTAAGAAACGTCGAAAGTTCGCAAGTAACAAATGCCTCGGGGCAGAAAGGTTTGGATTGTCTTTACAAATCTGGTGGAAATAAAGGAAAAATTCTTGGATTTGTAAATACGAATGCCACTGCGTATTCATCTGGTCCGCCAACCTTCAACGAATCTGAAGGAGCATTAGAGTATCGGGTAGCAGCTCCCCACTTTGCAAAAGATGGTTCTGAATTCAAAGGAATGTATTCTCTTCAGATCGATTCCAATGTAGCTCGTTGCATGTTTGGAACTATTGGAACTGCTGTCAAAGCAACCGTCTCAGTTCTGAGCAAAGACGGCCAGAATACGGTTAGTACAACCACTGTTAACGAAAGCAATGGGATGTTCAAGTTTCTCGCTGCTGGGTTTACATTCTCTTCGCCAACGATTCGAGTGAAGCTTGAAAATGCACCCGCAGTAATTGCATCACCTACGCCAGCAGCTTCGAAACCTGCTGTGGTACTTAAAAAGATAACGTGCGTGAAGGGTAAGACGGTGAAAACTATCTCTGCAGTCAACCCTAAGTGTCCAAGTGGGTTTAAGAAGAAGTAAGCGTTACTAGCGAAACCTCTGGAGGACTTGCTACGCGAATGCGAGCGAAGGGACTTGTTCCCATTCCTGCAGAGACGTGCAGATAAGGCTCATCACCAAACTTTGTAAGCCCACGTGCACGCCAATTAGGAAGATCGCAATTCGTTGTCAGAGCGCGAGATCCACCGATCCATGGAAGTCGCACCTGTCCACCATGTGTGTGGCCGGCAAAGATTGCATCGAGTCCATCCTCGGACATTCCTTGGAGAATTCTCAAATATGGAGCGTGCGTAACTCCGATAGAGATATCGCATTCACCGGGTGCACCGGCAACAAGTGAGTAATCATCGAATTCAAGGTGAGCATCATCTGTGCCACGAGCTTCGATCGTTGTTCCATTAATTGTGATTGTCGCTCTGTGATGGTTGAGGTTCTTCCATCCACGAGCCTGCAGACCAAGATCTAGTTCTGGCCAAGGCAGATCTTCACCGTGAATACGATCTCCGTTATCAGGCAAAAGGTATTTCAGCGGATTCTTTGGCTTTGGTGCGTAGTAATCATTAGATCCAAAGACGAAGAGCCCCGGTGTATCAAGTAGCGGTTCAAGAGCATCGAGTGCGACAGGAACTGCATCCATATGCGCCAAGAAATCACCGGTGCTAATAACCAGGTCGGGCTTGAGATCTGCAAAAGATTTAATATCTGCAATTTCCGTCTTACGGGCAGGGGTCAGATGCAGGTCTGAGAAATGCAAGACCCGGATAGGTGCGTGGCCCTTGGGCAGAATCGGGATCTGCGCCTCGCGTAGTACGTAACTCATGATTATTAAAGAATAGTGGGGCGTGAGAAGATAAAGGCATGGGACTAAAAGAGACACTCCAGGCAGACCTCACAGAGGCAATTCGTTCAAGCGACAAGCTTGTATCGGGCACGATTCGCATGGTTTTGACTGCGATCACCAACGAAGAAGTTTCAGGTAAAGAGGCGCGCGTACTTAACGATGCAGAGATCATCACCGTTCTTTCTCGTGAAGCGAAGAAGCGCCGTGAAGCATCAGAGGAATTTGCAAAGGCTGGCCGTGACGATAAGGCTGCCGAAGAGAAGGCCGAAGGCGAAGTTATTGCTCGCTATCTTCCTGAACAGATGAGCGAAGATGATGTGAAGAAACTTGTTGCCGCAGCAATTGCTGCAACGGGTGCAGCAGGACCTGCCGATATGGGCAAGGTCATGGGCGTACTCAAGCCTCAAGTTGCAGGAAAAGCAGATGGTGGAATGGTTTCTACATTGGTCAAGGCCGCGCTAGCAGGGGGAAATTAATATGAAGTTTGAATACGCAACCGTTCCATTGCTCTCACATGCAACTAAGCAGATTCTTGATACTTGGGGTTCTGATGGATGGGAACTCGTCACAGTTATTCCAGCACCAGGTGGAGAACAACTTGTTGCCTACATGAAGCGTGAGGTGAAGTAATGTCAGTAGATGTTCGCGCAAAGCTTGCAGAGAAGGGGATCACTCTTCCCGTTGCAACAAAGCCACTAGCAGCCTATGTTCCGGCAGTTCGTACCGGCAACATTGTCTTCACTGCAGGACAGCTTCCAATGGTCGATGGCGCAATTGCAAAGACCGGAAAAGTTGGCGCTGATGTAACTGTTGAAGAAGCATACGAATTAGCAAAGATCTGTGCGGTCAACGCACTTGCTGCTGTTGAACTTGTTGCACCTGTTGATTCAGTTGTGAAGGTTGTTCGCATCGTCTGCTACGTCAATGGCGCACCTGGATTTGTTAGCCAGCCAGCTGTTGCAAATGGAGCATCTGAGCTCTTTATGCACATTTGGGGAGAAGCAGGAGTTGCAGCGCGCAGCGCACTTGGTGTTGCTGAGTTGCCTTTGAATTCACCGGTTGAGGTTGAACTCACCGTTGAAGTTGCTTAAATAGCTCTTACTTACCGCGCTTACTTAAACGCTCAAGATCGGTAATCAATACTGCGCGTCCATCAAGGCGTAACCATCCACGACCTGCAAAGTCGGCAAGTGCTTTATTGACGGTTTCGCGTGATGCTCCAACGAGTTGAGCAAGCTCTTCTTGAGTGAGATCGTGATGAACAAAGAGACCTTCTGGACTCTCTTTACCAAAGCGCTCACCGAGATCGATCAATGCCTTGGCAACGCGACCTGGAACATCAGAGAAGACAAGATCACCGACAGCTTCATTGGTGCGGCGAAGGCGTTGGGCCAAACGTGCCAAGAGCTGAAGTGAGACATCTGGATTTTCGCGAAGCCAAGGAATTAACTTTGCATGGCTAAGTGAGAGCAACTTTGCATCGGTAACTGCAGTGGCAGTTGATGTGCGTGGGCCTGGATCAAAGAGTGAGAGCTCACCGAACATTTCGCCGGGGCCAAGGATTGAGAGAAGGTTTTCGCGCCCATCACCACTTGACGTTCCAAGCTTGAGCTTTCCTTCGACGATGACATAGACGTGCTCGCCGCTATCGCCTTCTTTAAAGAGAATGCCGCCCTTACCGATCTTTACTGAATCCATCGATGCGCGCAATGAAACGGCGGCAGCATCATCTAGTGCGGTAAAGAGTGGGGCCTTACGTACGACTTCATCTTCAATGGACACACGGGTAGTTTACTCGCATGAGCGCAGATCGCGAAACTCGAAAAGATGCCCGGGCCATCTATCGAGTCCTCACGAAAACCTACCCAGAGATTCACTGCGAGCTCGATTTTGAGAACCCTCTCCAATTAGTAATTGCCACCGTTCTCTCTGCCCAATGCACAGATAAGCGTGTCAACGCAGTCACTCCAGCGCTCTTTAAGAAATATAAGAGTGTTAGCGCTTATGTAAAGGCGCCGATTGAAGATATTGAAGAGATTATTTTTCCGCTGGGTTTCCATCGCGTGAAAGCACGACACATAAAAGGCTTGAGTATAAAAATTATTGAGGAGTTCGATGGGAAAGTCCCTGCCACTTTAGAAGAGCTGATCACGCTTCCAGGCGTTGGTCGCAAAACTGCAAATGTTGTTTTAGGTCATGCATTTGATATTCCTGGAATTACCGTCGATACACATTTCGGACGACTTTCGCGCAGATTCGGATGGAGTACTTCGCAAGATCCCGTAAAGGTCGAACATGAAGTCGGTGAACTGATTCCGCAAGCCGAATGGACAAATCTCTCGCAGCGAATGATTTGGCATGGGCGACGGGTATGTCACTCACGCAAACCTGCCTGTGGGGCATGCACACTTGCAAAGTTATGTCCCTCCGTCGGAATCGGCGAGATGGATAGAGAGAAGGCAGCGCTACTTGTGAAGACCGATAAGGATTTTCGATGAAGAAGATCGCGCTAGCTGTAGCTCTTTTACTCTTGGCAGGATGTGGCAAAGAGACTGCAGCGCTTCCAGGTGATGGTCTTGTCGTCGATTGCACTTCAATTCAAACTATTGCAACATCAAATGAATCAACAGTCTTGCCTTGCCTGGATGGAAGTACCGATGTAGATCTCGGGCAGATCAAAGGCCCAGCACTAGTAAATGTCTGGGGATCGTGGTGTGACCCATGTAAGCAAGAGATGCCGATATTTGTTGATTTCTATGCGCGGCATGGCCAATCTGTTTCGCTAATTGGAATCGATGTTGAAGAGTCAGATATCGAAGACGGTAGAGCCTTTGTTAAGCAATATGGGATGAAATGGCCCAATCTCTATGATGCGCAAGGGATTACGCGAGCAACGTTAGGAATGGGTGTTCCCATCACACTCTTTATCGACGCAGAGGGCGAGATTGTCTATAGAAAAATCGGCGTAGTGGCTACTATTGAAGAGCTTGAGAAAGATACTGAGAAACATTTAGGGGTAAAGCTGTGAACTATCTAGATATCGTCATCGTTCTGGCCTTAATTGCATCCTTTGCATCTGGATTCAAAAATGGTTTCCTCAAGACAATCTTTGCCATTATTGGAAATATCGGTGGCGCAATTCTCGGACTTTTATTGGTACTCAACCTCATGGGGGATTGGGCTCTCGATAGCAAGAAGATTGGCATTGCAATTGGATCAATCTTTCTTGGATCCTTTATTGGTCGCATTATTGCCAGCGCAGTTACCAAGGGGCTTAAGGCGACGATCATCCGTGGGCCGCTGGCATTTATCGATCAAATTGCAGGAGCCGCACTATCGCTTGCTCGCACCTTGATCTTCATCTTCTTGATCGGTGCAATTTTGAGTTGGTCACCATGGCAGAGCGGAAAAGATGCCGTGAAAGAGAGTGATCTCTATCCAAAGATTGAGAGCAATCTTCCAGGCGTAGTGACATCAATTAAAGATGTCATTCAAGAAGAGCTAGAAGGAATTAATCTTCGTCCTTAGACGAGTGCAGTCCTTCAGCAATTAACTTCATAACATTTGGATCAGCAAGGGTTGTTGCATCACCAACTGCGCGATTTTCTGC
>JACCDN010185759.1_pt1 | contig 13059 bp, 10 predicted proteins | sample 7441691 | NCBI WGS metagenome assembly JACCDN01 (sample SAMN15323439, study PRJNA562643) | freshwater metagenome | isolation source: river surface water | place: USA:Blue River Watershed | collected 2017-08-16 | reverse complement strand
GGTTCATGGGATTTAAATTACATTTAATTATTAACAATAAAGGAGAGATTATGGCTATTAAAATTACTAAGGGAAATGCCAGTGATTTATCTGCTGTTTCTGGTATAACAAAAGGGTTATATGGCAAGTTATTTGGCGATAAAGGGTATGTATCCAAGGACTTATTTAATGAGCTTTACTCTAAGGATCTGCGATTATTCACTGGTATTCGCAAAGATAGGAAGAATCATCTATTGGAACTGGAAGATAAAAAGCTGTTACGTAAACGCTCGCTAATTGAATCTGTATTTAATGTACTAAAAAACCATATGAGCTTAGAACATTCAAGGCACAGGTCGCCTGTTAACTTTCTTGTGCATGTCTTAGCTTGTCTTACTGGTTATGCTATTAAAAAATCTACCTTAAAACTTGATGATTTAAGCAATTCTTATCCCCTTTTATCCTAAACTGGCATTACTAATCTCTATAATGTTTTTAAGTTCTGGATTAAGCACGAATACTTCAACAAGGTTTTTGAAACTTCAATTGTAAGGTTATTCAAAGCAGGAAGGCTTGATACTGAGATATTGCATGGTGGTTGTATTTGCACCTCTGCTAAAAAGAGGTGATAACTTATTGTCATCTAAGTCCTGTTGTCCTTTAATATGATTAGAGATAGGTTCTTCTACTCTTTAATCTGTTGATTCAGGAATTCAATATAATGTAAGATTTATATCTATTCGTCGAGCCCTAAAACGAACTAATCCGATAAAAATTTCGATAATTGTGTGGTTTTTATTTAAAAATAATATCTAAACTTAAAGCTTTTGCTTATTTACTAAGTTGTAGTTTATTCAAAAAAGGATAATAAATAATAGTAGTACTATTATCGATTATCCTGGATGGCTCTATGATTTCCCTATTAACTATATTTTTTTTAAAATCTGACTTTGCATCTAGGCAATACCCTAGTTCTTTTTTTGTTAAGTAAGGGGACAATTTATAGTTTAATTTATAACACTCCATATACCCCGGTTTATTAGCATAGTTAAATTCTACAATTCTTTTCTCGGCAAGTAATTCTCTCACATATTTAACATATGAATCGTATACCAGTTCTTCAAAGTCGTGTTTTTTTATTCTAGTAATATTTTTAATTACAACAACACTAGCAATAAAAGAAATAAAAACAGGAATTAGCATTTCTGTTTTCGTAGCTTTAATCTGGAATAAGGATTGTTTAATATAACAACATGCCATAATAGCAAAAACAATACAGTAAGTTCCACAATAACGTAGTAATGATGCTGATCTCACTGCTTCAACATGAGAGAAAACAGAAAGGTATAGATAAAGACGCCATAATGCAAGTACTATAAAGCCAACTGTTAATAATCCAAAAACGTAATACCACTGTTTTATTGAAGCTTGCTGATATTTTTTTAAAGAAAACCAACTAAAAGCTAATAATAGATATATAGCTATACTTCCTTCTTTTAATAGAAATTTTAATATAACTTTAACATAATTAATGGCTACTAACTTGTTTTGCTCGTTAAAGGAGATAATTAATGAAATAAAATTATCTAAGCTGTGGATATTTCGTCCGAAAAAATCATGAGTCGCTCTAAAATGCCAGAACCAAAGTGCCTGTGCCATATATGGAATTATAATCATAGCTATATAAAGTGGTAAACTTCTTGTATAGCTGATAGTCTTATAACTAAAAAAAATTAGAATAAACGAGGCAATAAATGATAAAATAAGCCCTATCTCTCTAAAGATAGGCAAAAAAATCAAAATTGGTAATACCAAATATAGTGCTTTTAACTTATCTTCTTCCAGGAAATAAATTGCAAAAATTGAAGAGAATATAAGGCCGGTAGTACTATCATTGTAAATTGTGCGCAATCCAGTGGTATATAGCATTACAACCGCAAATATTACTGCTACAAAAAATAACGTTTGATAACAGAACTTATTAGACATTAAAGGCGTTATCAGAATTAAATGAAGTAAGAAATGTGCAAATAATGCGTTTCCTTCAGTGTATCCAGGTAATAATAACATAAAATAGTGATATACTGCAGGACCACGCAAGTAATGAGCATGAGCATCAAGAATAGCGGTAGGTAATGATTGGTATTCAAAAATATGGTTTGCTAGTAATTCTTTGCTTGCGCTTCCCCAGAAACTAAACTCATCCCAACCATGAAATACAGCATCTTTAGTATAAAGGAAAAATACTAAGGTGATTAAGAATAAAAAAAATATTTCGGCTAAATATAATTTAGCTAAATTTATTAAGCTCTTATTAAACATAATTAGGCAATAAATTAGCAATAAGAGACCAATACCATATATTAAGTAAGTTGCATAATATATAAAACCTAAAATTCCGCTAATATATAAGGTTGAAACCAAAAGCGCCGTTACGGGTAATATAGAATATATTAGTCTAACGTTAAATGTTTTGGCAAATATCAAGCTATAACTGAATATAGATAGTATCGGTATAATAATCATATATTACGGCTTAATTAGTAAATTGCATAAATTACTATAACGATAATAATTTTACGAATTAGTTTGTTTTAGGTCTTGAGGCAATAATTCCTGTAGTATAAGAAAGTTGAGGGAATCAGACTCGCAATCTGACTTGACCTCTTTTTTAATCTATAACCATCTAGAATGTAAGTCTCTGTATACCTTATACGCACCCCACAGTCAAGTTAGTTATTCTATTTATAAGGTTAAAGAAGGTGTGGCAAATAGAGAGGTAAGGGGATAAAATAGTTGTTCTTAATGAAAATAGAACAGTAGATTTATGAACATATTCAAGCATCAACATTTCAAACATGAGATAAACATCTGGGCGATAAGATGGTACTGCAAGTACGGCATTAGTTATTGTGGTTTAGAGAAAATGCTGACAGAGAGAGGAGTAAAAATAGATCACACTACAATTTATCGATAGGTTCAATACTACGTTCCGAAGATTCTTGAGAGACTTAAATGGTATTGGAAACCTAAACTGGGACTGAGCTGGAGAGTTGATGAACCTTATATCAAGGTAAAGGGTAAATGGGCATATCTTTATAGAGCTCTAGATAAAGATGGTAACAATATTGATTTCTATTTATCAAGTACCCGAAGTATCAATGCAGCCAAACGTTTTTTAAGCAAAGCGTTAAGGTCCATACCGGAATATGCTCATCCCAGTAACATCAATACGGACAAGAATCCAGCATATACTAAGGCGATTAGCAAGTTACAGGCAGAAGGTGTATGTTCTTTGGGGTTAGAGCATAAGCAGATTAAGTATCTGAATAATATCATTGAATCCGATCATGGTAAGCTTAAGCGCTTAATCAAACCAACATTAGGTTTTAAATCAATGAAAACAGCTTATGCAACTATCAAAGGTTTTGAAGTTATGCGAATCTTCCTTTTTTAAACATTCGCATAACTTTAAAACCTTAAAATTGATGCCTCAAACTTGAACTAATAAAGCTTATTATTCTTCACTATTTCCTAATAGATCATTGTCATCATTATTATCCTCTAGAGGAATAATAGCAAAATAATCATTAGATTGTTCACTTTGTTGTAGTGTAGCATTATATTTTTCAGTAAGCATCTTTTCAATTTTTCCTAAAATTTCTTTTTGAAAATCAGATGTATTTTCGCCTGCTATTTTCAGTTTTACAAGATTTATATCTGCCTTATCTGGATTAAGGCCTTTTTCTAAAAGAATTCCTATTAAAGCTTTTTTTAGTAGAGTTAATTTATCAGCATTTAGAACTATCTTTACTAAATTATCTCTATCGTTATGGTTTTTTATTAATGTTGGAGTTTCTGTAAGCATTTTTACAAAATCCGTCAAATCCTTTTGTCCTTTTAACTTATTTATCGCTTCCTTAAATTTTTCTATATTTGGCTTTAAAGATTGCGATGAGCTAGAAGAAGATGACGAACTAATAGAACTATTGCTATTTGAATTGCTATTCGAAAGTAGAGAACCTGCTAATTTAGTAGGAACTTCGTGTTCTTCAGTCGTAGCTCTTGTGCTTAAATGGATAGCGATGTCTTCTTCAATGGCCATACCTGAAATAGCCTGTTGATCGCCTTCAGTAAGGTCAATCCCTAGATTTAAGAGAATTTTTATAATCGTTCGTTTTGTTTGATCACTACTTATTTCAGGATCTTTGGCAATAACTGTTATTACACTACAGCCATTATCACATCTATATTGGTTTATTAAGGCTATACCGTCCTCACCCATCATGCTTGGAATCGATTTTTCTAGGCTCTCTAAGTGTTCTTTTTTGCAATCATGTATCACTCCCATAAAAGTTGCTAGAGTTGATAAAATTTTTAATTTGTTAGTTTTGGCTGAAGAAGTTGAAGAAGATTCACTAGAAGAAGATGATCTGTATGTATCAACATTGGAAGAGGATGATGAAAAATTATTCATACCAACAGAAGCTTTAGGTAAAGCAGTATAAGATTCCTGTTTTTCATAACTATTACGGGTTTCTTGAGGTTTGTAATCTGGGGCGCAAAACTCTTGCTTATAATGTTCAAAAATTTCCACTACCTGGTCGTAGGTTAATAAGCTACCAGGGAACTGATCTGCAATTAGTATGATATTAGCATTGGCCAGTACGTCCTGTGTAAAATCATTGAGATTTTTTTGAATATTTAGATATTCGCTTACTTGAAAGTCTGGATTTTTGGCTTTGAGACGCAAGATCAGTACATCAACAGCCTCAATTACAGCACCTTGCAATCCATAAGCATATGGTAATATAGGTTTTTTAATTTTAGACATGATTATTAATCTGTAATTTATAATATATTAAATAAAATTAATAATTAGATATGCCTATTATTATTTAATGTCAAGGACATTTTTATAAATTTAAAACGTGGGGTTGTTGAGGGGATAAAGGCTAATAGATCTGATGGTTATCTTATACATAAGACTTATAGGGGTAGTTTTAGTGCTTGATACTTATAGAGGCCCTGTGGCAAATAGAGAGGTAAGGGGATAAAATAGTTGTTCTTAATGAAAATAGAACAGTAAATTTATGAACCTATTCAAGCATCGACATTTCAAATATGAGATAATAATCTGGGCAGTAAGATGGTACTGCAAGTACGGCATTAGTTATCGTGATTTAGAGGAAATGCTGACAGAAAGAGGAGTAGAAGTAGATCACACTACAATTTATCGATGGGTTCAATACTACGTTCCAAAGATTCTTGAGAGACTTAAATGGTATTGGAAACCTAAACTGGGACTGAGCTAGAGAGTTGATGAAACTTAGTTGGGTATTGTTCATCAAATTAGAAAGAGCTTAGCATAGGTGTAAGCTATAAAGATAGGAAGAAAGTAGCTGCAAATTTAAATTTAGCATATAGCTCGACCACGGAAGATGAAGCTCTAAGCGCCTTATCTGATTTTGATCAGAAGTAGAGGAATCAGTATCCCACATAACGAAATCATAGCAGAATAATTAAGGGAAATCTGGTAGTTTTTTATAGTATCCCGGGGTTATTAGGCAGATAATTTATCAACTAATGCAATAAAGAGGGTCTAATGCTAATAGAGTAAGGGTTTATGGAAGTTAGCGTTAAGATTCTTTAAATAATACTGTCGTATATATTACCAAAAGAGTATGGCCAACTCATCATAACTTAAGTAACATTACTCTTAAATTTACAAATTTTTCTACCTTATTAAATCTTTTAAAATCAGGAAGGGTTTGAAATATTAGAGGTATATGGAAGTTTTTCCAGAGAAACGTTTGATTTCAACAATTCAAAAGATATAATTATTGTTTCCAGAAAGAAGTTATAACCTCAAGTAGCATTGTAAGTTTTTCTTTGCAACACTAAGCTTAATAATTACTAACATAAACATATTTTTTTGCATTATAGGATAAGTTTTTTGTTACACTAAGTTTAAGTGTCCAATTACTAACTACATAAATTAATGGCTAAGACGGGGAATTCTGAAAGAACTACTATTCCTGCAAAGGAAAGAACAGCTAAAGATCATGCTAAAGCTGTAGGTAATGGTCTATTAGGTGTGGGGGAGGCTCTATTAGGAGTAGGTGTAATGGTTGGTACTGTAGCGATTATCGGAGTTAGTTGTGGTAGTGCTTTATTTATGGGACCTGGGATTGGTAACCTTTTTGCAGCTGGAGCTACTCTTACAGCCGACGGTGCTAGTAGAGTCAGCTCTCCTTATGGTGACAAACCAAAACAGGCACAACCTGTTTCCCAAATGGATGAAGAAGAGAGAAGGAAATTAGAGCAGGCCAAAGCGTTATCCAGATCACAAACTCGTGAACAAGCAACTGCTAGAGAACAAGGGCAATACGCCGGTAAATCAAATCCTGCTGGATCTAAACAGACCCAAATGTCAGTACCGATAGCCGTAAAAGGGAGTCAAGTTGTTCAGCCACCGCGATCTAAAGAATTTGAAGAAATGCCTCCTCCACGGGGTATGGGTGCTGAATTGCTGCACAAAATTAGAAAGAATCCATGGAAAACTTTGGGAACAGCGTTGCTTGCTACGGCATTTCCGGCAGGTACGGTCATTGCTGGGGCTATTGCTGTTGGAGTGGTAGCAAAAAGCGGTTACGATGCCTATTCTAATAAGAAAGAAAGCCAGGGGAAAACTGATTCACCAAGAGGCATGGGCGCTGAATTGCTACACAAAATTAGAAAGAATCCATGGAAAACTTTGGGAACAGCGTTGCTTGCTACGGCATTTCCGGCAGGTACGGTCATTGCTGGGGCTATTGCTGTTGGAGTGGTAGCAAAAAGCGGTTATGATGCTTATGTTAATAAAAAAGGAAGCCAAGGGAAAGTTGATTCACCAAGAGGAATGGGGGCTGAATTGTTGCACAAAATTAAAAAGAATCCATGGAAAACGGCAGGGACAGCGTTGCTTGCTGCGGCATTTCCAGTAGGGACAGCTATTGCCGGAGCTGTTGCTGTGGGGGTGGTAGCAAAAAGTGGTTACGATGCCTATGTTAATAAAAAAGCCGCAGCAACTATTAACCCTTCTGGTTATTCTAGTAATCCTTCCCAACCGGTTACCCATAAAAAATTATATGAACCAAAAATCTCCCCACCTTCTACCCCCACTAGAAATCAAACTCATAGCAAAAGCAAGACTACGGGTATTCAATAACAGCTTAATAATTTGGTTTTATTTATTTGAAAAATTCTCAGATGTTTTTTTGCTTTCGTTATTGCTTGTATCCAAACGTGCAACTTCAACTACTTTATCAAGATCTGTCTGGCTGCATATTCCAAGTAATACAGGGTCACGCTGACGTATATTAGCCATATTCCAATGGGTACGATTACGTACCGCATCTACTGTAGATTTTGTGGTACCGATTAGTTTTATTATGGTAGAATCTTTAATTTCTGGAAAGTTTTTTATTAACCAATAAATAGCATCAGGTTTATCCTGACGTCTTGCAATAGGGGTATATTTAGCGCCTTTCTTTTTCACCTTGGAAATTGTTTCGTAAGCATTACTCACTTTTAACTTAAGTCGTGTGCTAGGATCTTTGCAACACCTTTCTATCTCTTCTTTATCTAATTGGCCAGAAGTTATTGGATTATCCGCGATGACTCCCATTGCCACTTCTCCATCGGCAATACCTTTGACTTCAAGTTCGTGCATACCGCAAAAATCAGCTATCTGTTTAAAAGTTAAAGTAGTATTATCAATAAGCCATACTGCAGTAGCTTTTGGCATTAAGGGAAGTTTTTTATTTTGTGTCATAGGTTCATTCCGTGCTTTTCCGGTTAAATATTGCGGCTGATTTGATTTAAGAAAATACTCTTTTTATGAAATAAAGTCAATTGCTCATCTCTAACAGGTATTGATGTATATATATCCTATTTAAAAAACTATAATTTTTTTAAAAATTTGCTACAATAATGGTTCACAGCTGGTTATTAAATTAAACTGTTACTTAAAATAATTATGAAAAGAATATCTTTTATTAAAATGCACGGCCTGGGTAATGATTTTGTCGTTATTGAGGATTCCTTATTAGCTGATATTAAAGATATAAAAAGTTTTGTAATTAAAATTGCATGCAGTCATATTGGTATTGGCTGTGATCAATTTATAACTTATAAAAAAGATAATGATTCTATTTTTATGAATATTTTTAACCAGGATGGTTCAAAAGCTAAAGCTTGCGGTAATGCTTCGCGGTGCTTATCTCGGCTAATGTTTGACCGGTATGGTATTAAAAATACAATCATAAAAGTAGAGGGTAAGGAGATTACAGCCGAGTATTCCGATCCAGATACCATAACTGTCAATATGGGGATGGCAAATTTTACTACAGATTGGATGCCGACACAGGAAAAATTATGGGAATTAGCTGAAAAATACAGAATAGAGCCCAAAGAAATGGTGTGCGTTGATATAGGAAATCCCCATCTTGTTATTTTTAGCAAGTTAGGTGATAAAGATAAAAAAATCTTTGGTAAAAATTTGCAGAAAAATGAATTATTTAGGAATGGAGTAAATGTAAATTTTGCTCAAATTGATGATGATACTATAATTTTAAAAGTCTGGGAAAGAGGTACTGGTTTTACTATGGCTTGCGGAAGTGGTGCGTCTGCTAGTTTTGCAGCAGCTAATAAATTGGGGTTTGTGGATGATGAAGCAAAAGTAGCTTTTGAGCTTGGGACTTTAAAAATGAATAAAAAGAATAACCAAATTTTAATGACTGGTTCTGCTTCATATGTTTTTGCAGGAGAGTATTATTATGAGTGAAAACCACGAAGTAATAACTTTCGGTTGCAGATTAAACAGCTATGAAAGTGAGATTATTAGGAATAATTTAGCAAAATCGCAACTTACAAATGCTGTGGTTATTAATACTTGCGCAGTAACGAAAGAAGCTGAAAAGCAAGCAAGGCAGGCTATTCGAAAAATTAAAAGACAAGATCCTTCCAAAACTATTATAGTTACTGGATGTGCGGCCCAGAACACTCCTGAAATGTTTGCATCAATGCGTGAAGTAAGTAAAGTCCTTGGTAACGAGGAAAAGCTCTCTAGCAGTAATTACTTTATTGATAATGAGCGTATTGCTGTTAATGACATTATGTCAGTCAAAGAAACTGCTAATCACTTAATAACAAGTTTTGAAGGAAAAGCAAGAGCCTTTATCCAAGTACAAAACGGGTGTGATCACAGATGTACTTTCTGTATGATACCATATGGTAGAGGCAACAGTAGATCTGTACCAATAGGAGTAATTGCTCAGCAGATAAGGTTGCTCCTTGCTGAAAATTATCAGGAAATAGTTTTTACAGGAGTGGATGTTACAGCTTATGGTGCTGATTTACCTGGGAAGCCTAGTTTTGCTCAAATGATAAGAAGGATATTTTCTCTCATACCTAATTTACAAAGGCTTCGCCTGTCATCAATTGATGTTGCAGAAATTGATAACGAGCTTTTTGACCTTTTTGCTCATAATCCGAGGATAATGCCTCATTTCCATATCAGCCTTCAAGCTGGAGATAATATGATTTTAAAAAGAATGAAACGTCGCCATAATAGAGAACAAATTGTAGAATTTTGTAATAAGCTTAGAGCACTTAGACCAGAAGTATCTTTCGGAGCTGATATTATTGCCGGATTTCCAACAGAAACTGACGAAATGTTTGAAAATACAAGAAGGCTTATTTCGGAAGCGGGGCTTCAATATTTACATGTTTTTCCTTACTCCGAGAGAGAAGGAACTCCAGCTGCTAGGATGCCTCAAGTGCCTAAGAAGGTGAGGAAAGAAAGGGCTGCAATTTTGCGAGCTGAGGGCATTAAAGAATTGCATAAATTTTTTATTCGAAACGTTGGCAGAGATGTGAACGTTTTAATTGAAAAAAATAATACGGCCCATACTGAGAACTTTATTCCGGTAAAGCTTGAGGGTAAGTATGCTGCGGGTCAAATAATAAAAGCAAAATTATATTCTTTCGAAGCAGAATATATGATAGCAAAGGTAGCATAGATGAACAATTTCAAGAAATTTGCCGTTGTCGGTAGTGGTAGCTGGGGTAGTACAATTGCTGCCCATTTAGCAAGAATACATGAATCAGTCGTTATATATTCAAATTCAAAAGAAGTAGCAGATGAGATAAATAACAAAAAAACTAATTCCAGATACCTGGAATCTGTTATTTTACCAACTAATTTAGTAGCCACGGATAATATAGCGGAAGTTGCAAACTCTGAAGTAATATTTATTGTAGTACCATCGAATGCCTTTGGTAATGTGTTAGAAGAAATGAAAAAACGTTATGTTCCATTAACTACTGTTTTTGTGATAGCCACCAAGGGGATTTGTTCAAATCCGGTAGAATTGCTTTCCGAGCGGTTTAAAAGGCATTTTTCTAATCCTTTTGCTTTTTTTTCTGGCCCGAACTTTGCTAAAGAAGTAGCATTAGGTAAATTTAGCAGTGCAACAGTTTCTTCTCCTGATTTAGCCCTTGCAAATAACTTAGCCCAAAAATTATCTACACCGAGTTTTAAAATTTCTACTACAGAAGATATTATAACCGTCCAGATATCTTCCCTAGTTAAAAATATGGTAGCAATAAAAAGCGGTGTTTTGGAAGCAAGTGGAGCTGGAGAAAATGCCAGGGCTTGGCTTATTACTAGAGCTTTACAGGAGATATTTCATATTTCTTCTATAATTGGGGGTAAACTGGAAACTCTCCTCGAGCCAGCGGTAATTGGTGATTTGATTTTAACAAGTTATTCTAAGACTTCTCGAAATACGAAATTTGGGTTTGACCTGCATCAAAATAATTATTCTAAAGATTTTATTTCTTCTTATTCCACTTTAGTGGAAGGGTTGGAAGCTGCAAAATTAGTAAAACCTTTCCTTTTAAAATATAACATCAAATTATCAGATTTACCGATAATCAATTCTGTATTAGAGGCAGTGCAGATAAATAGTTAACATCGCTTGCGCAATAATAATTTTTTGGCACAAAATTAGCGTTCTTTATTAAGCCATTTTTAGATAAAATACAACTACCTTAATAATTGTATTTTTTTATAAAGCTTTCAAGATTTCTAAATCTCCGCTGGCAATAGCATTTACGTGTTTAGTAATTTTTTCTATAGGCCAATTCCACCAGGCAAGTTCTAAAAGAAAATCTATAGTTTTTTGCTCGAATCTATTTCTTATTAATTTTCCTGGATTACCGCCTACTATTGTATAAGGAGCAACATCTTTCGTAACTAAAGTGTTAGTGCCGATAATAGCGCCATGGCCGATTTTAACCCCAGGCATAATAGTAGCTGAATTACCAATCCATACATCATTACCGATTACCGTATCACCTTTGTTTAAATCATTACTTGGAGCATTACCCCAACCTTTGCCAAAAACTTCGAAAGGATAAGTAGAGATACCGTTCATTGCATGGTTTGCCCCGTTCATTATGAAACGTGTACCGCTAGCAATTTGACAAAACTTGCCGATTATTAGCCTATCGCCTATAAAATCAAAAAGATATAATACATTCTTTTCAAAATTATACACGTCCTCTGCATCATCATAATAGGTATAATCACCCACTATAATTTGTGGATTGGTTATAATATTTTTAAGAAAACACGTTCTGTACCAATTTTCAATTGGATAAACTACATTAGGGTTAACATATTCCAGGCTATTTACCATATAATTTATGCCTCGTATCAATTGTTAGGTTATTAATTTTGTAAATACTAGAATCTAAACTTTCGATTTTATAATAAACTTTCTAATTAGGTAATGACCCAAATAACAAAAAGGTGTATCTGCTAGAGCCGCTATTACTTTAAAAACAATTGAATTGGTTGCTACCTTGTAGTAATTTTCCCAAGCTAAAATATCAGCTAAACAAAGTATAGTTAATACTAATATCGTATCTAATATTTGCGCAAGTATTGTACTGAGGTTATTGCGTAACCATAAATGCTTTGAATTAGTTAAAGTTTTTAAATAGGAATAAACTTTTACGTCTAATAGTTGAGCAAAAAAAGTAGCAACTACTGAAGCAATTGAAGCTATACCATATACACTAAACATCTTATGAAAACTACTATCATCGACATTTGACCAGGAAGTTGCCGGAAAATAATCGCTTATCATAATTAGCCCCATAACGATAAAACTGCATAAAACTGACATTTTTATCATGTGGTTTGCGTATTTATTGCCATAGAACTCGGCAGTTAAATCAGAAATTAGAAAAGTAACTGGATATAAGAGAACACCGACAGAAAGCTCAAATTCTAAAGATAAGATGTTAACTGTAACAAACTTTTGGAAAATCAAATTACCGGTAATAACAACAGTACAAAATAAACTGCAAAAAAATATATATAATTTTACCGATTTATCCATATTTACGGCTCTAAATTAGGAAATATAAATTTACCCATTATACATCTGTTTTAATATTTAGCCTTTTCAAAACTTCCTGATAAGCACTGATGACAAGATCAGGATTAGTTTCTGCTATTTCATAACAGAGTTTTTCATTATTATACATATCCCATAATTTACAGGTGTCAGGAGAGATTTCATCAGTTAGCATTATTATATAGTCATCACCATTGAAAACTCTGCCAAATTCCAATTTTATATCAACAAGCCTTATACCGATACCGGCAAAAAAACCCGTAAGAAAATCATGTACCCTAATAGCTACTTTTTTTAAACCTCTTATTTCTTTTTTACTTAACCAAGAAAAACTATATATCTGATGCTCATTAATAATAGGGTAGTTTAAATCACCGTTCTTTACTCTAAAATCTATGATAGGGGAATCAAAAACAAAACCATCTTCCATACCAAAATCCTTAACATATCTACCTGAAGCTAAAGAAGATAAGTGAACTTGAACAGGATACACATCCACAAATTGTATTAATTGCTGACGCATATTATTTTTTTGAATAAAATGGGTTTCTACACCTATCAATTCTAGTTTCTGCATTAAAAACGCAGAAATGCTGTTGTTAATAGC